>Ga0315282_10006269_pt1 | contig 19989 bp, 14 predicted proteins | sample YL17G07_20_MG_FD_203693 | JGI IMG/M metagenome (GOLD analysis project Ga0315282, IMG submission 203693) | Sediment microbial communities from Yellowstone Lake, YNP, Wyoming, USA - YL17G07_20 | ecosystem: Environmental > Aquatic > Freshwater > Lake > Sediment | place: USA: Wyoming | collected... | reverse complement strand
GGAAACAATGTGATTTGTTCTCGTGCTGTTCCAGTAACGTGGTTCATCGTCAATCCAATGGTGGTGAAAAGATTTTCTCTATTAGACGTATCACACAACAAAAGGTTTTGGGTTTTTACACAGTCTCTCGTCTCAAAAAGCATCCTTCCTTCCAGGACGTGGACGGTCGCTGTCTGATCTCGCGACTGTCAGCTTCTCCTCGGTACTCCACCAAAGTCACCCGAATCCTTTCCTACCCATCTACCGGTCCCGTGTCTTCTCCCCAGGCTCCCCACGATTGACTCTGAATCTGGCTTCAGGTCCATATGGTACCTCCGTTTCTCAGTATTTGGAATCTCCTAGAACCATCTCTTATTCTCCACCCTCATTCTGCTCGCAAGCCCCTGAAATGAAGCAATCATGACCGTGATTTGGTGTTTGCGCAACGCAATTTCACGAAAAGTTCTTCTCCTCGCAGCAGGTGTTTGAAGCACACGAAAGTGTAATTGCCACATTAAGCGTGAAAATTAACTTGACAAGAGCTGGAAAATGTGTTATATTCTCTTAGTACGACTGAACAACAAACTAATTAGTGTCGATATGGATTCACCAATGAGAGAGTCAGATGCTTGTGTAGCTATTTAGTTGTTTTGTCAAACTAATTAATCTCACCCCTTCATTTCTCAGCCTGCCGTGCAATCGACGCGACACAAGCACGAACGAATCACCCGTATTAACTCGCGGATCGCACGGAACATCAACCGCTCAGTAATCCTCAACACTGTACGTCAGCACCAACCCATCTCGCGCGTCAGGATCTCAGAGATCACCCGGATGAACAAGAGTACGGTTTCCAGTATCGTGGCAAGCCTCATCGACGAAGAGCTCCTAACCGAGTCACCTGATCGCGGCGGCGCAATCGGAAGGAATCCGGTAAACCTAAGTGTCAGACAGGGCAAACACTTCGTTGGGGCAATATCGCTTGATGCCCCACTCACACGGGTAGCGGTCGTTGACATCGATGGTACAATTAAGGCGCTGGATGAAATCCGGACGGAAGCAGTATCCCCGGAGAGTCTCGTCTCCCAATGCATCGCCCGACTGAACACGCTTCGATCGACTTTGGGCCCTCATGAGTTTCACGGCATCGGAGCGAGCGTCGCCGGTATCGTTGACTCTGCCCAGTCGCAAGTGATCTATGCAGCAAACCTCGGATGGAATCACGTGGATCTTGGGGCTGCGATCCGTGAACAGCTCCCCGACATTGAGGCGGTCAGCGTGGAGAATGATGCAAAGGCATCAGCACTGGCCGAGCTGCTTCTGGGTAGACATCGCCTGGGCTCTTCGAGCCTGATTTTTCTCTTGCTCGGTGCCGGCATCGGTGCGGGTATCGTCGTGCACGGTCGAATCCTCGGCGGCACCACGCATGCAGCAGGAGAAGTCGGACACATGACGGTTGTCGACGGTGGTGAACACTGCTCCTGCGGCAACGCCGGATGCTGGGAAGTCTATGCATCGGAGCGGGCACCGGTTCGTTGGCTTGCTGAAGCGAACCAATCTCAGCCAGGGTCCAAGGTCCCCTCGACTTTGTCGGATGTTTTCGATGCGGCTCGCGCGGGCGATGAGAACGCTAGGAAGGTCCTCCGTCTCTGGGCTCAACACATTGGCGTTGGTATCGGAGACATGATTTCCATTCTCGACCCCGAGGTAGCTATCGTCGGCGGATCGATTACCCAGGTGTGGGACTTGGTGTACGAGGACATTAACGAAGCGGCCCGTGGCCGGGGAACGTTCTCCAGGCAGCGAACCACAACCATTCTTCCCACATCGTTGCCCGAATATCCTCCGCTCCTTGGCGCGGCAGCTTTGTCGATCCGAAGGATTTTCGCTGACTTCAGTATTTCTCTCTAACTATTTGGACTTTTCCGTCCTGAATGCTTAAGCAACGGAGGTACCTAGCGATGAACTCTGACCGAGGTGGTGCCGCTTTGCTTTTGTTCCTCTTGCTGATATCGGTGGGAAGTTCGTCAAAAGCCGGAGAGCCGGGAGGCATCACTGGCAAAGTGGATGACAAGGCCACCAACGGAATCGTCGAGGGAATTGTAAGAGACGCCGAGATAGGCAGTCCCCTACCTTCTGCCAACGTCTTCATCGTAGGGACTGCTCTAGGTGCGTCAACAGATATGAATGGCAAATACATTATTCGCAACGTGCCGGAGGGATTGTACAGGCTTCGGGCGTCATATGTCGGGTACAAATCGGTTGAAGTCCCTCTCGAGGTCAAAGAAGGACAGAACATCACGAAAGATTTCAGGCTTGAACCGGTAGCACTTCAAGGTGAAGTTGTCGTCGTCACGGCCCAAGCGCGAGGTCAAAAAGAAGCCATTAATGAGCAACTAGCATCTGACCAGATCCTGAACGTGGTTTCATCCGCCCGCATACAGGAACTGCCAGATGCCAATGCTGCAGAAGCGGTGGGGAGACTTCCGGGCGTCTCCATTTTGAGGAGTGGTGGTGAAGGAACTCAAGTAGTTGTCCGTGGCCTTCAGCCGAAATACAACGCAATCATGGTTGATGGAGTGCGGATGGCCTCATCAAATTCCAGCGATCGAAGCACAGATCTGAGCATGATTTCGCCCTACATGCTTGAAGGCATTGAAGTTGCCAAAGCCGTCACTCCAGATCAGGATGCCGATGTCTTAGGAGGAACTGTCAATTTTAAGATGCGAGAAGCAAAAGGGGAAAAGGAAGGTCTTGGGTTTGATCTTCTTGCCCAAGGCGGGTACAATGGTCTGTCAAATGCCTACAACAAGTATAACAACTACAAGTACGTGGGCAGCGTTGATGGCCGATTCTTCGAGAGTCGACTCGGTTTTTTTGCACAAGCGGATTTGGAGAGGCGGAATCTGACTTCCAATGATTTCGGAGCTTCTTATAATCACCTAGGGAGTAGTACAGATGATTACATCACTACAGGTCTAAACCTTAACGATATTCCAAGAGACAGAAAGCGGGCCAATGTGACGGCCGTGTTCGATTACAAGTTGCCCGAAGGAAAAATAAAGCTTTCGAACTTCATCAGTTCCGGCTCCACGGATGTCCAAAACCGAGGAGAATTCTACGACATTCAAAACAATCTGCACAACTATTCCCTCGCATATTCAAAGAGCACATTGAACTTGATCACCAATGCACTCAACATTGAACAGCAATTGCCAATCCTTCACGCGAACGTAGGACTATCCCATACGTATTCTGAAACCAAGAACCCCAACGACTGGACAGTCGGTTTCCAACAGGCTTCGGCAGGGCTTGGTCAGTTTCTCAATCAAGCAAACTTGCATCCTCAGGACATCCCGAAGGCGGCCAATAACGATGCCAATTCTACATATCTCGGTGGCCTCGTGACCAGTAGTAGTTTTTCAAGGGAACGGGCATTGACTGCATCTTTGGACTTAGAAGCGAATGTGAATGCATCGGATTTGCTTACCTCTGTGATAAAGTTAGGAGGGAAGTACAGGTACCAGACTCGATCGTATGTCAATGATCAGTTCACTGGGCAGGGCCTGGGCCTTCTAAGCGCAATGTTTGTCGACAACCTGATTGCCTCTCATTTCCCGTCGACAGCATCATACGCTAATACTACGAGCATACCTATCACACCTTTCATTGATCCAAATTTCGATTACGGGAAATTTCTCAACGGCGACTACAAACTGATCTTGCCCCTGAATGTCGCTATGCTGTCGGAGATGGCAAGATTTGTGAGAAGCAACGCTGAACTTCTCGCTCAGCGTAATGACGTTGGTTATTTTCACGACAATTTCAATTCGACCACGTTCGATTACACGGGGAATGAGAAGCAGAGTGCTTTTTATGGAATGGCTACTGTCAAGATAGGCCCGGAGATTACGATCATCCCCGGAATCCGGTATCAGGATCTGAAGACAACGTACACTGCGGCCCGCGGTTTGCAGAACACTGCGTCAGGGGTCGGTGGTCCGTACTTCCACTATGACACCACACTCACCGTTGACCATGGCTACTGGCTTCCCGATGTGATTCTCCGGTACAAGCCGCTGTCATGGTTCGACGTTCGTCTCTCGTACACGAACACATTAGCCTATCCAGACTACAACGCGATTGTCCCGAGGATTGATATGTCGACGGGCGGAGCGATTGCGTGGAACAACTACAAATTGGTTCCGTCGCGCTCGACAAACTATGATGTCTATTTTTCGTTCTATGATAACTCCATCGGATTGTTTACTGTAGGCGGATTCTTGAAGAGGATCAAAGATCTGATTTATCCTTGGACCTTCTATGTTTCGGGAATCAACGCCCTGCAGTACTTTCCGCCTAATCTCGGAGCGTCTACACCGACTGGCACGTATAGCGTGGCCACGTACGTGAATGACCCTTATCGGGTTGACGATTATGGGTTAGAGGTCGACTGGCAGACACATTTTTGGTATTTGCCTCACCCCATCGATGGATTAGTTCTCAATGTTAACTACACTCATGTTTTCTCCAAGGCGAAGTACCCCTACACGGATGCCAGAAAGGTGGGTCGGACAGTGGAATACGTTGACACATCTTTCACGGACCGACTTCTCTACCAGCCCAACAACATCGTCAATCTTTCGCTTGGGTATGACTATGAAGCCTTCTCCATCCGGGTATCCATGCTTTATCAGGCTGATATCTTTGCAGGGCCGAACTATTGGCCGCAACTGCGAACCACGACATCTGCATACACACGTTGGGACGTCTCCGTCAAACAAGAATTGCCGTGGTTCGGACTTCAAGTATATGGTGATATCAACAACATCAATGCGGCCAACGATTTCGCTACGATCAACGGAAGGGGTGTGGTCGTCCCCCAATCGGAACAGTCCTATGGCTTGACTGCGGACCTGGGGCTTCGCATTCGGTTATGATCTGATGTACCGGCAAGGAGTGGAACGTGCACGGAAGTGAGGGAAATCTTTGAATCAAAGAATCATCTGTTCTTAACTCTAATCAACAACTCAAACAACAACAGTCAATGGCTTCACTGCAAAAGGAGGTGATAGGGCGAACCTGAGATAAGAGTTGTTGGATGTAGAACCCTATTGCACCTAACCATCCAAAAGGAGGGTAGTCATGAGACAGATGCTCGTCGCAGCACTTTTTGTTGAGATAGTGGTGCTCTTCATAGCACCCAGTCAATCGTTCGCTGCAGGAGATACCCTTGTTGTGTCTGCTACACCGATTACCACGACCCTCGATATGGTGATCCGCGGCGACACTCTTGCGAACGGGAAGAAAGCCCACCATTGGTACAAACTCGTTTCGACAGACACGACGTATATCTTCGATGCGACAATTACCACGAACGAAAACATCTGGGTTGTGGGTGTGCCGAATCCCACCACGGGGAAACTTCCCTGCATCCAACCGGATGTTCTTCCGGATAATTCAGTACCTGGCCTGTTGTTCACCCTCAACGGTAAAGGTACAAAAGGGACGTTCAAGAATCTCTATCTTCTTGGAATCGCCATCAACAATACAGTCAACTACGGCGGTGGACAAGCCATACAGGTATCAGCAGACAGTATACGGCTCACGGTGGACAACTGCGTACTTGAACAATGGTCGCAGTTCGCAATCGGATATAGCGGAAATTGGGACAAGTTCTTCATTACGAACTCCAAGTTCAGAAATATGACCACCCAGCCGAACCAGTGGTATGTTGGAGAGCTCCTCCGTAATGAAAATTACATCGGTGCGTTCAAGACTGATTCGATCGTCATAAGGTACAATACAATGCTTTGCGTCAGTGGCTATGCGACTGCCGCCACAGGTGGGATTGTCAATTACTATGATTTCTCGCACAATAACGTGGTCTACACGTTTAAGAATCCTTTCTTCCTCGATAGGATGGTAAATGCCAAATTTAATAACAACATTTTCTATGGTGTGTACGCAGGGGGCCAAAATAAGACAGAGTACAATGGTGGATGGGATTCATTTACTGCTCAGACGGTTGCTTCGATTATCACCATGGGGCCTCTCGACTCAACAACGGCTGCTCTTCTTCTCGGCCATGCGTCAACAGGTGCTGGAGATCCGGCCGCCGAGTTGCTGAGAAAAGTCGAGGTCAAGAACAATGTCTCTTTCTGGCCCTCAGGTCTTACCACATTTTGGACTGCTTGGAATGACACGGCTCATGTCGATTCAATCTATACGCCGGTCTTTATGAACGCCCAAAGCACCAATATGTTCACTGACAAGGCTAAATGGCCTGGCTTCACACAGACCGGAAATCTGAATGTTGATCCGGGATTCGGCGCGTCCATTCCTGGCGTGTTGAACGTGGGGACAGGCAATGCCAACGGTGTCGGTCTTTTGAATTGGTTCAGAGCGGTCAGAACCGGGACCGGCACGACGGAAACGTACGGATACAATTTCACTCGAGTGCAGAGCACCGCAGGTTGGGTTCCGTCGTGGCCGCTTCCCGAAGCCAACGACATGAAATACACTAATGCCGCATTGAAGACCGGTGCAACTGATGGAGGTCCAATTGGCGATCCGAATTGGTTCGGGATAGTGGTGGGAGTAGCGCCGCAATCGACATCGGTACCGCAAGGATTCGCATTATCTGCGGCGTATCCGAATCCGTTCAACCCGAGCACCAACCTTCAATACACGCTCAATAAGTCTGGAATGGTCAGCCTCAAGGTGTACAACCTCGTCGGACAGGTTGTTTCGACCATTGTCAACGAGAGCAAGAATGCGGGGATTTACACAGTGAGGGTCGACATGACTCGGATGGGCAGCGGTGTTTACTATGCTGTTCTTGAACAAGGGGCTAACCGCGCCGTCCAGAAGTTAATGCTGTTGAAGTGATCACCGGGAGATGAACGCAAAGGAGGCACTGCCCTGCGGTGCCTCCTCCTGTTTATACAAGGAGGACCCCTGCGTGGAGCGCCTGCTCAAGAGGATCTCTTTGTAGGAGAGAGTTGGAATGATTTCACAAACAAGGTTTGTGGTTGATTCGGTCTTATTGGATCATGTTCCAGAAAACAGCCCCCAGAGGTGCCATCCTTGCAGTGCTTGTCTCATTATTCTTTTTCTTCCCTATTAGCTTAATCCTCGCGCAGCAGAAAACAGTCGGTTACTACGCCGCTTGGAAATCAGGCAATCTCCCCTTCGACAAGGTCGAGTATGCACATCTCTCTCACATCAATATTGCGTTTGCATATCTTTTCACCAACGCATCACTAGGCTTTTTGGAAGGTGGAATTCCTTTTCCCCAACTCGTCAGCTCCGCTCATGCGGCCGGGACGAAGGTGTTGATCTCCATTGGCGGCGCAGGGAATAGCAACAACTTTGTTGATGCAACATCCACCGCGGTGCTGCGAGGAGCATTGATTGACAACCTTGTGAATTTCCTTCAGAGTAACCACTATGACGGCGTTGACATCGATTGGGAGACGCCAGCAAACTCGACTCAAACCGCTCAGGCCACCGCCCTGATTCAAGAGATGCGCGGGAGGTTCAATCAGGTTAACCCTTCATGGCTCATCACTATGGCTGTTCCTCCGACAGATTACGGCGGACAGCACTTCGACTACCCCAATCTCTTACCCTCCGTGGACTGGTTCAATGTGATGTGCTACGATTTCTATGGATCATGGTCGGGCTATGCTGGCCACGACGCCCCATTGTACCAGTCCCCGGCTGACCCAGCGAGAGCCGGTTCTGACTCGGGGGCAGTTACCTATATGGTATCGAGGGGTGTGCCGAAAGCGAAATTCGTTCTCGGCGTGCCCTTCTACGGAGTGCAGTTCTACGCCCCGGGGTTATACCAACGAGTGACAAACCCCGCCACGTCAAACCCAGTTTATTCCGATGTCTTAAGTGCCCTGGCGTCCGGTTGGGTCTACCATTGGGACGATGTCGCCAAGGCAGCATATTTGATGAATGCAGATTCCACACAGTTCATCACGTTTGAAGACACGAGTTCCGTCAAGCTCAAAGTTGCGTTCAGCGTGCGCCAAAGACTTGCAGGTGTGATGATCTGGGAGCTCAGTCAGGATTTGTTGAGTAACGGGAGTCAGCCTCTCCTCGAAACGATCGACAACATCCAGCGTGAGCTCACGTCAGTGGCATCGCAGAGCCTTGCCGTTTCACAGTTTCAGCTCTTTGACAATTATCCTAATCCTTTTAATTCTGAAACAATCATTCGTTTCTCCGTGCCAAATCCATCTCACGTGTCGCTGACGGTGTTCGATATCCTGGGACGGGAGGTAGCGATCCTGCTGGATGAAGATCGGGCAGCCGGAGGAGGGGTTGCTCATTTCGACGCCTCCGCGTTTAGATTGGCGAGCGGAGTGTACTTCTACAGGTTCGATGCTGATGGTTTTTCGGAGACGAGGAAGCTAGTTCTTGTGAGGTGAATTGAAAATCCATGTCGGAAAACGCTAAGACAAGACATCCGGCCCGGTGGGTGCCGACGCTGTATTTTGCTGAAGGGTTACCGTTCGTGGCCATCAACGTTGTGTCGGTTCTAATGTACAAAGCCATGAAGGTTCCGGACTCTCAAATTGCGTTGTTCACGACGCTGGCGATCTTTCCCTGGACACTCAAGCCGATCTGGGGTCCGCTGCTCGAGATGTTCAAGACCAAAAAGTATTTTGTCGTCGCAATGGAGTTCATCGGCGGAGTCTCCTTTGGCCTACTCGCACTGACATTGCAGCTGGATGCATTCTTCCAGTACTCGCTTGTATTCCTCACTCTAATCGCTTTCAACGGGGCAACGCATGACATCGCCGCCGATGGCGTGTATATCAACGTCCTTTCCCAAACAGACCAGGCGAGATTTGTCGGCTGGCAGGGGGCTTTTTACAATATTGCAAGAGTGCTCTCGCAGGGCGGATTTGTGTATCTGGCAGGTCGACTTGAGGCCACGCTCGGGATCACTCATGCGTGGATGATTGTGATGGGCTTGTTCGGAGGAGTTCTGGTCCTGCTCAGCCTTTATCATGCCAAGATACTTCCAACGGGAGGTGCGGCGAGCCAAGTAACGACGCTGCGCGAGACCTTCAGTACGTTCGGGGATGTCGTAAAGACGTTCTTTGGAAAACGATATATTGCATGGGGAATTGCATTCATTATCCTGTATCGGTTTGCTGAAGGGCAAGCAATGAAAATCGTTCCCCTGTTCATGAAAGCTGAGCGAGCTGCTGGCGGCCTTGGTTTGGAGACATCCCAGATCGGAATCCTTTATGGGATATTCCCCCCTGCTGCATTCATTCTCGGTTCGATTCTAGCGGGATATTTTATCGCGAAGCGGGGACTAAAACGGACCCTCTTCATTCTGTGCTGCTTCTTCAACATCCCCTTTGTTGTTTATGCGTTCCTTGCTTTTTCGCAGCCCACGGATCTCGTCGTTATCGGCGCAGCCGTTGTCTTTGAGTACTTCGGCTATGGCTTCGGTTTCGTCGGTTTGACACTTTATATGATGCAGCAAATCGCGCCCGGAAAATACAAGATGGCCCACTATGCTTTTGCGACGGGAGTGATGAACCTGGGACTGATGATCCCATCCGCCTTGAGCGGTTTTATCAGCGATTTCCTCGGCTATCGGAATTTCTTCTCATGGGTCATGATCGCCACCATTCCTTCATTCCTTGTAGCGTGGCTGGTGCCGTTCAAAGAAACGACGCCCACGGAGGTTACTGCTTCATGAGGAAAAGTGCTGATACCTCGAATGGGACAGGAAACCCAGATCATCGCAACAACGATCAAGTGGATGTTTGTGAAACGGGGCCGCTGTTGACGAGGATCCAGGTTCTGCTTTTCATCGCACTGACGTTCTCTGCAGTCGCTCTTTCCTCAGGTCAGGAGAAAGAGATCATCGGGTATTATCCCTCCTGGAAGTGGAGCTTTCTCCCTCCCGATAAAATCCCTTTCAGCAAGCTCACCTCCGTCAACTATGCTTTCTTTTATCCGTTGCCCGACGGATGTCTGGTAGGGCGCGATACGGTAAACGATGCAAAGATCTTGGGAGGGGGGTGGAGTGATGAGGTGGACAACGATCAACCCAGAAGAGGGCTGACGATGCTTGCTCACGAGAACGCAGTAAAAGTGGTCCTGTCAATTGGGGGATGGGAGGACTCCAACAATTTTCCTGAAGTGGCCGCGACCGAGGCAAAACGGCAGCAGTTAGCCCATTCTTGCATCGAAGCAATCAGAACGTACAGCTTTGACGGTATCGATCTTGATTGGGAATACCCGACGTATACAGAACATGGAGGGAAACCGGAGGACAAAGAGAATTGCACGCGCCTGCTCAAGGCTCTTCGAGACAGCCTCGACGCCTACGGCAGGGCGACTGGGAAAAGGCTGATCTTGTCGGCCGCACTTCCCGCCACCGACACTCATGCATCCGGTTTTGATATTGAGGAGATCGTGCCGCTTCTCGACAACCTGAATATTATGACATACGACCTTAACGGAGAATGGGACCCGCTGAGTGGACACAACGCCCCGCTGTATCCTTCGCATCAGAGCGATACCAGTCGGAATGCGGATGCAGCTTTCAGACTCTATACACATACATACCACGTTCCGTCATCAAAAGTGAATCTCGGAGTCCCTTTTTACGGGCACTCGTATGCGATGTGCACAGAGTTGTATACACCACACGCAGGAGCGGACACGGTCCATTTTTCCAAAAATGGTGTGTTCTACAGTGACATCAACGAAGCGAAGGACATGCTGACACGATTCTGGGACGACCGCGCAAAGGTTCCGTACGCAGTCGATACATCCTGGAATACTCTGGTGTCGTACGACGACGAAGAGTCGGTTGCTTTGAAAGCTCAGTACGTTCTCGATCATCGCGCACGAGGAGTCATCATCTGGGAAATCACGGGTGACTACCTTCCCGACGGACGCACTCCCTTGCTCGATGTCCTGTCAACAAAGCTTCCGCACCGGTCAGTCGTCAAATAATGTCGTAGGGATTAGTAAACCGCATTCCTCGATGAATGCAGAAAGGTTCATCCATGCGCTACGGTCGTTTTGACGAAGAACGTAACGAATACGTTATCGAACGTCCCGATGTTCCTGTATCCTGGACAAATTACCTTGGTGTGAAAGACCTATGCACGGTCATCTCGCACAATGCCGGGGGGTACTCGTTCTACAAGACGGCAGAGCACGACAGGATTACCCGGTTTCGGCAGAACGGGGTTCCGCTGGACCGTCCGGGCCACTATGTGTATCTGCGCGACGATGAAACCGGTGAGTACTGGTCGGTTTCGTGGCAACCCGTGGGGAAAGATCTTTCCAAAGCGAAGTATCAATGCCGGCACGGGCTCTCGTACTCCAAGTTTCTGTGTGAATACCAAGGCATAAAGGCGGAACAATTGCTGTTCATTCCCCTTGAAGACGACGTGGAGCTGTGGGACGTGCGAATCCAAAACGGCAGCGGACGGCCGCGGCAGCTCAGCGTCTTCGCCTACGTTGAATTCTCTTTCCATCACGTCGAGATCGACAACCAGAATCTCCAAATGTCTCTTTATGCGAGTGGTTCGAGCTACGAAGATGGAATCATCGAGTACGATTTCTTCTATGAGCCATGGACGTTTCATTATTTCGCTGCGAATGTCATTCCGGATAGCTACGACTGCGTGCGTGATCGGTTTCTCGGGCTCTACCGGACGGAAACAAACCCGCTCGGCGTCGAGCGAGGCAGCTGTCAGAACAGCGCCGAACTCGGCGGCAATCACTGTGGAGCGCTCCACAAGAAACTGACGATTCCGGCGGGTGAGAGTAGCCGAATCATCTTCTTGCTGGGAGTTGGACCGCGCTCGAGGGGAAGAGAGGTGAAGGCAAAGTATTCGGACATCCGAAACGTCGATGCCGCGTTCAATCGTCTGGCAGAGTACTGGGAGAAGAAACGGGCCGTCTTCCAGTGCTCCACTCCGCATCCGGGCATGGACACGATGATCAACACCTGGACCCTTTTCCAGGCGGAGACCTGCGTCGTCTGGTCTCGGTTTGCATCATTCATCGAAGTCGGAGGACGAACCGGGCTCGGGTACCGGGACACATCTCAAGACATCATGGCAGTGGTCCATACCAACCCGGAAAAATGTCGCGAGCGGATCATCGAATTGCTACACGGGCAGGTGAGCTGCGGATACGGCCTCCATTTATTCGACCCCGAGGTCTTCCGTCCGCGCGAGGAGAAACTCCCCGGCGTGAAGCTTCCGACCGTCGTGCCCACACCTCGTGCGTCCGACATCATCCATGGAATCGAAGACGTCTGCTCCGACGATGCATTGTGGATTGTAGTTTCGATCTGCGAGTATGTGAAGGAAACTGGGGACCTCGCCTTCTTTGATCTCGTGGTTCCATTTGCCGATAAGGGCGAAGCAACGGTCTATGAGCATATGAAGCGCTCGCTCGATTTCACGGCAGAACACACTGGGGCGAATGGCATCTGCAATGGACTCCGAGCAGATTGGAACGATTGTCTGAACCTTGGCGGCGGGGAGAGTGCGATGGTCTCGCTCATGCATCACTGGGCACTCCGTGCATTTGTGGAGGCGGCGACGCATCTGAAGCGTATCGATGACGTGAAGAAGTACTCAGAGATGGCAGACCGAGTGCGGGCAGCTTGCGAACGAGAATTGTGGGATGGGAAATGGTACATTCGAGGTATCACCAAGAAAGGAGTAAGGATCGGTTCACACGTCAGTGAGGAGGGGAAGATTTTTCTGGAGAGTAATAGCTGGGCAGTGTTGAGCGACGTGGCCTCGCGAGAGCGGGGAGTAATGTGCATGGATGCTGTACATGAACATCTGTATTCTCGATACGGGCTGCACCTGATCTGGCCCTCGTTCTCCGTGCCCGATGACGATATCGGCTATGTCACACGTGTCTATAGAGGTATCAAGGAAAACGGTGCCATCTTCAGCCACCCCAACCCATGGGCGATCATTGCCGAATGCAAACTCGGTCGTGGAGACATGGCAATGAAACTCTACGACGCGCTGTTGCCGTACAACCAAAATGACAACATCGAAGTGAGGGAAGCGGAGCCATATTCCTACTGTCAGTTCATTATGGGCCGGGACCACACGGCCTTCGGGCGGGCTCGTCATCCATGGCTCACAGGCAGTGGTGGCTGGAGCTACGCGGCCGCGACCCGATGGATCCTCGGGGTTCGCCTGAGTTTCGATGGCTTGATCATCGACCCTTGCATTCCAGCGGCGTGGCGATCATTCCAAGTTACGAGGCAGTGGCGGGGGTCAACATACGTTATTCACGTCTCGAATCCCGATGGAGTGCAGAAAGGAGTCAAGTTGATCTTCCTCAACGGGACGCGTGTCGCCGGACCAATTCCTCCGCAAGCACTGGGTTCGAGGAACGAAGTGGAGGTGACGATGGGATGAGGCAATGACAAAAGAAAGAAAGCCGACGATGGAGTAGACCAAAAGAGCAGGTACTGCCTAAACCGACCCAAAAACAGCGAAGGAGATCCCATGCGCGTTATCATTCAACCGAACTATGAACTTGTCAGTTCATGGGTGGCAGCGTACGTTGTCCGAAAGATCAGGGATTTCAACCCTCAGCCCGGAAGACCGTTTATCCTTGGATTGCCGACTGGTTCCTCACCCGTCGGTACGTACAGGGAACTGATCGCATTTCATAAGAAAGGGATTGTTTCGTTCAGGAACGTCGTCACGTTCAATATGGATGAGTATATCGGGATTCCCGAAGACCATCCGGAGAGTTACCACTCCTTTATGTGGAACAACTTCTTCAAGCACGTCGATATTCAGAAGAAGAATGTGAACATCCTGAACGGCAACGCCAAAGACCTTGAAAAGGAATGCACCAGTTACGAGGCAAGAATCAAAAGAGTCGGAGGGATTCATCTCTTTCTTGGGGGCATCGGTCCGGACGGACACATCGCCTTCAACGAGCCTGGCTCTTCGTTGTCGTCCAGAACACGCATTAAGACGTTGACCTACGATACGATTGTTGCCAACTCCCGCTTTTTCGAGAACGATATCAATAAAGTGCCCAAGGAGGCGCTGACGGTGGGAGTTGCTACAGTGCTCGACGCGAAGGAAGTGCTTATTATCATCAGCGGATACACAAAGTCACGTGCGCTGGCCCAGGCAGTGGAGGGTGGCGTGAACCATATGTGGACCGTCAGTGCGCTACAACTCCACCCCCATGGGATTATCGTTTGCGATGATGAGGCAACGATGGAATTAAAGGTCGCGACGGTGAAGTACTTCAAGGATATCGAATCGCCCAATTTGGATCCGTTGACACTTTTGAAGTAGATCAAGCTTGAAAGACCAACTGAAGCAGAACGCAGGTAAGCTCAGTGGTGGGGAGAAGCACAGGGGGCGCTCGCTCGGTTGAGAGCTGGGTTGGACATGATGAAGTTGATTCCTCGCTCGTGCAAGTAATCGGCAAGCCAGTACCAGTTACGGTTCGATTCAAACGTGACCCGATACGTGCCATCGATCGAGTTGAAGTAGTGGTCCAGTACTGCAGGATCGTGCTCAACCCGATCGAAGCGTACACACGTTCCACTGGCGTCGACGAGTGCGAGCATGGAAAACTCCTTATGGAGATCGAGACCGATCTCGAAATCGTATGGTGTCATGGCAACCTCCTTGTCTGTGTTCGCTGTATTTGATTGAAGACCAACCACTGTGATTTATCATGCGAGGTTGCCTGTTCAGAATGTAAACGTTGTACGAACTGTTGCAGCCCTCGTGACCGAGAGGCAGGCTCCCGGAGAGTACGTAGTCCAGTGGAACGCCAGTTCGTCTGCAGAAATCGTGCACTTCTACCTACTGCAACTCGGAGGATGCAGGATAACCAAGATGCTTGGCTTCATCAAATGAGTATGCCTGAGATAGCCACAAGGCGTAATTAGATGTGTCATGGCGGCACACTCAGGATGAGAAGATGGTTCATCTCCATCGTAGACAACTCCAGCGGTTAGGTTTGGTCTCACGTTGAGAGCAGGAGGGCTGCTCTACCAGCTAGCATCAGAGGTTGCCATAAGCGATGAAGGGTGAGTTCGAGTAACATGGCATCGGTGGATATGCAAAAGCGATTGCTTTCGCTCGACGCGTTCCGCGGAGCTACGATTGCCGCTATGATCCTTGTGAACGATCCCGGAACGTGGAACAGCATTTATCCGCAACTGCGTCATGCAGCCTGGAATGGTTGGACATTTACTGACTGGATCTTTCCGTTTTTCCTTTGGATTGTCGGGGTTGCAATGACATTTTCGTTTGCAAAACGACTGGACCAAGGTGACACTAAAACGAAGTTGACTTTGCATGTTGTGCGTCGGGCCCTGATCATTTTCGCCCTTGGATTGTTTCTCTCCGGATTTCCCTTTGGGCTGGCATTCAATCACAATTTCTCTTTCGAGACGATCCGCATTCCGGGGGTTCTACAGCGTATAGCAATCTGCTACCTTATCGCCAGTCTCATTTACCTTAACACAGGTCTTCGAGGACAGATACTCTGGGTCATCACGTTGCTTGCAGGATATTGGCTGCTCATGAGACTTGTTCCTGTTCCTGCGTATGGCACTGGCGTGTTGGAGCCGACAGGAAATCTTTGCTTGTATCTGGATTCAACCTTGCTCAAAGGCCACACATGGTCTGGAGCCCCAGCTCCGGGATTTGATCCGGAAGGGATTGTGAGCACAATCCCAGCGATTGCAACAACGCTATTCGGCGTGTTGACAGGGCGCTGGCTGAGAACATCTCGACCCAAGGAGGAGAAAACCGCCTCAATATTCGCGGCGGGAGTTCTCATGCTGCTCCTTGGAGTAATTCTGGATATGTGGCTCCCCATCAATAAGAATCTGTGGACGAGCTCCTACAGCATCTTTATGGCTGGGTGGGCGCTGGTTTGTCTGGCGACGTTTTATTGGTTTATCGATGTCAAGGGGCACACGAAATGGGCTACGCCTTTCGTTATCTATGGTCTCAATGCGATCGCCATTTACGCCCTTGCCTGGATTGTCGAAACGTTGCTCTCTCTCATAAAGATCTCTCAAGCAGACGGCAGCGTTCTGAGCCTCCAGCAGCATGTATTTCAAAAAGTCTATCTTCCATTTGCGAGTCCTATCAACGCATCGCTTCTCTACGCAATCACGTTCGTCCTTGTGATGTTTCTCGTCGTATGGATTATGTGGAAGAGGCGATGGTTTGTCAAGATCTGAGTAATCGTCTCAATCATGGCACATAAGGGAACCATGTTGGTCATTGTCAAAGAAGACTACGATGCGATGAGTCGGGAAACCGCTGGCGTCGTCGCTGAGCACTTGCGGAAAAAGCCAAATCTCGTCTTGGGAAAACCTCCTCGTCGTAATGTATATTTGAGACACCGTAGTGTCTCATACGTGGGGCTCCAGGGTCTTGCATCTCGAACTGAAGAGTGGTATATTTTTGTTGCACAGCGATTCTCACGATACGTCCTAATCCAGATCTTTTTCACTGAGCCCCCGTAGGTGTGCAAGGCCTTTGGACGGGCTGTGAGTACCTCAAGGGTTCGGTGTTAGTGGAGTGAGAGAGCCCAACTCAAGTCAAAAGTGTTAGCAGGACTGTTAGCACTTTCGGTTGAATTTGGCCAAAGCAGAGAAAAAAGAAGGAAAGTTCTCTGCCTGTCACGCAGCCAGCCCGCCACTTGGTCTGGCGGGGAGGTCGCGGGTTCTCCGCCAGCTTGTCCCGCCGTTGGCGGAACGGCGGATGAGCCCGTGGCACAGAGTCCCGTCGGCCCCGCTCTTGCCTACCTCAGGAACCCTTTCTTTACTTCTGAACGGCCCCCAGCCTCTGTAGGCTAAAAAAACTCTTGACATGAGATTTAATGTTGCGTAGATTGCTAACGATTGCGGGAACGATTGCGCCAAGTGAAACACACTACGATAATTGATATTGCAGAAAAACTCGGGATTTCTCCTTCGACAGTGTCGCGTGCATTAAGTGATCACCCCGACATCAGGAGAGAAACCAAAGAACGAGTCAGGAAAATTGCAGGGGAATTACAATACTCCCCGAATCCAATCGCACAAAGCTTGAAGAGTAGTCGAACTACAACCATTGGTGTGATTGTACCCGAAATCAAACACGACTTCTTTTCATCGGCCATTAGTGGAATAGAAGAAATCGCCTACCAATCTGGCTATACAATCATAGTTTGTCAGTCAAATGAGAGTTACGAAAGAGAAGTTGTGAACACGAATGCTCTCATGCATCATCGCGTTGCCGGAGTCATTGTTTCAATTTCACAAAACACAAAATGTGGAGACCACTTTCAGGACTTACTTCGCCGTAAGATTCCACTTGTGTTCTTTGACCGTGTCTGCGATGATGTTGCGGCCAGCAAGGTCGTGATCGATGATTACAGGAGCGCGTTCGATGCGGTTACTCATCTTGTTCAAAGGGGGTACAAGAGAATAGCCCACTTCGCTGGGCCAAAGGAGTTAGGCATCTGTAAGAAAAGATGGAACGGATATGTCGATGCATTGAAGCAGTCACGACTCGAATTGCAGACGCGCCTCGTACGGTACGGTGGCTTGCATGAGCAAGATGGATACAATTCGATGGATTCCTTACTCAAAGAGGACATGATTCCGGATGCGATTTTTGCCGTGAACGATCCCGTCGCCATCGGCGCTTTCCAACGAATAAAAGAGGCCGGGCTGAGAATCCCCGATGACATCGCTATCGTGGGTTTCTCTAACAACAAGATCACAAGTCTCGTTGATCCGCAGATAACCACAGTTGACCAGCCTTCATTTGAGATGGGAAGAAAGGCCGCCGAAATACTCATTAGTACTATCGAAGACAAGACGATAGAACCGAAGACTTTGGTCCTGGATGCGAAACTCATCGTGAGAGGATCCACCTGATTTTTTTTCATTGTTCCTGCAAACGTTTGCAGAAAACCAAGAGTCCTTTTTTGCGGTGTTTTTTCGTTTGCCTCTTTGTTGGTTCGGTTTCGCGGATAGGGGAAGACTTCCTTTCTTAGCTGAAATTCGTCGCACCTATTCACCGACCACCACCAAAGCCGGCACTCAAAAAGGCCCAGCCCGGAATCTTCAGGCATGCCTTCGTGGGCAGCAGGCGATTGAGTCGAGCATCTCAAAATCGAAACCCACACTACTTCCAAGACGTCATGGTCCTTGCTGATTCAGTCGAAGCGAAATTCAAAGAGCTCTTCAACGAGCAACCAATTCTCATTCGATCACCGGGGAGAGTCAATCTGATCGGCGAGCACACTGATTACAACCACGGTTATGTTCTACCAGCGGCTATCGACAAGGCTATCTATTTGGCCATCACCCCGCGCACAGATCGATGCTGCAGAATATGTGCGCTCGACCTGAGGGAGGAGCACGAGTTTGGGTTCAGTGGTTTTCAGCCCACAAAGAAGGGATGGCCGAACTATCTGATGGGCGTCGTCGATCAATTCGTCAAGGGGGGCCACAAGATCGGAGGGTTCAATTGCGTCTTCGCGGGCGACATTCCCATCGGGGCAGGACTGTCATCTTCGGCGGCGATTGAAGGAGGTTTGGCCTATGCGCTGAACTATCTGTTCGACCTGAGAATCGAGGACCTCGAACTCGTGAAGCTTGCGCAAAGAGCAGAGAACGAGTTCGTTGGTGTGCAGTGCGGTATTATGGATCAGTATATCAACATCTTCGGCAAACAAGGCAATGTGCTGCGCATCGATTGCCGCTCGCTCGAGTATGAGTATCATCCATTCGACCACGATGTCTCAATTGTACTCTTTGACACTCGCGTTTCGCATTCGCTGGCGTCATCGGAGTACAATCGGAGAAGGAAGGAATGCAGCGAGGGGGTGAAGATAATCAGCAGATCCTATCCGCACGTGACACATTTGCGGGATGTATCCGTTGAGATGCTGGCTGAATTCAAATATCAGATGGCGACAGCGACGTATCGGCGCTGCAAGTATGTTGTGGAAGAGAATGAGAGAGTACTGAAGGCTTGTCGTGCATTGAAGAAGAGGGATTTGAAAGCGTTCGGTCACTATATGTATGAAACACACGAGGGCCTTAGCCTGGGTTATGAAGTGAGTTGTGATGAACTGGACTACTTGGTCGAATTGGTCAAAGACGATCCGAAAGTGTACGGCTCGAGGATGATGGGGGGCGGGTTTGGCGGGTGCACGATCAATCTTATCGAGAAAGATGAAATAGAACGCATCAGCAACCGAGTAACAGAGAAGTTCAAGCAGAGGTTCAACCTCGAACCAAAAACGTACGTGACAGCTATAAGCGCCGGGACAGGCATCATATCTGTGAATGAAAGCATCACAGCACGAATTGACTGATTATCCGCAGCGAAGGGAAAACATCCTCACTGGAGAATGGGTGTTGATATTGCCTCATCGCACAAGACGCCGGGGGCAAGGGAATCAGAGTATCTGCTGCCAAAGAATTGAATTTTTCTGCTGTCTCGTACTACAATCCTTGTCGAGCACGCTATTTCTTTAAATTGAGCAAAGATGATTTCGCACATGTAGATGTAAGCTAAGGAAGAACCAGTGCGGGAGATACTCCTGCGCCGATGATGCCACAGCAGCGGGTTTATCCGCAAGTGTAATCGAATCAGATTAAAATCATTCCGCTTAATCATACAGGAAACTGATAGGCACATGAAACGACGAAGACATGATGATTCGCTCATCGGGTGCAATCGAAGAATGATATCGTGAAAGTCAGGAGTCATGGACGGATATCTTCCGGGATTTGAAAAAGTGTTGTGTAAAGTGGATCGGACTGATTGTGGGTGATGGTCTCGATGGACTCTGGAAAGCATCACGAAGTGTATTCTTTATGGGCCTTCAGCAACGGTGTTAAATTCATAAGATGCGTAATATCCTCGACAAAGTTCCAAAGAATGTTCACGATGAAGTCCTTGATCGGTCAGGCAA
>Ga0315282_10006268_pt1 | contig 19992 bp, 19 predicted proteins | sample YL17G07_20_MG_FD_203693 | JGI IMG/M metagenome (GOLD analysis project Ga0315282, IMG submission 203693) | Sediment microbial communities from Yellowstone Lake, YNP, Wyoming, USA - YL17G07_20 | ecosystem: Environmental > Aquatic > Freshwater > Lake > Sediment | place: USA: Wyoming | collected... | reverse complement strand
CCGACGCCGCCCTTGCCCGACAAGACCACGATCCGATGCTGGATGCGCGCCAGCCTGTCGCGCAGGCGCAGCTCGCTCTCGTCGAGCGGCGCCGTCGGCGCCGCGGCCTCGGTTGAGCACGAGCAGGTGGGAGTCGTCTCGGCCGTCGCGGCGGCCCTCGTGTCGCTGTCACTCACGGTAGTTCATCCTTTCCGGCTCAGACCCCCGCCTGCGGGGGTCGTGTGGGGTATGACCGAGATATCTCGCAGCCGATCGGCACAACGTCGCCAGCCGACCGCCGTCAATCACGTCGCGTGGTCACGCAGTCGACGCCTCCCGTCGCTCCGTCTGTGACCGTAGCCGACACTCAAGGTACCGCGGCGACTGTCGCCGAAGGATGAAGGCGATACGTCGAGGTCGAGGTGCCACGCTGATAAAGATGTGTTTATCATAGCACAGAGAGCGGTCATCATGCAGAGCCGCTCGTGGTGCGGCGACGCGCCCGTGGCCGAAGCCGGGCGAAAGCGAGTTCCTCTCTCGTTGGGTGAGGTTGACCTGCGAGCGGAGCGACTATCGGCAAGCGACGAGAGCCGCTATCACGACGAGGAGAGTGCGGCACTGCTGGCCCGAACGGTCTTCGATCTGCCTCTGTGGCGCTCGAGCGCGGTCTAGGGCGCAAACCTCCGCCTTCCGCTGGTCCGATTCGTCGTCGACCTCGAGCGGCTCCAGGGCCACGACACTTGCATGCGGCACCACAGCCTGGCGTAAGAGCCCAAGGCGGTCACCCAAGCTCGCCCAAGCACGAGGGTCGTGCGCGCCGGGCTCACGGACCGGGCTGAAGGTCGGCTCACTCAGCCCCGCATGTCCTTCCTCTCGTTCGCCGACAAGAGATGGGTCAGCACGACCTCGCCGGTGTGCGTCACCACTGTGGTCCTGGCCAACGACGGTCGGTGCGCGTTGCTCGTGAGCACCCGCGCGGCCTGGAATCTCGCTGCGGTCGTCTCTGAGTCAGACCATAGGGCCGACTCAGAGCGTGACACCGGCTGCATAACCGTCGCGTACGGCCTCGACCAGTTTCCCGATTCTGATCGCGTCGCCGACGACGTGCGTGCGTACCGGCAACGTGCCGAAGTCGCGCGGTTTGCCGCCGAAGGCCGCGATAAAGTGCTGGAAAGGAACCTCCTCGAGGCCGTCTTGTGTGCGGATGTGCACCGAGGTGTCGGAGAGCTTCTCGATTCTCGCGTTCCGAAACACGGCTACGTTGTGGCTTGCCAGCTCCCGCACGAGATACGATCTGCTTATCGGCTCCATACCCAGTGCTATGTCGGGCAGCATTTCGATGATAGTCACCGAATTGCCCTTCTCGGCCAGGTAGAGAGCGGTTTCGCAGCCCACCAGTCCGCCTCCGCCGACCACGACGTTCTCCCCGGTTGGGAAGGTCCCGCGTAGGACGTCTGTATACAGGGTCACGCGTGGTCCGTCGATGCCCGGAACGGGGGGAACGAGCGGTTCGGATCCGGTCGCGACGACCACCTCGTCCGGCGCTTCGCCCATAACGATGTATGCGTCGGCTTTCACCGACGTCCTCACATCGACTCCAAGGTCTGTTTCCGGCCGCGACGAGGAGGGTGAGGCGAACGGTCTCAGAACGGCCGTCAGTACCTGTCGGCGGTCAAGTCCGTTTCTCGTTCTGCGTACACCTTCATGTGCAGGTCGGAGCGAGCCTCGGAGGGCCGGACAGCCGGTTCGACCTTTACGGATCCGCAGGGCGAGCGAAGTCTGGAACATCTCGGGTTGCGCGAGGAAGATTCATAAGCAATAATGTTCATAAGCAATCATAGATGAATGCCGACGGGGTCAGACACCGGACCGTACGAGTCGCAAGCTTGCGCCGATCATGACCCGGCGGCGTCGGAAGCACGATCGTTAGCCTAGTAACACGAAGCCGATAACAGTAAGGAATCGAGCGCGACGAGGCTCACTGCTTGAAGCGGCGAGCATGAGTACTTCGGACGTTTGAGGTGATCATGGCGAAGAACTGGTATCCGATAATCGACTATGAAAGGTGCACCGCCTGCCTTCTGTGCGTGAATTTCTGTCCCCACGAAGTCTTCGATGTGAGTGAAGACGGCGAACCGGTCGTGGCCAACCCCGAAAACTGTGTGGAGTTCTGCCAAGGTTGCCTCAAGGGCGCTTGTGACGAGGACGCTATAAGTTACTTCCGAGGATGACGGAGGGATCCCGATGGGAAAAACCGGCCTTTTGCTCTGCGTATGCCAAGGAACGTGTCCGTCTTTCCATCAGATGGACGTGTTCGAGATCCTGAACGCACTGAGGAGAGAGAAAGCGTTCGACTTTGTGGCACTCCATCCTCAGCTCTGCGCCGACGACGGAGACGAGTACCTGAGGACTCTGACGAAAAACGACGAGATAGATAAGCTTTACGTCGCCGGCTGCGACCCCACGATGCAGGGCAAGATGTTCAGGGACGCCTTCGAAGACAGTGGCTTTTCGAGAGACAAACACGTTGGCGTCGACATAAGGAACATGACGACCGAAGAAGCTGTCCAAGCGATAAAGAACCTGAAAGGCGCGCAGTAGGCCAAGAGCCCCCGCCGAGACGGGGGGCTCTTGTTTGACGGGCCGATCCTGCTCGGACCAAGTGGAGCGTTACGGCTTGGCTCCGGTGCCTCTGTTGCAGTTGGGGTGTCGCGCGCGGTGTGAAGGAGCTTTGTGTCCGCGCCGCGTGCCACGGGGGTGGCGAAGGCTCCGTGATCTTTCTCAGGGTGGTGCCCGGCAGCGTGCGTGCGGATGATCTTTCTGGGGAGCGTGGTCCGCAGTGTCTCTCTCACGATGCGGACATCGGCATGCCGCCAACGCCGGTCAATCGCCGTTCGACTCCAAGACACCGAGCCCGGAGCAGATCTGCAGGAACGCGTCCTTGAGGTCGCCGCGCTCGCCCGAGAACACCGGCTCGCAGGCCCGCGGGTCGGCCTCGCCCCTCCAGAGGGCGGCGGCGAACGCCATGCACGTCGCCTGGCCGCAGCGCTTGCAGTTGGTGCCCGGGAGCCGCTTGTAGATCTCGACGAAGGGCGGCTTGCGGCGCAGCTCGTACGAGGGCGTGATCTCGGCCCGTCGCGACCACACGTCGTTCACCCGAGAGCGCAGACGCTCCAGCGTGGCCCAAGCGTCGATGATGTCGTCGGCCTTCGCGATGGCGATGCGATCGCGGTAGATCGAGACCATGCGGTGCCCGTCCATGAGGCTCAGCACCGGCAGCTTCGCGACGTAGCTCGCGTGGACGAGCTCGGCGTTCACGTAGGGGAGAGCTGCGGCCAGATCACCCGAGAGGTGAGCGGTCAGGCGGAGCTTCTCCGGATCGGCCACGCAGGGCGCGAGCATGACGATGGCGATGCGGCCCACGGCGTCGTCGGTGAACTCGGGCGGCTCGTGGTCGGGGACGGGCTGAGCCGGCTCGCGGTAGTCGACCCAACCCACGGCCATGATGTCGTCGCCGGCCTGGTCGGTGAACGCCGCGCGCTGCTCGGGGCTGACTACCAGGGCGGGCACGCCGACCAGTCGGTAAGCGGGATCGGGCGAGATCGTCGTCGGCGTCACCCCCAGTCGGGCGAGCATGGCGCAGGCACGCTCGTATGCGTCGCGGTCGGCAAACGTGGTGAGAGCGTGCATCAAGGCTCCTTTCTGCGGCGCCGTCTCATCGGCGTCGGCCGGTCCACGGGTCGGTCGACGCCGTTCATGCGCTCGTCGGCGACCGTTCGTCGACCGGCGGTGCGGCGAAGACGCAGCAGCCGTCAGCGCACAAGCGGCCTTCACACTCGATCTCGAGAGTGGCGTGGCCGATGCCGAAACGGTCGACTAAGACACTCTTGACCTTGTCGACGATAGGAGTTGCGCTCGAGACCTGCGTGTCGGCGATCTGCACGTGTGCGGAGAGCACGGCATCGGTGGATGAGACCGACCATACGTGAAGGTCGTGTACGCTCTGGACCCCGTCGATCTCGAGGAGCGTGCTTTCGACGTTCGTCAGATCGAGCCCCACCGGTACGCCCTCGAGCAAGATGTGGCCCGCGTCGATGACCACCTTGATCGCACTGCGGGTGATCCACACCGCGATGGCGATCGAGAGGATGGCGTCGGCGGCGTTCAAGTGAGCCAGCCACACGAGAAGTCCGCCGACGACGACCGCGCCTGAGGCGGCGGCGTCGCCTGCCAGGTGGAGGAAGGCGCTGCGCGCGTTGACGCTCTGCTCGCCCTCGAGCAGCCATGCCGCCAGGGCGTTACCGACGACGCTCACTGCAGCGATGGCCATGACCAGCAGGCCACTCACCGGCGACGGATGCAGGAGGCGGCCGATCGCTTCGGAGACGATGAACGCCGACACGGCGACCAGCGCGCCGGCGTTGATCAGTGCCACCAAGACCTCCCAGCGCCCATAGGCGTACGTGAGGCGAGCGGTACCGGGACGCTTGCTTGCCCGGTCGGCGGCGTACGCCATACCCAAGGCAGCGACGTCGCTGCCGTTGTGCGCGGCGTCGGAGAGCAGCCCCAGGCTGTTGGCGGCGACGCCGCCGACCACCTGCAGGATGAGCATGGCGACGTTGAGAGCAAGGCCGACCAGCAGCCGGCGACCGAGCGAACGACGGTGCGTGTGCGTCAAGCCATCACTCCGCGGTCGACGAGGTTATGCCAAGGCATCGTGTCCATCCTCTCAGTCGTTGCACAGCGCATCTCTGGTGCCGCGTCTCTTCGACACGGTGCTGGTTACTCTGGCTGGTGCGCGGTGGTCGCGCTAACGGTCTGCGTTCAGGCCGCACAGGTGGGCGAGCTCGTCTCGTAGGGGATAGCTGCCCGCGTGCGCCACTGCCCCGTCCACGAGCAGGAGCGGCAACGAGCCGACACCCTCTGCCTCGATGCGTTCCCGTGCGGCGACGCTCGCACGAAGCACGCTCGGGTCGGCCAGGGGATCGACCCGTTCGACGTGGACACCCTGCCGGCGCAGCCACTCGAGGTCGCCGGCGAACGGCGGCAACCTGGGGTCGGAGGCGCCCCCGCACGCGCAGCCTGAGCGCGCGCCGGGTCTGTCGATCACGAGCAAATGGGGGCGCTCAGGGTTCACCTGCACTTCCCAAGAGCGACGAGGCGCCTGCGCAAGCGCGGACGCAACGAGTCCCGACCGGCGCCGGCGGATGCGCCGTCAGACCTGCTGGAGCTCATGTTCGGGCCCTCTCGTCAGAGGGTTCGCCGCGCTCCTCTTCCCAGATCGGATCGTAGACGTGCTTGACACCGGCAGAGTACTCGTCGAGCGCTGCGCAGAGAGTGGTGATGAGGCTCTCGGCGCCCTCATGGGTCGGATGCGCCCCGGTCTTGGCCATGATCTCGCGCGACTGCTCCGGGTTGTCGATCAGCATGCACGGCTCAAGCAGATTGGGCACATACGGCTGTCGGCGGCGGATCTCCTCGAAGTAGGGGGTGTTGAAGGCTGCGGCCAGGCTCGTGTCGGCGATGTTGCTGGTGGCGAAGTGCGTGAAGATGCAGGGCTCGACCCAACCCTGGTTGTTGATGTGCACGTAGTGCTTGCCGGCGATGCACCCGTCAACCCAGGGTGCGTCGCCCCAGAAGTCGACCGGGAACATCGCCTTGCTGTTGCGGATGCGCTGGATGCCCAGGCGGATCTGGTTGCGCTGCTGGGGCGTGGGCATGAGGCTCGTGTCGGGGGTGCGCCCCACCGGCATATAGAGGAAGTGCCAGCCGATGGCGGCCCCCTTGGCCACCAGCGGATCGACGAACTCGTCGCTCAAGAGCATCTGCCAGTTGTGGCGCGTCACCGTGGAGGAGTAGCCGAAGAGCACACCGTGTTCCTTGAGCAGGACCATGGTCCGCATGAGCTTGCTGTAGGTGCCCGGGCCGCGACGCAGGTCGGTCGTCTGCTCGTCGCCCTCGATACTCAGCATGAGGGCCGCGTTGCCGAGTTTGGACAGTCGCTCGATGTGCTCTGGAGTGATGAGCGTGCCGTTGGTGAAGATCTGGAAGTAGGTCTCGGGGTTGGCGGCCACGATGTCGAGCAGGTCGCGGCGGATGAAGGGCTCGCCACCGAGCACCGTGATCAGGTACACGCCCATCTCGGCCGCCTCGTCGACGACGCGTTGAAAGAGGGCGGCCGACATGTCGCTCTCGTGCGAGTATTCGCTGGCGTAGCACCCCTCGCAATGCAGGTTACAGCGCATCGTCGGGCTAATAAGGACCGTGAACGGCGTGCGGAGGCCCGTCGTGCGGGTGAAGTCCTGGCGCTTCTGTGAGCCGCGTAAGAGTGCGTTGATGATGAAAGCATTGATGAAACCATCGCGGCTGACAGGGCTCAGGTCGCGCACCACGTGACGGGCGAGCTTCAGAGCGGGGTGGTCGGCCTCGACCTTATCCCTGACGAAGCGCACCGCTTCCTTGTGGTTGTCGGGCGTGATCTTCTCGGCCAGCTCGAAGGCGCGCACGATGTTCTTCTTGTTGTCGCTCGTCGCGAGCTTGAGCATCTCTTTGATAAGGCCCCTTTGCACGGTGCCGTAGAGGCCATCGGTTCGACTCATCGTTGCTCCTTTCGCAGAGACCGTCAGCCGGTTTGGCGATATGCCATCCCTTCAGCCGTCGTTGTGGCTGTCGCTAAGCGCATCGTACCCGTGCGTCGGCTTGCTGAAGCGCACAGCTGCCGACGTTCTCACCTGCGGCGCCTCCCTGCAGCCGACGGCTACCCCCTCCTCTATCGACCCGTCAGGGCCGCACCGTACGATCGCCCCGACCCGACTTCTAGAGTAACGCATTGAAGAGGAAACCGACCATGAGAATGCCCGTCGTGACGACGCCGAAAAAGACGGCGATGAGCTGCCACTTGAGCACGCGCCGCAGGATCATGGCCTCGGGCAGCGAGATGGCCACGACAGACATCATGAATGCCAGCACGGTGCCCAGAGCCGCGCCCTTCTCGATGAGCGCCTGCACGATCGGGATGATGCCGGCGGCGTTCGAGTAGAGGGGTACGCCGATAAGAACGGCCGCCGGGACGCCCCACCAGTTGCCCTTACCCATGACGCCCGACAGCAGGCCTTGCGGCACGTAGCCGTGGATCGCGGCGCCGGCGGCGATGCCGATCAACAGATACGGCCACACCTTGCCGACGATGATCTTCACCTGCTCGATGCCGTAGCGCACGCGGGCAGGCCAGTCGAACGCTCCTTCCATCTCGGTCTCGCCCATGCGGACCTTGAGGACCCACTCTTCGAGGTAGTGGTCGGGGTGCAGGCGCCCGATGACGAGGCCGGCGAAGATGGCCACGGCAAGCCCCGTCGATATGTAGAGCGCGGCGACTGCCCATCCGAACAGTCCGAGGAGCAGGATGACGGCCACCTCGTTGATCATGGGCGCCGCGATCAGGAACGAGAACGTGACGCCCATCGGGATGCCCGCCTCGACGAAGCCGATGAAGAGCGGCACGGCCGAGCAACTGCAGAAGGGCGTCACGATGCCGAGGGTCGCCGCCATGATGTTGCCGCTGAACTCGCGCCGACCGCTGAGCAACGAGCGCGTGCGTTCGGGGCTGAAAAACGAGCGCACGATGCCGATGCCGAAGACGATACCCACAAGGAGCAAGAGGATCTTCGGGACCTCGTAGATGTAGAAGGTCAGTGCCGACGCCAAGTGGCCGCTGCCGCTGAGGCCGAGCAGGTCGCGTGTGAGCAGGGTCGAGAGAGGCAGCCAGTAGTGGTAGAAGACAGCCAAGGCCACGAGCGGGACGGCGACGCGCAGCCAGAGCGGCAGTCGCGCGAACCCGGTGGCCGACCCACCGCTCTCGGCGATTGCGGGCTCGGCTTCGAGGGGGGACGGCCACGCGCAGGATGACGCTGTCAGTTCGGGCGTCGGTTCGAGTGCGGGCTCGAGCACGGGGTCGGGCCACGAAGAGGTCGGTGGGTGTGTGAGCTGCTCGGTCATCGGATCATCTACCTCGGTTGTGTCTCAGTCGGTTGCGCCTCGGTCGGTTGTGTCTCGGGCGGTGGAGTGAAGCTGGTGATGAGCGGCGTCGCGGCGAGCGCGGTCATGAGCCGCTCATAGTCGTAGGGAACGCGTACAAACTGCACCGGTGGGTCTTCGGTGACGAAGCGGATGGGGTCGACGATCGCGTAGCAGGCGCGCCAGTCGTCGTCTTTCGACCGCCCGGCGCTGCCGACGTTGACGAACGTGGTATCGCCCACCCGGCGGGCGTAAGGGATGTGTGTGTGACCGAAGAGGATGGCCGTGTACGGGTAGTCACGCGCCATGCGCTCCATCGCCGACTGCGGGCGGTCTTCGAAAAGATACTCGTTGATCCTGCGCGGGCTGCCGTGCACGCCCAGCAGGTCGCCACCCGGCGTCTCGATGAGGAACTGGCTCTCGAGCGTGCGCAGGAAGGCCTTGGTCTCGTCGGTGACCGCGCGCTGGGTCCACTCGAGCGACACGGCGCCTTCGGCGCGCTGTGCGTCGGTCTTGTAGACGCAGCCGCAGTCGCCGGTCTCGAAACCGATGCCGAAGTCGTAGTTGCCCATGAGGGTGGGAATGCGGCGTTCGGCGACGAGCCGGGCGACCTCGTTGGGCTGGGGACCGTAGCCGACGAGGTCGCCCAGGCAGAGAACCAGGTTGAGCGACCGGGCTTCGACGTCGGCCAGGATGGCCGCGAGCGCCGGCAGGTTGCCGTGCACGTCTGAGAAGACCGCGAAGGGTCTTTCGAGTTCGATCCTCTTCACTGTTCGTCCTCGCTTGGCCGCTACACTTCACACAGACATCAAAATAGCTTGACCATAAACGACTGTCAATATAAAATTAGCACAGTCCGGAGCGGTCACGTCTCGCGATACCGGCGGCTTTGCGGCGACACCGGCGACTGGATCGGTCATGAGAGAAGAGATGACGATGGCAGAAAGGGCGCCCAAGCGACTCTCGTTCCTCGACCGCTTCCTGACGGCGTGGATCTTCATCGCCATGGCCGCCGGGGTGACGATCGGGTGGGCCTCGAGCGCCGCTCCCGATTTCATCAACCGCTTCCAGGTGGGCACGACCAACATCCCCATCGCCATCGGGCTCATCCTGATGATGTATCCGCCCCTGGCCAAGGTGAAGTACGAGGAGTTGGGCGACGTGTTCCGCGACTACAAGGTGCTGAGCCTGTCGCTCGTGCAGAACTGGCTCATCGGGCCGTTCCTCATGTTCTTCCTGGCGATCATCTTTTTGTACAACTACCCCGAGTACATGGTAGGGCTCATCATGATCGGGCTGGCGCGCTGCATCGCCATGGTCATCGTGTGGAACCAGCTTGCCGAAGGCGACACCGAGTACGCCGCCGGCCTCGTCGCCTTCAACTCCATCTTCCAGGTGCTGTTCTACAGCGTCTTCGCCTGGATCTTCGTCACCAAGCTGCCGCCCCTCTTCGGCTTGCAGGGGAGCGTGGTGCACGTCGGCATCGGCGAGATCGCCGAGAGCGTGTTCATCTACCTCGGCATCCCGTTCATCGGCGGCATGCTGACGCGTTGGGTGTTGTTGAAGAAGAAGACCCGCGAGTGGTACGAGCAGCGCTTCATCCCACGCATCAGCCCCATCACGCTCGTCGCGCTGCTGTTCACCATCCTCGTCATGTTCAGCCTCAAGGGCGACCTGATCGTGCAGATCCCGCTCGACGTCGGGCGCATCGCCGTCCCGCTGCTGATCTACTTTGTGGTGATGTTCCTGGTGAGCTTCTATCTGGGGCACCGGTTCGGCGCCGACTACGCCAAGACGGCGACCCTTTCGTTCACGGCGGCGAGCAACAACTTCGAGCTGGCCATCGCCGTGGCTGTGGCCGTCTTCGGCATCGGCTCGGGCGTGGCGTTCGCGGCGGTCATCGGGCCGCTGGTCGAAGTGCCGGTGCTGATCAGCTTGGTCAACCTGGCGCTCTGGTTCAGGAAACGGTACTGGCCGCAGGAGCTGACGACCAGCAAAGGCGCGACCGGCGCGACCGGCGCGACCCGCGATCCTGGTGATCCGGCGACCGACACTGGCGTGCCTGTGCGCGGCGTCGACTGACGTGGGCACGAGACAAGGCAAGGAGACAACATGAAGAGAGCCGACAATCCCGAGCCGGTAGTCTCGATCGAGAGATTCGTGCCGTTCTTCAAGGCTTTCTCAAACCCCACGCGGGCAAAGATCGTCGGGCTGCTGCTCGGCGGCGAGCGGTGTGTGTGCGAGATCACGGGGCCGATCGGCCAAAGCCAGCCCCTCATCTCTCACCATCTGTCGCTCCTGCGCGCCGCAGGCTTGGTGCGCTCGCGCGGTGAGGGGGCGCGCACCTACTATGCCATCGACTGGGAGCGCTTCGAGCACGACCTTGGCGCGTTCGTAGAGTTCGTCGAGGCCGCAAAGCAGAACCCGTTGCAGCGGGACCCAGACGACACGGTATGCGCCGTCGATGCTGGGTCCAAGAGACTGACCGCTTCATGAGAGCGGTCGAGAGGGGAGACCGAGAGTGAAGCTCGAGATACTGGGATCAGGTTGTGCCAACTGCCAGAAGCTGACCGCCATCGTCCAAGACGTCGTTCGCGACCTCACGCTCGACGGCGCGCAGATCGTGAAGGTCGAGGACTTCGTGAAGATCATGTCGTACGGCGTGATGGCGACTCCCGCCTTGGCCATCGACGGCAAGGTCGTGCTCGTCGGTCGGGTGCCTTCCAAGGCCGACGTGACGACGTTGATCACGACGGCGCTGGCCCAGCAGGGATGACGGTGAGCCGGGCCCGTTGGCGGATCGCCGTCCTGAGCGCGGTCGCGTGCGCGCTTCTGCTCGTCGTGGTTGCGGGGGCCGGGTGTGGTGGCTCGACCCAGCCGGCCGGGTCGCCTGGTGCGCCCATCGCCGCTCACAGTCCTGGTGCCGGCGTGAAAGTCACCTTCGTCGAGCTGGGCTCGAACAGCTGCATCCCCTGCAAGGAGATGCGGCCTGTCATGGACGCCATCCGGCGCGAGTTCGGCGACCAGATCAACGTGGTGTTCTACGACGTCTGGAAGGACGACGCGCCGGCCAAGCAGTACGGCATCCAGTACATCCCGACGCAGGTCTTCCTCGACGAGAAGGGCGTCGAGTTCCATCGCCACGTGGGCTTCTATCCCCAGGCCGATATCGAGGCTCTGCTGCTGCAGCAGGGGCTCCACAAGCTCACGACGCAGTAGCCCGGTCCCGTGCTCGAGCAGATCCTCACGACCCTGAGCGATGGGCTTGCGCAGTCGCTCGGCTTAGCGCTCCTTGCCGCCTTCGGTTGGGGGGTGGTCAGCATCCTCTTCAGCCCGTGCCACCTGGCCAGCGTGCCTCTGGTCGTCGGCTTCATCGCCAGTCGCGAACGCTCCTCGACGGGGAGGGCCTTCAGGCTTTCGCTCGTGTTCGCCCTCGGTGTGTTGGGGTCGATCGTGCTGATCGGCCTTGTGACGGCATCGCTCGGCAGGCTCGTCGGCGATCTGGGTTCCATCGGCAACATGGCGGTGGCCGTCGTGTTCTTCATCGTCGGCCTCTATCTGCTGGGCCTGCTGCCGCTGACCTGGACGAGCTTCCCGTCGACGACGGAGCGGCGTGGCTTCTCTGCCGCTCTGTCGCTGGGTCTCGTGTTCGGAGTGGGACTCGGGCCGTGCTCGTTCGCCTTTCTGGCGCCTCTGCTCGTGGTGGTGTTCAGCCGTGCGCAAAGCGACTACCTGGGCGCCGCGGCGCTGCTCGCGGCGTTCGCTCTCGGCCACTGTGGGGTCATCGTGGGCGCGGGTACGGCTGCGCAACGTGTGCAGGCGATCGCGGCCTGGGGAGGCCGTTCGGGCGTCACGCGCTGGGTGCGCCGCGTCTCGGGCGCCCTGGTGATCATGGCCGGCGTGTATCTGATCGCGCGATGACGGGCGGAGCGCCCGAGCCGCAGAGACCGGCCGTCGAGAGCGCCGACCGGCTGCGCAAGGTCTACGTCGAGCCGACGACTCGCTGCAACCTGAGCTGCCGCACGTGCGTGCGACGCACGTGGGACGAACCGACCGGCGACATGGCGTGGCCTGTGTTCGCCGCCCTCGTCAACGATCTCGCGCAGCTTCCGGGCCCTCACACCATGGCCTTCGCCGGGATCGGCGAGCCGCTGCTGCATCCGAGGTTCGTCGACATGGTCGACGGCGCTCACAGGGCCGGCCTGCGGACCGAGGTCACGACCAACGCCATGCTTCTGACTCCCGAGATGGCCCACGACCTGCCGCGCGTGGGGCTCGACCAACTGGTGGTGTCGATCGACGGGTGCACCGAAGAGACCTACGGCGCCGTGCGGCCGGGAGCCTCTCTTGAGCGGCTGATCGACAACCTCAGAGCCTTGCGCGATTACTCCACAGCCTACTACTCGCCGAGAGTGCGGCTGGGCATCGAGTTCGTGGCCATGCGCGGCAACGTCGCCGAACTCCCGCAACTGGGTCGTGTGGCCGCTGCCATCGGCGCCTCGTTCGTCATCGTCAGCAACGTGCTGCCCTACAGCGAGGAACTGGTCGACCAGACTCTGTACGACCGCGTCGCGACGGCGGCCGAGGGTCGCGAGGGCAGTGCGTCGGTACCGCGATGGAGCCTGCCGCGTATGGACCTGTGTGACCAGACGGTCGGGCCCCTGACGGAACTGCTGCGCAGCGCTCCGTGTGTCGATCTGCTGGACGTGGGTCTCCAGAGTCGCAACAACCACTGCCCCTTCGTCGCCGACGGCGTGGTCGCCGTCGGCCGGGACGGGTGTGTCAGCCCGTGCCCTCCGCTGCTGCATTCGTACCGCTGTTTCGTCATGGGGCGCCAGAAGTCCATCCGCTCCTGGGCGCTGGGGGCGCTGCCCACCGACCGGCTTGAGGCTCTGTGGCGGCGGCCGGACTACCGCGACTTCCGTCGGCGGGTCGTGGAGTTCGACTTCTCGCCGTGCACCGACTGCGGCGGCTGCGACCTGGCCGAGACCAACGAGGAGGACTGCTTCGGCAACCCGTTCCCGGTGTGCGGGGACTGCCTGTGGGCGCGGGGTATCCTGCGCTGCGCCTGAAGCTGTGCGATCGCCTCGTCGTCCTCGCGTGACCGGGAAGTCGCATCGCGTGCCGCGCGTGACCGCGGTCTCGGCGCAGCCGCCGCCTGGGTCCTGACCTCCGACTATCCGGCCGGCAGCTTCTCCCGAGCCTGCCGCGTGCACGCTGCGGTGTCTGGTCCTCCCGCGTGACTGTCTCTGAGCCGGGCCACGAAGGCGGCGAAAGCCGCGGTGCTGCTGTCGAAGCGCGGCCAGTCGACGCGATAGTAGGTGCGCGTACCTTCGCTGCGCATGGCCACGAACCCGGTCTCGCGCAGTATGGCAAGGTGGTGCGAGATGAGTGGCTGGCTCAGCTCGAGGGCGGCGGTCAGCTCGCAGACGCATCGCTCGCCGGCGAGCAGGATCTCGACGATGCTGGCCCTGGTGGGGTGGCAGAACGCCTTGAAGAAGGGCACGAACTGCTGGATCGAGTCCGGGGGCGCCTGTTGTCGTTGTGTCACTGCTCACCTCCGCGAGACGGAGCATCTGCCGCGACGAGCCATGTCTGCCGTCGCGCGGCGCGTGCCGTCTTTCTCACAAGTGTATCGCGCTGTGCCGGCGTGGAGCACGCCGACGAGGGCGCAGACGCTTGCTGCTCGATCAGCGATCCCGCGGCGACAGCCGCAGAAGCACGTTCGGGCGCGCACGGGAGAGAGGGAGATGGTGGAGGTAACCGGGCTCGAACCGGTGACCTTTTGGCTGCCAGCCAAACGCTCTCCCAACTGAGCTATACCCCCACCGCGGGGCGCCGGCGCGCTCGCCGGCGAAGAAGAAGTATAGCGCGCCGGCCTGCTCGTGCAACCACCGCGACCGGCCTCACAGGCTCATTCTTCCCGCAACGGACGCGGAGTGAGCTCCGGCGTTCGCCGTGGGGAGGGGAGGCGAGGGGGGTCTCGTGTGGACGCTTCTCTTGCCGATACCTACAATGGAAGCAGGCAGGTGGGGCCCCTCCGCTTCAAGCTCTCGGCCAGGCGGCCCCGTAGGGCGTGACGCCTATGATCCGGCGCGGCATCAAGTATCTGGGCACGCACAAGGCTCCCCTTCTCAAGGGGACGGTGCGCTTCTTCCTCGTGCTGTTGCTTGCCGGCGTGCTCGTGCAGGTCTTCGCGCCGGGCACCTACCGGGTCAGCGAGGGGCTCGTCACCTTCCAGCTCGAGCCGTCGTGGCCGGGCGGTCGCGTCATCATGCCGCTCGGCCCGGCCGGCGTGCTCGAGCTGCACACCCATCACACGCCCGTCGACCTCAAGCTCGACTTCGCGCTGAGCGACAGCGTACCGACGGTGAGCGAGGCCAAGGCACTGCTCGAGGGTCTGCCGACCATCCGTCCCGACGCGGTGGCGGCGTTCAACAGCTTCCTCGAGACCAAGATCCCCTGGTTGCTGCTGTTCGGGGCCATGGCCGGCGTCCTCGTCGCCAACGGCGGCCGCCGCTGGCTGCGCCGCACCCTGCTGCACGCTCTCTACGGGATCATCCTCGTGTCCCTCGCGACCGGCGTCTTCGTCGGCGTCACACTGCTGACCTTCGACCGCACGCCGTCGGTGCAGTACCAGGGTCTGGCCAAGAACCTGCCGCGGGTGATCGAGATGGTCAGGGAGGTGACCGCCGACTCGCCGGCTAGTCAGCGGGGCATCGAAGACCTGGTGCGCGGCATGGAGACGGTGGCCGGGCAGCTCGACGTCGCCGCACACAGCGGTGCCCGCGCCGACGTCGCGCGGGTGCTGCTGGCCAGCGACGTCCACGACAACGTCGTCGGGATGAGACTTGCTTCATCGCTCGTCCGCGATCCCGCTGAGCCCTTTTCCTTCGTCATGCTCGGCGGCGACCTCACCAACCGTGGCCTGGCGCCCGAGGCTCAGCTCTTCACGGGCCAGTTCTCGAGCGGGAGCCTGCCCGTGTTGATGGTGGGCGGCAACCACGAAGACACGCCGGCGATGCGAGTCTTCGAGAAGGCGGGCTACCGGCTGCTCGACGGCGAGACGGCGACGCTCGACGGCGTGACGGTGTACGGCTTGACCGACCCGAAAGCGTGGTCGATCGTCGCCACACCCGACCCGGCGCAGGTGAAAGCGGCCGGCGAGGCGGCGCTCGAGCGCTGGAAGACGATGGACCCGGCGCCGCAGGTGCTGCTCGTGCACGAACTCGACGAGGCGCGGCCGATCATCGACTGGGCGAAGCAGCACAAGCAGCCGCTGACGGTCGCTTACGGGCACGACCACGTTGCCGGCGTCAGGCGCGACGGTTTGGTGACCCTGGTCGACGCCGGCACGGGCGGAGCCTCGGGCTACCTCGACCTCGCTCACGATCCGAACCTGCCCTACACCTTCCAGATCCTCGACTTCTCGCGGGGGCCGCGGCCGCGCCTGGTCGCCGTGACGACGATGAGCTACACGGGGCTCGGCGGTAAGTCGACGGCGACCTATACGCCGATCGCGCCCTGAGGTCGGCCTTTCACTCCGCTTGCCGTGCGCGTCGCCGGGCAGGCGAGCGGCTATAATACGCCGGGTTCATCAGCGCGACCGAGTCCATCACCGCGATCCCGGTCTTCTTTTCCGCGAAGGGACGACATGGAGCGACGCTACAAGCCGCACGAGATCGAAGAGACGTGGCAACGCATCTGGCGTGAACGCGACGCTTATCGCACGCCCGCGACCTCGGACAAGCCGAAGTACTACTGCCTCGACTTCTTCCCCTACCCTTCGGGCGACGGCTTGAGCGTCGGCCACTGCCGTAACTACGTGCCCACCGACGCCGTCTCGCGCTTCATGCGCATGCGTGGTCACAACGTCCTGCACCCTATGGGCTGGGATGCCTTCGGCCTGCCGGCCGAGAACTTCGCCATCAAGCGCGGCGTGCATCCGCGTGAGACGACCGAGCGCAACATCGCCACCTACACGCGTCAGATGAACATGCTCGGCCTCTCGTACGACTGGTCGCGCGAGATCAGCTCCATCGACCCTGAGTACTACCGCTGGACGCAGTGGCTCTTCCTGCTTCTGTACAAGCGCGGGCTCGCCTATCGCTCGATCGGCTCGCAGTGGTGGTGCCCGGTAGACAAGACGATCCTGGCCAACGAGCAGGTGGAGCAGGGCCGGTGCTGGCGTTGCGGCGCCGAGGTGACCAAGGTCGACCTTGAGCAGTGGTACTTCCGCATCACCGACTACGCGCAGCGGCTGCTCGACGACCTGGCCACGATCGACTGGCCCGAGAAGATCAAGCTGATGCAGGCCAACTGGATCGGCCGCAGCGAGGGCGCCGAGATCGAGTTCGCCCTCGCGGGACGGCCCGGCGGCGACGGGCTCACGGTGTTCACGACACGGCCCGACACGCTGTTCGGCGCCACCTATGTGGTGCTCGCGCCCGAGCATCCGCTGGTCGAGGAGCTGACCGCGCCCGACAAGCGCGCCGAGGTCGAGGCCTATCGCAGCCAAGCACGCCGCGAAAGCGAGATCGAGCGCCTCTCCACCGAGAAAGACAAGACGGGCGTCTTCATCGGGGCGCACGCGGTGAACCCGGTCAATAAGGCGGCGCTCCCCATTTGGATCAGCGACTACGTGCTCATGGGGTACGGCACCGGCGCCATCATGGCGGTCCCTGGCCACGACGAGCGCGACTTCGCCTTCGCCACCACGTTCGGGCTGCCGATCGTCGAGGTCATCGCGCCGCCTTCCGGCGCTCAAGGCGAGCTCGCCGAAGCCTACACCGGCGACGGCGTCATGGTGAACTCGGAGCGCTTCGACGGCATGGCCGCTCCCGGCGAGGCCTTCGAGGCGATAGTCGCCTGGCTAGGCGAGCGCGGCCTCGCGCGCAAGAAGGTCAACTACAAACTGCGCGACTGGCTGATCAGTCGGCAACGCTACTGGGGCGTGCCCATCCCCATCGTCTACTGCGAGCGGTGCGGCGCGCAGCCGGTGCCCGAGGATCAGCTCCCGGTGCTGCTTCCCAATCTCGCGGACTTCAAGCCGACCGACGACGGCCGCTCGCCGCTGGCGCGTTCGCCTGAGTTCGTCGCCACCACGTGCCCGTCGTGCGGCGGGCCTGCGCGACGCGAGACCGACACGATGGACACCTTCGTCGACTCCTCGTGGTATCACTTGCGCTACCCGTCGCCGCGCGCCGCCGAGGCGCCCTTCGAGCGAGCCGCCGTCGACTACTGGCTGCCCGTCGACATGTACGTCGGCGGCGCCGAGCACGCGGTCATGCACCTGCTCTACGCACGGTTCTTCTGCAAGGTGCTCTGCGACGCCGGGCTGCTGGGCTTCAGCGAACCCTACGCGCGGCTGCGCAACCAGGGCATGATCCTGGCCGAAGACGGCCAGAAGATGAGCAAGTCGAAGGGCAACGTGATCACGCCCGACTCGGTGGTCGAGCGCTACGGCGCCGACAGCCTGCGCGTGTACGAGCTGTTCATCGCCCCGTTCGAGCAGGCCGTGGCCTGGAACGACCGCGGCGTGCAGGGCTGCTACCGCTTCCTGGGCCGCTACTGGAACCTGGCGCTCGACGTGAGCGAGGCCTTCCCCAGAGAGACGGGCGCGGCCGCGGGCAAGGCGGAGTGGGCGCCCGCGGGCAGTGCGGCGGTCGCGCCGGGCGACGCTGCCGCGGTCGCGTCCGCCGACGGTGCGGCCGGCCGCGACGAGCGCGGCCGCGCCCTTCTGCGCACGCTGCACAAGACGATCCGCAAGGTCACCGGCGACATGGAGGGCTTCCGCTTCAACACCGCGGTCTCGGCGATGATGGAGCTGCAGAACGAGGCGCTCGTCGTGTGGGGTGACGCACGCGACTCGCTCGCCGGCGCGCGGTGGCGCGGCCTCATCGAGACGTTCACGGTGCTGCTCAGCCCGATGGCGCCGCACGTCGCCGAAGAGGTCTGGTGCCGGTTGGCGCACGAGGACTCGGTCCTGGATCAACCGTGGCCCGACTGGGATCCGGTGCTGGCCGCCGACGAGGTCGTGACGGTGGTTGTTCAGGTCAACGGCAAGCTGCGCGATAGGCTCGAGGTCGCCGTGGGCGCTGCGCAGGAGGACGTCTTGGCGGCCGCGCGCGAGACACAGAACGCGCGCCGCTTCCTCGAGGGCAAGCAGGTCGTCAAGGAGATCTACGTGCCCGGCAAGCTGGTCAACTTCGTCGTGAGGTAGGCCGGCGGGTCGCAGCGGGGGCAGCCGGCGCGGCCCCGATCGGGGACGTCCGCCCCGGTGTCGGCCCTACAATTCCTTGCGCCGGAACACCCAGATCGCGCCCGCGAGGCACAGCGCCGCCAGCGCGATGGTCGTGACGAGCGGCCACGCAAGAGCCGCGTCACGGCCCCGCAGGAAGGCGTCGTTGGCGGCCATCAGCCCCGCCGGCGAGTGCTCGCGGAGCAGGGGGAAGCCGGTGAGCGCAAGCAGCCCCACGTACACCCCGATGCCCACGCCCGCGGCCTGCGCCTGCCCGTTGAACCAGGCCGAGAGCAGGAGCATGAGGAACGTGACCATGACCGCCAGGACCAGCCAGACAACCACCGCGGCGAGGAACGCGCCGATGTGCCTCGTGTCGAAGAGGGCGGCCGTCCCGGCGACGCACAGCACAGCGCCGATCGCCGTCGCGGCCAGGAGGAGGACGACGTTCGAGACCGCCTTGGCGCAGACGAAGCCGGCTCGCGTGAGCGGTTTGGTCAGGACGAAGACGACGGTGCCCGCGCGGCGTTCCGACGCGATCATGGCCGCCCCCGCGATGATCACGGCGAGCAGGGCCAGCTGCGCCAGGTTCGACAGGAAATCGTTGTAGGCATCCCGCGAGGTGGGCGGCGGGAACTCGATGACGACGCCGGGCTGCGACCGTGCTGTCGCCTTCAGGATCGCCGGCGTGGCGGCCGTCATGATCGGGACGGTCAACCCGAGGAAGACGAGGACGCCGGGCAGGACCCAGAGGCGCCACGTCTTGCGCGTCTCGCGCAGCTCCTTCTTCAGGAAGGCGCTGAAGCCGCTCATGCCGGCCTCCCCTCGACGAGGTCGACGAAGACCTCTTCGAGGCTGACTTCGGCGGCCTCGAGGCGGCGCAGGGCGAGGCCCTGCGCCGCGACGGCCGCCGGGACCTCCCTGAACGCCTCGTCGAGATCGGTGACCTCGAGGCTCATCGCGCCGCCCTCGAGGGCGATGCCGGCGACCCACGGCGCGCCCTCGAGGGCGGCGCGCAGCCGTTCGGGCCGATCGACCTCGAGCAGGAGACGGTGGCCGCTGCCGTGGCGCGCCTTGAGCTCGTCGATGGGCGCTTGGTCGACGACGCGGCCCTTGTTCAGGACGGCCGCCGTGTCGCAGACGCGCTCCACGTCGGAGAGGATGTGCGTCGAGAAGAAGACGGTCGTGCGGCCGGCGAGCGACGAGATCATCTCGAGTACTTCGCGCCGGCCGATCGGGTCGAGGGCGCTGGTCGGCTCGTCGAGCATGAGCAGTCGTGGCGCGTTGATGAGCGCCTGTGCGACCCCGAGGCGCTGTCTCATGCCGCGCGAGTAGCCGGAGATCTTCGTCGTGACCCCGGTCAGGCCGGCGAGCTCGAGCAGCGCGTCGATGCGTTGCCGGAGGGTGCGTCCGGAGAGGCCGAAGAGCTCACCGGCGAGACGCAGCAACTCGGGGGCGGTCATCCAGCCGTAGAAACCCGGGACGTCGGGGAGGAAGCCGATCAGCGAACGCACTTCGTTGGTCGTGGCGACGACGTCGCGGCCGAGGACACGGGCTTGCCCGGCCGTCGGCCGGGCAAGCCCGGCGAGGATGCGCAGCGTGGTGGTCTTGCCGGCGCCGTTGGGACCGAGGAAGCCGAAGACCGACCCCTCCTGCACGGTCAGGTTCACCCCGTCAAGGGCGCGCTTCTCGCCGTAGAGCTTGGTCAGGCCGGTGATGTGCACGGCGGGCGCGGCGGCGGCGCTGCGCGCCGCCGCCGC
>Ga0315282_10006267_pt1 | contig 19993 bp, 19 predicted proteins | sample YL17G07_20_MG_FD_203693 | JGI IMG/M metagenome (GOLD analysis project Ga0315282, IMG submission 203693) | Sediment microbial communities from Yellowstone Lake, YNP, Wyoming, USA - YL17G07_20 | ecosystem: Environmental > Aquatic > Freshwater > Lake > Sediment | place: USA: Wyoming | collected... | reverse complement strand
CGCTCCCAGGCGTCCTCCGGGTATCCCCTCATCCTGCCTCCTTCCCGCAGAATGCTTTACCCGAAATCCGCCCCCAGCGGACAGATCACCTGCTAATTCACCCGGACATTTCACGTGCTAACGACAGACCGGTGAGTTCTCCTTGAATCAAGGTAGCGGCTGTGCTAGCCTGACCGTTGCGTGATCAAAAGGACAGGGGGTGACCCACCCGTGAGCAGCCTTGCCGAGGCCATCCGGGAGCAATTGATGGCCGACAGTCCTGAGTATCAACGGCTTCGTGAAGAGCATTCCCGCTACGCCGCCCAGCTTGAACAATTAAGCGCCAAATCATTCCTTTCCGAACAAGAGCAGATCGAAGAGGTGCGGCTGAAGAAGCTCAAGCTGCGGGCCAAGGACCAGATGGAAGTTCTGGTTCAGAAGGCACGCACGACGTAGCTGCCGATATTGGCTGGGCTCTGAGCGTTCTAAGAGGGTCGGAGTTCACTCGGGCGCCGCGACGACAGGGTGGGTGTACACCGCGGCCCGGAAAGATCCCTCCCTTCAGAAAGTCACCAACCGTCCATGGTAAAAGAAGGGTATTGGTACGGGCTGCCGCTGGTGCTCATCACCGGCGGGCTGATCGGCTTCAAGCTGTACCTGCTCGCCGCATTCTTCCTGGTTTTCGCTCTGTTGGTTCTGAACTTCTTTCGCGACCCCGATCGCGCCATCACCTCCGAGCCCGGCGTGCTGGTCTCTCCCGCCGATGGCCGCATCGTTCAGATTGTCGAAGAAGAATTCGCGGGCCGGCCGGTGCGCCGGGTGAGCATCTTCATGTCGCCTTTGGACGTGCACGTCAACCGCTCGCCGATTGCCGGGACAGTCGGCGAAGTCACCTACCACAAGGGTCTCTTCCACGTCGCTTCGTTGGAGCGCGCCTCCGTTGAAAACGAGCAGAACGTCTTCACCGTCGAAGGGGCCGACGGGGCGGTCGTCGTCAAGCAGATTGCAGGAATTCTGGCTCGCCGCATCGTTTTCTGGAAGCGTCCGGGCGACGCGCTCGTCCGCGGCGAACGTGTGGGCCTGATCAAGTTCGGGTCTCGCGTGGACGTTCTGGTCGATCCCGCAGTTGAAATCCGCGTCAAAGTGGGCGACCATATTCGGGCTGGGAGTGACATCCTTGGATACACCAGACCCCAATCCTAAGCCCCCCAGGAAAGGGCGGTTCCGGCGGGGCATTTATGTGCTGCCGAGTCTGTTCACCGTCGGCACTCTCGTGTGCGGGTACTTTGCGATCCTCTCCACGCTGAAGGGTTCGCAGATGCTGGCTGCGGGCATCGGCGAGGCCTTGAGCAGCGCCGCTTTCGACAGCGCCGCCAAGGCCATCGGCTGGGCGGTCCTCTTTGACGGGCTGGACGGCCGCATCGCCCGCCTGACCCATTCCACCTCCGACTTCGGCCGGGAATTTGACTCTCTGGCGGATGTGATTACCTTCGGCATCGCCCCTGCCTTTCTGGCCTACTCCTGGGGCGTGCGGCCCGTGGATGAAGTTTACGGGTCGCAGCTGGTTCAGCACCTTCGCCAACTGGGCTGGATTATCACCTTCATGTTCGTGATCTGCGGGGCCGCCCGCCTGGCGCGCTTCAATATCGACAGCACCAAGGCATCGAGCGACCGCCGCTACTTCATCGGCCTGCCGATTCCGGCGGCGGCGGGCGTGCTAGCGGCGTTGGTCCACTGGGCCAAGTACCCCGTCAACGATTGGGCCTTCGGCGCCGTGTGGCTGGCCGTTGTTGCTGTCGCGGCGCTGCTGATGGTAAGCCGCGTCCGGTACTACAGTTTCAAAGCCTTCGACCTGCGCCGCCGCCGGCCCTATGTGGCGATTGTCCTGATCGGCGTCGTTGTCTGGGCGGTGTGGGCGTTTTCAGAACCCGTGTTGCTGACCATCGCGCTCACTTACGGCCTCTCGGGTCCCATCGGCCGGTTGACGTCGCGGCTCCGGCCCCATCCTCCCGCGCCGGAAGAGGTGCACGCCTCATGACCCGTCAGCCGACGGGCAAGCCGGGCTACCGAGTCGGCTTGGCCGGCGCCTCCTCCCTCCTGGGACAAGAAATTCTGCGAGTTCTCAAAGAGCGCGGCCTCGCCGTTTCGCGTCTCACGACCTTTGAAGCTGAGGAGGAGGAACCCGACCTGCCGGTGCTCGATCTCTCCGAGGGGATGGGTTTCGAGGCGAGTGACGAAGAAAACGCGCCGGGGAGTTTGGACCTTCTAATTATCGCTGCCCGGCCGCGCTCCCAGGCTGGTGAATCCTCCCTGCTCGGACGCGCCCTCATGGCTGCAGGGTTGGCCGCGGATTCCAGCGCCTCGTCGTCTTCCCACTGCCTGGTCATTGATGCCGCCGGCGCGCTGGGCAAGATGCCGGGCGCGCAGTTGAGCGTTCCGCGTCTCGAGGGGGCTGGCCCCGCCCCGCCTTCGACGGCGCTGTCACTGGTCCGCGTTTCGCCTCACCCGGCGGCCATCGTCCTGAGCACCCTCCTGCTGCGGCTGGCGGCGCGCTTTGCCGTGAAGAATTGCGTGGCGCATGTTTTCTTCCCGGCTTCGGAACTGGGCCCGCGAGCCATCGAAGAGCTGCAGAAGCAGACCCTGAACCTCCTCAGCTTCCAGAAAATTCCGGAGAAGGTTTACGGCGCGCAGCTTGCCTTCAACGTGCTCCCCCGGCTGCCCGGGAAACATCATGCTGAGCTCAGTGAACTCGATGCCCGGGTTCGGCACCAGCTTCGCCAATATCTGGGCGACCGCGTTGCGATGCCCGCATTGCAGCTCTGCCAAGTCGCGGTGTTTTACTCGCTCGCCTTCTCGGTTTTTGTCGAATTCGACCAGCCGACACCGGCCGAGGCGGTAACTGCGGCGCTCGCGGGAGAAGGAATTTCCGTGCGTCGGCACAGCGAAGCGGCCCCTTCGCCCATTGAAGCCGCCGGTTCGGGGGAAATTCTCCTCGACGCTGCCATTGCTCACCGCGACCGCCCTAACGGTTGTTGGATTTGGGCGGCGGTGGATAACATTCGCCTGGCGGCGGAAAACGCCGCCGACATTGCGCTGAAGACTCTCCCGCACCTGCACCGAAAGCAATGACCGCAGACCGACCAACCTCGCGCCGCACCTTGCACAGTCTGTTCTTCGCCCTTTGCCTCACGGCATTCGTTTCTTGCGGCTATCACGTGGCGGGGCGTGGCGACCGTCTGCCGCCGGACGTCCGCTCCATCGCCATTCCCATCTTCACCAACTCCACCCCTCGATACCGCATCGAGCAGAAAGTCTCCGCCGCCGTCACCCGCGAGTTCATCGAGCGGACCAAATACCAGGTCACCGCAGACCCTGCGGGCGCCGACGCGGTTCTGAAGGGGGAAATCAAGGATGTCCGCGCCGGCGTGGTCACCTACGACCTCAAGACCGGCCGCGCCACGACGATGCAATTTCAAGTCCTGGCGCAGGTCGACCTCGTCGACCAGCACACCCAGAAGGTCCTCTTCTCGAATCACAACTACACCTTCCGCGAGCAGTATCAGATCAGCCAGAGCCCTTCCGAGCTGTTCGAAGAGCAGGACCCCGCCCTGGACCGCCTTGCCCGCGACTTGGCCCGGACCTTGGTCACCGCCATCCTCGAGAACTTCTGACCGCGGCGTTACAGTAGGGGCGATTCATGAATCGCCCCTGCATGTTTTCTGCGTCATCACGCGTGTAGCGGCGGCATTACGCCGTCCGTCAGCTGACGGACGAGGTAAACTCGCCTCTACGATTAACCAACACACAACGGGGGTTACAAACGGCAGCATTTCGCAGTAAACTGCGTTTCCGGGGCAAGTGGATTTCTCCTGATGATGGGCCCTGCACAATTCATCACGCTGCTGCGAAAAGGCCAGCCGGGACCCGCCTATTTCTTCCGGGGTCCGGACCGTTTTCTGCACGAAGAGTGTCGTGGCGCGATTGTGGCCTCGCTTTCCCCCGAGGCGCGCGAGTGGTGCCTGGCGGAAATCGAATTCCAGCCGGGACGCCTGGAGCGCGAGCTCGAAGGCGCCAGCCAGATGCCCATGTTGGGTGGGCACAGTTATTTCGTTTTCTCCGACCCCGACGATTTCAAGCGCGTCACCGACGATGACTTTGAGGCCCTGGAAGCCTACCTCGGCCACCCGGCGCCGTTCGCCACGGTCGTCTTTGTGGCCGTCGAGCCCGACCGGCGGCGGCGTTTCATCCAGCTGCTGGAGAAGAAGGCCGAGGTGGTGGGAATGCAGCCCCTCTCGCGCTCCGAAGCCACGGTCTGGCTGAAGCACCATCTCGAGCGGCGCGGCGTGGAAATCGATCCGGAGCTTGCCACCGAAATCGTGGCGCGCTTCGAGGGTGCCGCGGAGTCCGGCGGCGAAGGGAAGTCGGTGGGAGTCAATCTCCTCTGGCTGCGGACCGAAGTCGAGAAGCTGCTCATCGCCGATCCGCAAACGAAACAGATCCGGCGAGAGAATCTCGATCTTCTCGTTTCATTTCGCGAGGAACACGAAATTGGCAAGCTGCTGGCGGCGCTCGCCGACAAGAGATTCGATGGCGCGCTCACGCAACTTCGCGCCCTTCTCTCGAGCAAAGAGCCCGAGACCCTGATCCTGTGGTGCGTCGGCGACCTCTTCCGCCAGGCCCTGCAAGCGAGCGGCTCCGCTCGTCCCGCGGGCCGAGGCGCCTGGGGCCGGTTCTCCCATCCTTACTCCACCCAGGAGATTGCCCCGCGCGCCGCTAAGAACTATTCCCGCCAGGAATTGGCCCAGGCCCTGCGGTTCGTGCGCCGCGCCGACCTCGGCATCAAGTCTTCCTGGAAGGACTCCCGCATCCTGCTGGAGTTTCTCATCTGGCAGATCGTCACCGGCAAGGAGTCCGAAGCCGTGGGCGATTCGGCGGAAGGTGCCGCGCCGCTTCCCGCCGAACTTTGAAGAGGCTCTCGGCCGTCAGCTTTCAGCAATCCGCTTTAACAGTTTATGGAGAAACCTAGGATTTTGTCATCCTGAGGAGCCCGTCAGCTGACGGAAAGGATCTCTTTATTTGCCTAATTTCAAAATCTTGCGGGTCACGCGGGGAGCCAGGAACACGACGGCCGCCCCTTTTCTCCGGGACAGCCCACGTCTGAATGCTGGTCGCTGGGAGTTCGCCGTTACGCCAGCGCGTTGAAGCGCAGCGTCAGGCGCGATTTGTATCGAGCCGCGGTGTTGGCGTGAAGGATGCCCTTCCGGATCGAGTGATCGATGAGGGCCAGCGTTGGCTTGAGCAGCCCCTGCGCCGTGGCCTTGTCCTTGGCGTCGAGGGCGGCGCGCAGCTTGCGGATCTGGTGCCGCAGCCGGGTCGTGTGGGCGCGATTCGTTTCAGTGCGCGCGTGAGTCTGCTTGATGCGCTTGAGCGCGGATTTGTGACTTGCCACAGAATCTCCTTTTGGTCAAAATGCCATTCTCCAATTTAGCAAATGCCCTGTGAACCGTCAACGACGTTATGAAACCTTCCCCACGCGGCAGCGAGCTGCAAGTCCTGATTAGCGCGGAGGATATCGCGCGCCGCGTGCGCGACCTGGCCGCGCAAATCTCCGCCGATTACCGCGGGCGCCCGCTGCGACTGATCGCCATTCTGAAGGGCGCGTGGATTTTCTTCGCGGACCTGATTCGCCACCTCGATCTCGAAGTGACCGTGGACTTCCTGAGCTTCACGAGCTACGGCGACAGCGCCGAGTCCTCCGGCACCGTCAAGATCACGAAAGACCTCGATCAGAGCGTCGCGGGACTTGACGTGCTGATCGTCGAGGACATCCTCGATACCGGCCGGACCTTTGAATACCTGCGCGGAGTTCTGCAAGCCCACAAGCCGCGCTCGCTCAAAGTGGTCACGCTGCTCGACAAGCCCTCCCGCCGCCTCCGGCCCATTCAGGCCGACTATGTCGGCTTCACCATCCCCGACGAATTCGTCGTGGGCTACGGCCTCGACTACGCGCAGCAGTATCGCCATCTTCCGGATATTCGGATTCTGCGGCCCCCACTGTAGCGCCGGCCTGCGAACGGAGGAATCCGGATATCATTCTGAGCGAAGCAAAGAATCTGCATTTCAGCGCGCGACCGGCCAACTGCAGACCCTGCGTTTCGCTCAGGGTGGCAAAGGCCGTCGCTCACAGCGCGGCGCTCCAGTCACAAACTCGTTTGCAAAGCACGCCAACACACACCATAATGGCTTCGCACCCGCCAGGCCATGAGCGAATTTTCCACCCCATTGATGCGCCAATACAGCGCCATCAAAGAGCGCCATCCGAATGCTTTGCTCCTGTTTCGCCTGGGGGATTTTTACGAACTCTTTTTTGAAGACGCCATCGTCGCCTCGAAAGAACTGCAGATTACACTGACGGCCCGCAACAAGGAGAAGGGCCAGCCCGTGCCGATGTGCGGCGTCCCTTATCACGCCGCCGAAGGCTACATCGCCAAGCTGATTCGCAAGGGCTTCCGGGTTGCGATCTGCGACCAGATGGAAGACCCGCGGGTTGCGAAGAAACTCGTGAAGCGCGAGGTGACGCGCGTAGTGACGCCGGGCACGGCAGTAGATTCCCAGGTCCTCGAACCGCGCGAGAACAACTACCTCGCCGCGGTGGTGGAGCGCAACGGCGCGATGGGACTGGCGCTGGCGGATCTTTCCACCGGCGACTTCCGCGCCACCGAGTTCGCCGGCCCGGAAGCCGAGCCGCGCCTGCGCGACGAGCTCGAGCGCATGCGGCCGCGCGAAATCCTGCTTCCCAGCGCCGCCCGCGCCTGGCCGCCCGGCGCTTCTTCGACATCTCTAATCTCAAATTTCAAATCTCAAATTGGAAGTGCTACCGAGACTCCTCTCGACGACTGGGTGTTCAATCCCGAATACGGCGCGCGCCAGCTTCACGACCAGTTTCGCGTGGCGACGCTCGCCGGCTACGGCCTGGAAGACCATCCCCTGGCCGTTGCCGCGGCGGGCGCCATCCTGCATTACGTCCGTGAAACGCAGCGCGGCTCGCTCGCCCACTTCGACGGGATTCACTTCTTTGAGCAGCAGGACTCGCTGGTTCTCGATCCGGCCACGTTGCGCAACCTGGAATTGCTCGAGCCGGCGTTCGGCGGCACGCGCGATACGACGCTGCTCGCGACGCTCGACCAGTGTGTCACCTCGCTCGGCGCGCGCCTCCTCAAGAACTGGCTGCTGCGGCCGTCCATCGACCGCGGCGAGATCGAAGCCCGCTGGGAAGCGGTCGGCGAATTCTCCCAGCAGACGATTGCGCGCGAGGAACTGCGTCGCGTCCTCGGCAAGGTGCAGGACCTCGAGCGCCTGCTCAGCAAAGTGACGCTCGAAACCGCCAACGCGCGGGACCTGCTGGCGCTCAACGCCTCGCTCGCCCATCTGCCGCTCATTCGCAAGTTCGTCAGCCGCCTGGGCGCGTCGCGCACCGCGGAGCTGCACTCCCGCCTGGATGACCTCGCCGACGTGCACGCCTTGCTCGAGCAAGCGATCCATCCCGAGCCGCCCGTGCTCCTCACCGAGGGCGGCCTCATGCGGCCCGGCTACAACGCGGAGCTCGACGAGCTTCGCAACGTCAGCCAGAACAGCAAGCAAATCCTTGCTGGCATTGAGATCCGCGAGCGCGAGCGCACCCACATCGCCTCGCTCAAAGTGCGCTTCAACAACGTTTTCGGTTATTACATTGAAGTTTCCAAGGCAAACCTCCACCTCGCTCCCGCCGACTATGAGCGCAAGCAGACGCTGGTCAACGCCGAGCGCTTCACCACGCCGGAGCTCAAGGAGCTGGAAGCCAAAATCCTGGAAGCGCAGGAGCGGATGCAATCGCTCGAACGCGAACTGTTCCTGGACGTTCGCCGACGCGTGGGCGCGGAGGCGCGGCGCATCCGCCAGACCGCGCAGGCGCTGGCGGAACTCGATGTGCTCGCTTGCTTCGCCTGGCTCGCCGCGGAGCGCAACTATCGCCGGCCGGAAATCTCCGAGGACGGCGAACTGCTCATCGCGCAAGGCCGCCATCCCGTCGTCGAGCGCATCTGCGAGACGGAGCAGAGCGGGCGCTTCATCCCCAACGACCTCTTCATGAACTCCGCTACGGACCGCATTCTTCTCATCACCGGGCCCAACATGGGCGGGAAATCGACCTACTTGCGCCAGGCGGCGCTGATCTCGCTGATGGCGCAGATGGGCAGCTTCGTGCCCGCCGAACGCGCCAAGCTCCCCATCTTCGACCGCATCTTCACTCGCATCGGCGCTTCCGATAACCTGGCGCGCGGGCGCTCAACCTTCATGGTGGAGATGACCGAAGTCGCGGGGATTCTGAATATCGCCACGCCACGCTGCCTTGTCCTCCTCGATGAAGTGGGGCGCGGCACGGCGACGTTCGACGGCCTCGCCCTCGCCTGGGCGGTGGTCGAGTACCTGCAAACGCACACGCAGGCGAAAACGCTGTTTGCCACGCACTATCACGAGCTCACCGAACTCGCAGAGCTCTTGCCGGGCGTGCGGAACTATCACGTGTCGGTCAAAGAATCGGGTTCCAACATCGTCTTTCTGCGCAAAGTCGAGCCAGGGAGCGCCGACAAGAGCTACGGCATCGAGGTGGCGCGCCTGGCGGGACTTCCCATGAGCGTCATCGAGCGCGCCCGCGAAATCCTGGCGCGGCACGAGCAGAGCGAGCACACGCTCAGCGAGAAGCTCACCGCCCGCCGCGCCGCGCACGACCCCGCTTCGGTACAACTGACCATCTTCACGCCGCTCAATGCCGACGTCGTGCGCGCCATCGACGATGCCGACCTCGACAACCTGAAGCCGCTCGAGGCCCTGAATCTGCTGGCGGAATTGAAGAAGCAAATCAAGTCATGAAGGCTCACCACCTCAGCCAACTCTTTTTTCTGAGGCTGCCAGACAATCGTTGGAGCGTCTCACTGGAGCGGTGGCTGCGCCGTGCGTCTCCGAGCGGCGTCCTGCTCGATGCACCGCTTCCCCACTCGGCAGAATCAACCAGCGAATTACTTTCCAGGATCGCTCGCGCCCTGCCCCAACCTTCTTTCCTGGCCTTGCGGCAAGAGGGGGGAAACAACGACCCGCTTTCCCGCTTTCTTGCGCCTTTGCCCTCGCCGCGTGCCGCCGCCCAAAAGAGCCGCTCGGCTGTGGCCCGACTCGGCGACCTGATTGGAGAAGCTCTGAGGCTGCTGGGGTTCAACACCGATTTCGCGCCGCTCCTCGACCTCGCGACGCCCTTCACCGCGCAGACGCTCGGCGCGCGGACGTTCGGTTCGGATCCACGCCAGGTAGCTGAATGCGGCGACGCGTTTCTCTGTGGCCTGCGGCGCCACAAAGTCCTGGCGTGCGGCAAGCACTTTCCGGGTTGGGGAAGTGTCCCCATTGAGAAAACTCGAGGCTTGCCCGTCAGCGGCAAACCCATGGCGGATCTGTGGCGCGAGGACCTCGTGCCTTTTTGCGAGCTCTTGCCGCAGTTGCCGATGATCCTGATCAGCAACGCTGCGTACAAAGCTTATGACTTTGACCACGTGCAACCCGCCTCGCTCTCTGCGCAGGTCGTTACGGGATTGCTTCGGACTAAACTCGGTTATCGCGGACTAGCGCTAGCGTATGATCTCGAATCGCCAGAGGTGCGCGGGCCGCTCGATCTCGGTGAAACCGCGATTGAAGCGATGAATGCGGGCTGTGACATGCTGGTGGTGAATCAGGAAGCGTCGATTGAAGTGGGCCGCCGCGCCCTCGAGGCCGCTCTCGAAGGCGGCAAGCTGTTGCCGCGGCGGGTCGAGCAGGCACTGGAACGAATTCGGGTGGCCAAGAAGGGCTTGAAGCGCCCAAGCGGAGAGCTCTCGACGCGGAGGTTCGATCGCTTGGCGCGCGAGTTTGAAGAGTTCAATCAACGGGTCAGGGCGGGAGGTGAGATTGAAGCGTAAACCGAAGAAGGAAAAACCACGCTTGGCCGTGGGGTTGATGTCAGGAACTTCGATGGACGGCATCGACGCGGCGCTGGTGCGCATCAGCGGACCGCTCGATAAGCCGCGTGTGCGATTGCTCCGCTTTTCCACCACACCTTACCGGCCCGCCGAGCGAAAGGCCATCGCGCAGGTGGCCTCGGGCGGCCCGGCGAGCGCCAGCGCCGTCAGCCAGTTGAATTTTCTGCTTGGGGATCTTTTTGCCGAAGCGGCGTTGGCGATGTGCCGGCGCGGCAGGGCCTATCCGCAACACTTGACGGTCATCGGCTCGCACGGGCAGACGATTTATCATCAGGGAACGGCAAATCTCGAAGCCGGACACAAGATTGCCAGCACGCTGCAGATTGCCGAACCAGCCGTTATCGCCGAGCGAACCGGCGTGCCAGTAGTCGCGGATTTTCGCACGGCGGACATGGCGGCAGGTGGACAGGGCGCGCCGCTCGTCCCGATGGTGGATTACCTGCTGCTGCGTCACGAGCGCGAGGGCCGCGTCGCGCTCAACATCGGCGGCATCGCCAACTTCACAGTGATTGCGGCGGGCGCTAGGCCGGAGGATGTGTTCGGCTTTGACACTGGCCCGGGGAACATGGTGATTGATGCGTTGGTGCGGCACTTCACGAAAGGCCGGGAATTGTACGACGCTGGCGGGCGGGTTGCGTCGCGCGGCAAGCTTGATGAATCAATCCTCGCCGATGCTCTCGCCGATCCTTTCTCCCAGCGCAAACCTCCCAAGAGCGCCGGCCGGGAACAATTCGGTCAAGGATTTATGGACAAGCATTTCCTCACGCGGCGGCGCATGCGCTTTGAGGATGCCGTCCGTACTGCCACTGAGCTGACGGCGCGAACCGTTGCCGACGCAGTCGAACGCTTCGTCTTCCCTCGTGCAAAAGTCCACCGCTTGATCGTCTCCGGCGGCGGCGCGCGCAACACGTTCCTGATGAAACGCCTCGGCGCGCTCCTGCCGCGATTGCAGGTTGAACTCTCGGACCTTTACGGCCTTCCGGTGGATGCCAAGGAAGCCATCGCCTTCGCCGTCCTCGCCGACCGCACGATGCATGGACTGCCGGGTAATCTCCCCAGCGTCACCGGCGCCGGCCGCCCGGTGATCCTCGGCAAACTGGTGCGACCGTAGTGAAGGGCTCTGCCCTCGGGCGGGAGGCCGGAGACCTCCGCTACCCGCGGATATGCAGGTACCACAACCCACAGATGAGGGCTTCGCGCAGGGAATGGAGGGTGCGCTGGAACGGGTCAGCTTCCAGGGGGCTCAAAGGGGCGGGTGAGGAGAAAGCGGTGATGCCTTCGGCGGCGAGCATCAATTGGATGCGATAGAGGTGGAACCCGTCGCTGACGGGAATGCAGGTGTGCCCCCCACGCTGGCGGAGGATTTGGGCCGCGGCCCGGACGTTTTCATAAGTGGTCTGGCTCTGCGTCTCCGCGATGATCCTTGCCGCGGCCACGCCGCGCTGGATGAGGTAGTCGCGGCCCACACCGCCTTCCGTAAAGCGGGAGTCGCCGCCCGCGCCGCCCGTGGTGATGACCAGTGGAGCGAGATCGCGATCTTCCAGGTCAAAGGCGTGGTCGAGGCGGGCCTTGAAAACGGGTGAGGGCGCGCCATTGTATTGCGCGGCGCCGAAGACCACGATGGCCTCGGCGGGCCGGGCTTCGTCGTGCGTGGCCTGCCGCCGCACGGCCTGATAGAGGCGATACTCGGCCGCGCCTGCCGTGGTCAGTAACAGCAGGAATCCTACCAACAGCAAATGGCGCGCGCGTAACAATCAGCCGAGGTACTCCTTCAGATCGGATTCGGGGACACCGCCCGGGCGGATCAGGCGCCCACGTTCGCCTGTGATCTCTATGACGGTGGAGGGAACGTGCGCTGGCGTTGGCCCGCCGTCGATGATCAAAGGTATTGCATTGCCGATCTGAAGTACCACCTCGTCGGCCGTCATGCAGGGAGGCTGGTCGGTGAGGTTGGCGCTGGTACCGATGAGAGGGCGGCCGCAGGCGGCGACCAGCGCCACGACAATGGGCGCCTTCGGCCAGCGCAGGCCAATCTTCCCGGTGTTCCCCGTCACCTTCAAGGGAAGCCGACAGGCCGCCGGAACCACCAAGGTGAGCGCCCCCGGCCAGAATTTTTCCGCCAGCGTGTAGAAAAGTGGCGGCGGATCCTGCGAAACTTCCGCCGCTTGGTCAACGGAATCGACCAGGAGCGGCAGCGGCTTATCGACGGTGCGACGCTTGATGCGGCTGATCTCGCTCACCGCCGCCAGGTTGAACGGGTCAGCGGCCAGCCCATAGAGTGTGTCGGTGGGAACCGCCACCGCCTTTCCACCGAGAATCAGGCGAGTGGCAGTGTCCAGAATCTGCTCAAGCTGCGTGGGATCAACTTTAAGAATCTCGGCCATCGAAGCGCCACGATGACTGCCTTGTGATCTTGCAGGGTCGCGGAGGGCATTGGGAAACGAGCTTTTCCCCTGCAGGCAGCTCAGAGAACAGCACCCTTGCGGGCCACCAGCCCGGTGTCGGCCGCGCGGGGCATGATGGCCTGTGCTGAATCGGGCGTGGGGCAGACCCTAACACAAGGCCGGAGGCCGGTCAAGCGGAACAGGACCCCACAGTCCATTGCCAAGGGCAATATTGTGACCTAGGGCAAGATTGCCCTTGACTTGCGCTGGCCGAATCGGGGAGAATTCAGTTACATTTTCAGGTGGGCATTCATACTTCATCACCGGAAATGGGGGTGTTTGCAGTTTGGCTGAAGTTAGACTTCAGGAAGGTGAATCTCTCGAGAACGCGCTGCGCCGTTTCAAGCGCAAGGTGCAGCAGGAAGATATCATCAAGGAGATCAAGAAACACTCCTTTTACTTGAAACCCGGAGAAAAGCGGCGGGTCAAGCAGGCTTTAGCACGTAAACGCAGTCGCAAGAAAGCCAGACACGAACAGGATTAAACCTGCTCCCCAAGAGGCGGGGGGCGCACCGCATGCACATCCCCCCGCCAGCCCGAAGGGCAGGTGGGGCCCGTTCGAACAAGGGAGCCGTGCATGGAATACCGGGATAAGGTATTGAAGTGCGTCGACTGTGGGACGGATTTTGTCTTCACCGCCGGCGAGCAGATCTTTTACGCCGACAAGGGCTTCAGGAACGAACCCAAACGCTGTAAGAATTGCAAGTCCCAGCGCGGGCAGAACCACGGCCAGGGACACTCGCGTTCGGAAACGACCACGGTGTGCTCGCAGTGCGGCAAGGAAACGACCGTCCCGTTCCGACCGACCCAGGGACGGCCGGTTTACTGCCGCGAATGCTTTCAGCAGCGACGCAACACGGCCGCGGCCCCGGCGTAGGTACTGAATGTCGTTGGCCGCGCCACGCGCTGGCATTCGACCCACAGGCGGCGCCTGCGTGACGGAGGGCTTGTCCTGAAGGCGTCTGTCGCTGCTCACTTCCTCTACTGATCAGAAAGACTTCTCAAGAAAGAATTCTCCTTCTCCACTTTCCATTCCGCCCGTTGACCCGGACGGATTCCGAGTTTGCGGCGCGCGAACTGGCCAGGGCGCAACGACCTGAGCTAGAATCGATAAGCCAGCATGACAAAGTTCCACCTCACCAATTTCGGCTGCCGCGCCAGCCAGGCCGACGGCGCGGCGCTCAAACGGCAACTACTCGACGCGGGGTTTAAGGAGGGGGCGGGCTACGACGAGAGCGAAATTGCCGTCCTCAATACCTGCACCGTCACCGCTACCGCCGATGCGGAAGTCCGCCAGATCATCCGTCGCATCCGCCGTGCCAACCCAGCCTGCCGGATTCTCGTGACCGGCTGTTACGCCCAGCGCGCCCCGGAAGAAATCGCCAAGTTGCCGGGCGTTGCGTGGGTCGTCGGAAACTCCCACAAACATCTGGTGACCGAGATCCTCGAAGGACGGGAGTCAGGAGTCAGGATTCAGGATTCAGGAGAACAGAAGTCAGGAGTTAGAAGTCAGGTGTCAGGAGAAGGAATTCAGAATTCTGAATTCAGAATTCCGAACCCCGACTCCCGACTCCCGAGTCCCGAGCCCCGAACCACGGTCCTTGTGGGTGAGATCGCCGAAGGATTTCATTTCGTGCCAGCGTTTCCTGACGACTGCACGCGCCCGACGCTCAAGGTGCAGGACGGCTGCGACGCGCGCTGCTCGTTCTGCATCATCCCGGAAGTCCGCGGGGCGAGCCGGAGCCTCGCGCCCGAGAAAGTCGTCGCCCAGGTCAGCGAGCTCGAAGAGAGGGGCTACAAGGAAATCGTCCTCTCCGGAATCAATTTGGGGAGCTACGGCAAGGACCTGGAGCCGCGCACGACATTTCTGGCGCTGGTCGAGAGGATCCTGGCAGAGACGCGCATCCCGCGTCTGCGCATCAGCTCCATCGAGCCGATGGACGTGAGCCCGCAGCTCATTTGCCTCGTCGCGTCGGAGCCGCGCATGGCGCAGCATTTTCACGTCCCCTTGCAGAGCGGCTCGGACGGTATTCTGCGCGCCATGAATCGCCGTTACTGGGCCGCTCATTACGCCGAGCGCCTGCGCGCCATTCACGAGCAGATTCCCCAGGGAGCGATCGGCGCCGATGTCATGGTGGGCTTTCCGGGTGAGACAGCCGCCGATCATGCGGCCAGCCTGCGTTTCGTCGAATCGCTTCCTTTCACTTACCTCCATGTGTTCCCCTACTCGGCGCGGCCGGGCACTCCCGCCGCCGCGCGCTCGGACGCTTTGAATGGCCGCATCATTCACGAGCGTGGCCAGGAAATGCGCGCCCTGATGGCGGCGAAGCGCCGGGCATTTCTGGAATCGCAGGTGGGACGAACGCTCTCCGTTCTAACGCTCGACGAGCAGGAGGACGGCGCGCGTGTGGCGCTGAGTAGCAATTACCTGTCCGTCGTCCTGCCCGGCTCGCAGGCGCCGCCCAACACCCTCCTCGACGTCTCTATCGGCCGCGTGTTCGACGGCCGCCTCTACGCTTATGTACCGCCGGTTGTCGACCCGCGCACGAGCGGCGGGTAGAGCTGGATTCGCCCTCAGTCTCGAGTCGAAAGCCTGTGGAAGAGCGCGGCGGCGCTGTCCAAATTGACGCCCCCCAGTCCCGACACCTTGACCTTCCCGTCTTCGAGTCCGGTGAGAACATGGACGTAGTTGTCCATGATGTCGCGGCGCTGGCGATTATTGGCGAACGGGCTTGCGGAAGATGAGGCAATAGTCGTCGTCGGGCCAGTGGTCGAGGCGAGAGGCGAGTTCAAAGCCAGCCGCGGTCATTTCCTCGATCACGATTTCGGGCGCGACGCCGTGGCCGTTGCGGTTCTTGGGGACCTCCTCCTTCACCGTAGGAAGCCCCGCGCGCGGTGGGAAATCGATGACCGCCAGCAACCCGCCGGGCTTGAGCGACTGCAGCAGGCTGGCATCCATCGCCGGCGGTTTGGGGAGGTGGTGATAGACGCGGCGCACGACGATCGAATCGCAGCAGGCGGGCGGGAGGTTGGTCGACTCGGAGGCGCCCTTGACGGCGGTGACGTTCCCGTTCTTGGCGGCGAGCTCTTCCAGGTGCTCGAGTTTTTTGGGATCGATTTCCGTCGTGTACACGCGGCCTGCCGGGCCGACACGCTCGGCGGCGAGCAGCGTCAGTTCGCCGTCGCCCGCTCCAATGTCCGCGACGACGCTGCCCGGCTGCCAGTGGAGAAGACCGGCGAGCTGTTCTGCCTCCGTCTTGTAGGCATCCTGGGCGTGGCAGGCGGAGAGCCCCAGTGCGAAAGCGAGTCCCGCGAGGATAAGCCGTCGTCGTTGCATGCTCGAATCATACCCGATTTCTGAGAGTCTTGCCGCGGCGGCTCGCAAACCGCCCTCCCGGCGCAGTCCGGGGGAAATACCCAATGTATGAGTGGCTCTCGCTTTGCCACCACTCCCTACTCCCGACTCCCTGCTCCCGACTTCCTTTTTCGCAGCCAGCGGCTGATCTGCATTCCGGCCTCCAGGAGGCCGTAGGCGCAGAGGCAGAACCAGAGATCCACCAGGACACCGAGGTCGAGCCTCATCGGCTGGTGTTGGGCGGAGGGGGGAAGGGAAGGCAGGAGGTAGAAATAGAAGACGTTCCCGAGAACGACGGCGGCGAACGACTTCAGCCAGAGAACCGTCTTAGGCTTCATACACTTCGCTCTCCATCCATATATAATGACACCACGATGGCAGCCTTCGGTCTCAAACCTTCGTCCGAGGTGAAATACCTGAAGGGCGTCGGACCCGCGCGCGCCGAAATGCTCGCCTCGCGCGGCATCCTCACCGTTGAAGACCTCCTTTACTATACGCCGTTCCGCTACGAAGACCGCACACGCTTGGCGCGCATTCGCGACCTCGTCCCCGGGCAGACCGCCACCGTCCTCGCCAAGGTTCTGACCTCCGGCTTGATGCGCACGCGCAAGAAGGGGACCTACATTTACGACCTCGCCTGCACGGATTCGAGCGGCATGCTGCGTTGCAAGTGGTTCAACGCCATCTATCTGGAGAAAAACAAAGTCTTCCGGCCCGGGCGGCAGGTCTTCTTCTACGGCAGAGTTGAGCGCGATCAGTATGGCACTGGCAACCTGGCGATGATTCAGCCGCAGTTCGAGATTCTGCCGGAAGCCGAGCAGAGCGGCGAATCCCTCGAGGTCAATCGCGTTGTGCCGATTTACGAGGGGATCGGCGCACTCAGTTCGCGCGTCCTGCGTCGATTGATTGCCGCGGCATTGCCCGTGGCGACCGAGAGTTTGCCGGATCATCTGCCCGCGAGCGTGCGGCAGAAGAATCGGCTCGTTGACCGCGGTCCGGCGCTGCGCGAAACACATTTCCCGGACGCGAAGGCACCTATCGAAGAACTTGCCAACTTCCGCACGCCCGCACAGATTCGCCTCATTTTCGAGGAATTCTTCAGCGTGGGCGCAGGCCTGGCGCTCAAGCGGCGCAAGGCGAAGGCTGCGACGGGCATCGAATTCAAAGTCACCGAGGGCGTGCGCGAGGCGATCAAAAAGGTTCTGCCCTTCCATCCCACCGCCGCGCAGAAGCGCGTACTGAAAGAAATCGCCGACGACATGCGCTCGCCGCGGCCCATGAACCGCTTGCTGCAAGGCGACGTCGGCTCGGGGAAAACCATCGTCGCCGTGCAGGCGGCCATGATTGCCATGGAGAGCGGCTATCAGGTGGCGCTCATGGCGCCCACGGAGATTCTCGCCACCCAGCACTACCTTTACATCAAGAGCCTCCTCGAAGCACTCCCCTACAAAGTGGATCTGCTCATCAGCGCGCGTAAGGCGGCAGAGAAGGTGGAGCTGAAGCGGCAGATCGCTCAAGGAAATATCAACCTGGTGGTCGGCACACACGCGCTCATCGAAGGAGACGTGCAATTTGCGCGGCTCGGCCTGGTCATCATCGACGAGCAGCACCGCTTCGGCGTCATGCAGCGCTTCAAGTTGATCCGCAAAGGGCCCACTCCCGACGTGCTGGTGATGACGGCCACGCCCATCCCCCGGACGCTGGCGCTGACGCTCTACGGCGACCTTGATTTCTCCGTCATTGATGAGCTGCCGCCCAACCGCACACCCATCGAAACGCGTCTCGTCGAGGACCGCGACCGTGAACGCGCCTTCGAGTTCATCCGCGCCAAGGTCAAGATGGGGCAGCAGGCCTATGTGGTTTACCCTGTGATCGAAGAAGGTGGCAAGCTCGACCTCAAGCCCGCCGTGCGCATGTACGAGCACTTGTCGACCAATGTCTATCCCGAATTCAAGATTGGGCTGTTGCACGGCCGTCTGGCGAGCGAGGAAAAGGAAGGTGTGATGCAGCGCTTTAAGCGCGGCGAGGTGCAGATTCTGGTTTCGACCACCGTCGTCGAAGTCGGCGTCGATGTGCCCAATGCCAGCGTGATGCTCATCGAACACGCCGAGCACTTCGGTCTCGCGCAGCTGCACCAGCTTCGCGGGCGCATCGGGCGGGGAAGCGCGAAGTCCTTTTGCCTGCTGCTTGCGGAAGAGCCGCGCAATGAGATCGCCGAGCAGAGGCTCCGCACGATGGTGGACACCACCGACGGCTTTGCGATTTCGGAGATTGACCTGAAGCTGCGCGGCCCGGGCGAATTCTTCGGCACGCGCCAGTGGGGCATCCCGGCGTTCCGCATCGCCAACTTGCTGCGCGACCAGGAAATTCTCGAATGGGCCAAACGCGAGGCGAGCGAATTTGTCGAGCGCCCGGCCTCTCGCGAGGAATTCGACGCCTTTGTCGGCTACCTGCGTGAGCATTGGCCGAGGAGGTATAGTCTCGCGCAGGTTGCATAGACATTGAGTGATTGATGATTTAGCGATCGAGTGAATTGAAAAAGGAATCTAGAAAATGGAAATTGGGAATTTGACGAATGGGAGTCGAGCGCTGCCACGGAAACCAGTTTCTATTTTCCAGTTTCTAGTTTCTTCTTCCATGGTTCGATGAGCCGATGACGCGATTGCAACCATGCGAATAATTTCCGGACATTTCCGCGGCCTGACGATCAAGACGCTGAAAGGTGGGAAGCTCCGCCCCACCTCCGAGCAGTTGCGCGAGACGCTGTTTGACGTGCTCGGCCCGGCGGTGGAGGGCGCGCGCTTTCTCGATGCCTACGCGGGTTCGGGCGCCGTGGGTATCGAAGCGCTCAGTCGGGGCGCGAGCGACGTGGTCTTCATCGAACATCACCGCCCCGCCGCCGAGCTAATTCGCCGGAACCTCGCCGCACTGAAGATTGAGGCGGGCTTCTTGCTGTTGACCTGCACCGTGCTTGCCGGGCTTGAACGGCTGGCCGAGCAGGGCGAACAGTTCGACTTCGTTTTCCTCGACCCGCCTTACGACGCCATCCGCGAGTATCACCAGACGCTGCGCGAGCTGGGCCGCAGCAAGCTGCTCATTCCCACGTCGGTCGTGATCGCCGAACACTCGCGCTACACGCGGCTGGAAGACGAATACGCCGGGCTCCGGCAGTCCCGCCTCATCCGCCACGGCGATGCCCAACTGGCTTTCTACCGGCGCGCGTCAGATTCGGCGCAGGGGAGGGAACCGGTGGCCATTCCTTGACGTGTCAGGTCCGCTTCCCCTACTATGAAATCAAGTCTGATTTGATTGGCGCGGCCCGGCAAGACTCGTGGCGGGGTAGCTCAGTGGTAGAGCGAGGGTCTCATAATCCCTAGGTCGGGAGTTCGATCCTCCCCCCCGCTACCAATTATTCTCAATCACTTAGAGCCATTCAGCTCCTTCCAATTCTTCCCGAGTGTGGGGACTATTGTGACGTTGTTGCCGACTCCGTGAGGAGACTGTCCGAAGGGAGAGCTTCGCAGCCCTGAGACGCCGGGATCTTCCTCCAGAGCTTTGTGCATGAGCACCCGTGCCGAAAAGGGGGACCCCAAGGGCTGAGGCTACGTTTCCTGAAGCTGGCTTGGTTCCACGTGACATTGCTTGGCTGGCGCGCACGGTGAGCCACTCTATTGGATGTCCTCAATGAACTGAACCATCCGGGAAAGGCCCCCAAAGTAGTGTCAGGTTTGACTCATCCAGGACTCCAGTGCGCACGGACGATGAATCTCTTCGGTGCCGGACCCACAAAATAGAACGGGTAACAGGTCACCAGGGTCAGAATTGCGTCATCAGAATGATCCAGCACTGCAATGTCCTCGGGCTGGACCACTTGGGTAAAGTCCACACGATAGAGGTAGGATCCGTCTAGCGTCGTCAAGGTGATTTCATCGTCCTCATGGATATTGCGCAGCCCTCTGAAAAAGGTGTCCCGGTGTCCTGCAATCGCGATGTTCCCTTGCTGGCCCGGCAGCGCGGTACCTGGGATATGCCCGACAGCCCGTCGCAAAGTTTTTCCGTCCGTGCCTTCCGCGATCATCGCCGCAAGACCGATGGTCCTTATCTCGATTTGCCCCAACGGAGAGCCTGGGTGACCTCGCCTTCGGCTTCCCCAGGGTGACGTAAATTTGAGTGTGTAA
>Ga0315282_10006266_pt1 | contig 19993 bp, 8 predicted proteins | sample YL17G07_20_MG_FD_203693 | JGI IMG/M metagenome (GOLD analysis project Ga0315282, IMG submission 203693) | Sediment microbial communities from Yellowstone Lake, YNP, Wyoming, USA - YL17G07_20 | ecosystem: Environmental > Aquatic > Freshwater > Lake > Sediment | place: USA: Wyoming | collected... | reverse complement strand
GTCGCTGGAACCGCCAGACGTTCGGGCGGCCGCGGCGGTGGATCCACGAGGATTCCTGGAGATGCACCCTCCGCCCGTCATCCTCGACGAGGTCCAATACGCGCCAGACCTCTTGCCCTATATCAAAGAGCGAATCGATGCTCAGCGCTCACGGCGCGGGCAGTATCTCCTCACTGGCTCGCAGAACCTGCTGCTCATCGCGCGCGTCAGCGAGTCGCTGGCCGGCAGGGCGGCCATGCTGCGACTTCTGCCGCTCTCCCAGCGCGAAGCCTTGGGGCATGCCGGCAGGACGTTGCCCTGGGAAACCGGGGGCAGCCGCTGGCGGGGTCGGCGGATTGGCCGGCTCGATCTGTGGAAGAGCTTCCTGCGCGGCGGATATCCGGAACTCGTTGCCGAGCCGGGCCGGGACATTTCGCTTTGGCACGCCAGTTACAGTCAGACTTATCTGGAGCGCGACGTTCGTTCGCTCAGGCAGATCGGCGACTTGACGTCCTTTCAAAGCTTCCTGCGGGGGCTCGCTGCCAGGAGCGGGCAGCTTCTGAACCTGACCGAGACGGCGCGTGACCTTGGTGTGGCAGTCAACACTGCCAAGGCCTGGCTGTCGGTGTTGGAGGCCACCTTTCAGGTGATCGTGCTTCGACCGTATTTCGCCAATGTTGGCAAGCGCCTGGTGAAGACGCCCAAGGTCTACTTCTCGGACGTGGGCACGCTGTGCCACCTGGCCGGGTTGAAGGACCCTGAGCATGCGGCTGCCGGCCCTATGGGCGGAGGGATCTTTGAGACTGCGGTGCTGACGGAAATCGTGAAGACTCTGGTGCACCGTGGAGAGGACCCCCAGGTTTACTTCTGGCGGACCTCGTGCGGCTCGGAAGTGGACCTCCTGGTGGAGGCTGGCGGGAGGCTGATTCCCATCGAGGTCAAGCTCTCCGCCACGCCCCGGCCCGCCATGGCGGACCACATCCGGACGTTCCGGCAGGATCTCGGCGATAAGGCTGCGCCGGGATACGTCGTCCACCCCGGCGACGTGCGTCTGCCACTGGCGCCGGAAGTGACGGCGCTGCCCTTTGGCGAGCTTTAAGGGCGTGCTGAAGCATCATGCCGCACGGTGTTCGTGTCAGCCCCCGGTGGGGCAGGCCGTTTGGCCTGCCGACTCGCCAGCAACGGAGCACCAAGTCACTCATATGCGCTCCGCATCCTACCGCACCGGAACCCTGTCCCCGTGCCAGGGGAAGGCGTAGGTGGGCGGGAGGTCGGCGGGGTTCATGACCTGCCTCCAACGAACCGATGTGCCGCCTCCAGGAACTCGCGAGCCGGTCCGATCATCTCCACAACGTCTTGCCTGCCGCGAATTCGACCTCGCGCCCGCCGAGCAGCAGTTCAGCCGAATGACTGGTATGGTCACGCCGTATTGCAGAGACAGACCGGACGCCAGATGCCCGGTGCGCTCGATCTCGTTCCCGTAGGAGGGAATTTCATCCAGCACCTTCAGGACATCGATGTCAGATTCCCTCTCTTCCTCGTTCCGCGCATAGGAGCCAAACAGATACACGCCCCCAACCGCTCGCCGTAGATGGCTCTCAGGCCAGCCTTGAGTTCTGCCAGTAAGGGCCGGATCAAGTGACTCATCTGCTCTCTCTCACTCGCCTGGATGGTCCGGAAGCCGGCATCTCCAGGCGGGCCCTATACCTTGGAAGCCGGGTGCGTCTCGGTCACCCTCCCGAACTATAGGAACAGAAGAAATGATCCCGGATTCTCGATGTGGACATTTGGTGCACACTCTGAGAGTTGCTCTCCGGAGTGGGTCCATCGGGACCAACCCGGGGGCGGACAGCCGAAAGGTGGTGCGCTTCCACAGCTAGCGCCCCGCTAAGCTAACCCGAACGCATTGGCTGGGCTCGTCGGGACGGCGGCTGACGCCTAAGGCGATGGACTGTTCGGCAGCCGGCGACACGCGATCACCTCAAACGTGTTCGGAGATCCAGCCATGGTGCGGACCCGCAACAGTATTTCGAAGTGGCGGACAGGACCGCTGGGGTCTATCCCATGGGCCTGGAGGGTGCGGGAGAGCTGAACGCAGTTGGTAGCGAGCTCGCCCGCGGCCCCCGTACCTTCGGCGTTCGTCCCGGCCATGAGCAGCACCTGACCCGTCTGGTTCGGGTTCCCTACCAGTGCGACGATGGCAAAGGCGTCCCCCGTGTCCCACCCTCTGGCCGTCGGCACGTAACGCGCCGGCTCGCCTGCCTGCGGGCGCTTGTTGCGAACGACTTCCCGGTTGAGCTCCTGATCGTAGATGAAGTCGAAGTCCAGTTGTTCCTGAAACAGCCCGCCCCACGGATTCGAGCGCGGGCTGCCCAATATGACAAAATCGTCGTCGGTCTTGAAGTCACGCAACTGCAAACTTCGTGCCGTGTGGGTCTTTAGCCGCGCCGAAGTTGCAGCCGCCAGGCGGGAGATTGTCAGCGCAATTCCGGCATCCACCGACGGCACGTTGGCTCCCCGCAGGATGCGCAAGGCCCGCTGCATGTCGCTCCCGAACGCTTCCGGATTGGCGACGTAGCGCCGGTTGGCGTAGTCCGAGAGCGAGATCTGCCAGCCAATCAGCTCCTGCATGGCGGAGATATCGGGATCGGCGAAAACCACCTGGAGCTGGCGCCCATCCTGCAACAGCATGGACCACGGCAGAACATGACGCGGCGATGTGCGCTCGGCGGCGCTCTGCCGGTTCCATAGCCAGACGCACGCCGCCACCCCGGCAAAAAGAGCCCCGGATAGTGCGACCCGCCGCCACCGCTCCCCGAACCGGCGCGCGCGGGCAGGCCCCTCCGCCGCTTCTGCCACCGGGGCGGACACCGTAAGATCCCGCACCGCGGTACGCCGAAACTCCGGCAGGTAAGACCCCGAAGGCAGCTCGATACGGATTTCCGAGCCCGTTTCCGAATAGAACTGGTGCAGCCGCTTGCGGACGTCGGAAGCCGTCACCCGTACGATGGCATCTACCCCCGTGTCGTACGAAGGAGATCGGCCGAACAACTCCACCCCGAGGGTCCGCTCCTTCAATTCGTCCCACCGCCCGCTCAGAGCCTTCTCCACGATGTGCTGGAGGAATTGCTGGCAGCGGCGGCTGCCTTTGAAAGCCGGGCTCTCCACAAGCTCGCGCAGATGTTCGCGCAGGGCCGGAATCCCTGCGGGGATTTCAGGAGGCAGTCCCACTCTTTCGGACATTCGGACCCCGGTTCGAGCACAGTGTATCACACCGTAGCTACCGTTAAAAACGCGGGCGACGCCGCAAGCGTTTCTTTTCAAGCGGTTGGCCGCCCGTTAGGAACAGGCTGTAACGTTGAACCCGGGCACGTCCTGGGCTATGCTGGCTTAACGCTGAGATCCGCGGCTGGTCGCGGCCGCCTGCTTCTTGAAGAACAAGGAGGTATCTGCCATGTCACGCAATTTGAGGATGCTGATATCCACGGTCGGCATCGCTGTCGCCAGCGCATTGGTTTGCCCAGCCCAGGTCGAGCAGGGCGCCATTGCGGGAGCGATCTTGGACCAGACGGGGGCCTCCGTCGCGAAGGCGAAGGTCACAGCCACCAACATCGCCACGCAGGCCGCGGCGACGACGGAAAGCAATGACGAAGGCAACTACAAGATTCCGTACCTGCTGCCGGGCACCTACTCGGTGGTTGCCGAGCGGGCGGGGTTTGCGCTGGCGCGCGTCAGCGGCGTCCCGGTGCTGGTGGGACAGATCACCACCATCGACATCACCCTCAAGACCGGTTCCCTGCAAGAGTCCATCACCGTCACGGCCAATACCGTGCAGATCGAGCAGTCAAGCTCCTCGCTCGGCTACGTGGTCGGGGTGACCCAGATTCTGGAACTGCCCATCAGCCGCAATCCGTACACCATGCTGACCCTGTCGCCGGGCGTGATCGCGGTGGGCAACACGGCCACGGGTCCGATCGTCAATGGAGGCCGTTCCAACACCACCGCGGTCCTGTTCGACGGCCAGGAGACCCGCAACAACTCCACCCTCGACAACACCTACACTCCGCCCATGGAGGCGGTCGAGGAAGTCCGCTTCATCACCAACAGCTTTTCCGCCGAATACGGCCGCTCTACCGGCGGAGTGCTGACGGCGGCCGGGAAGGCCGGCACGAACCAGTTGCACGGCAGCTTCTACGAATACTTGCGCAACGACAAGCTGAACGCCAACGGCTGGAACAACAACCGCAACCGGCTGCGGATCAATCCGCTGCGGCACAATGAGTACGGCTTCGCGCTGGGCGGTCCGGTCTACATCCCCAAGCTGCACGACGGCCGCAACAAGACTTTTTTCTTCTTCAACTGGGAACAGATGAAGGACCACGGACCCAACAACTTCGCGGGTACCGTCCCTACTGAAGAGCAGCGCAACGGTGATTTCTCGAAAACCGTGACCAGCGGCGGGCAGGTCATCCGCATTTTCGACCCTCTCACCACCGTGCCAGACCCGAACATTGCCGGCCAGTACACTCGCTCCCAATTTCCAGGGAATCAGATTCCGGCCAGCCGCATCAACTCCATCACGCGCAAGATCATCACCTACTATCCGTCTCCGACCTTGCCTGGCAACCTGAACAACTTTGCTTTCCCCGTTACCACCCAGAACGGCTGGAACAAGTACTTCGTGCGCGGCGACCACAACTTCGGTACGAAGAACCGGCTCTTCTTCCGTTACGGGAGTCAGCTCTCGGAAACCATCCAGCCTTTCACGAGCCCCGCCTTCCCCGGAGAAGGAACCAACGCCGAGAACGGGAGTTCCACTACCCGCGTCTGGACCGCCGTCCTGAGCGACACCCACACCTTCACTCCCAACCTGGTGGGCGAATTCCGCCTGGGCATGTCGCGCTGGATCCGTCGCGCCACCCCGCGCAGCGCGGGCTTCGACATCGCCAGCATCGGCTTCCCGCAATACCTGAAAGCGGCTTCCGCGGACGCCATCTTCCCCCGCATCAACGTCACCGACATGACCTCACTGGGCCCCGACCGCGCCTCCCACAACGTGGACTCGGAGAACACTCCCGAACCGCAGGCGCATCTAACCTGGATCCACGGCGGCCACGCGGTCAAGACCGGGTACGACATGCTGTTCTGCCAGTTCAACAGCTTCCGCCCAGACTGGCCGTCGGGGAACTTCTCTTTCGACCGCGGCTACACCCAGGGGCCGAATCCGGCGACGGCGAGTTCCACAGCCGGCTACGGCCTCGCCACCCTGCTGCTGGGCGCCCCCTCCGGTGGTTCGTTCACCGTTGGGCCATCGCTGGCCCTGCTGCAGAAGAGCTACAACTGGTATGTCCAGGACGACTGGAAGATCACGCGCAAGCTGACCTTCAACCTGGGCATCCGCTATCAATACCAGACGCCCTGGACTGAGCGCTACGACCACCTGGCGTACTTCGACCCCGCGGCGAAGGATCCCGTGACCGGCAACAGCGGTCTGCTGGTTACGACCACCGCCTCTCACCGCTATCCCAGTGAACCGCGAAAGAATGGTTGGGCGCCGCGCGTCGGGCTGGCCTACACTTTCATGAAAGACACCGTTTTCCGGGCCGGCTACGGCTGGTTCTATGCTCCGGGGAGCGGCGGCATCGGGTCGGCGCCGTCGGACCTCGGCAGCGGATCCATCACCTCCACCTCCGTCTACCTGGGCCCGCCGCAGCCGTCGGTGAATACGCCGCCGCCCGGATCGTCGCTCGCCAATCCGTTCACCACCGGACTGCTTCCGTTCCCGAATTCCCTGGTGGGCAACGGCATCAGCGCGTTTCTGCCCAACTGGAAGATCCCCATGAACCAGATGTGGAACACCAACATCCAGCGCAATCTCACTCGCAACCTGCTGATGGAGGTGGGCTATGTCGGCAGCCGCGGCCAGCACCTCTGGGCTAATATCGAGGCCAACGCCGTCAATCCGCAGTACGCGTCGCTGGGATCGCAGCTCACCGCACTGGTCCCGAATCCCTACTACGGCAAGATTCAGAGCGGGATCAGCAGCCAAACCATCCGTTATAACCAGTTGCTACGGCCCTATTCGCACTACCAGGGCATCAACTGGATTCGCGGCTCGGTGGGCGATTCGGTGTACCACGGTCTCACGCTGCGCGCAGAGCGGCGATTCGAGAACGGATTGCTCTTCCAGTCGTCTTTCACGTTCGCCAAGCTGATCGACAACGTCACCGAGCGCTTCGCCAGCGGCGGCTCGGGCGGCTTCATCAATCCCTACGATCTCCGCCGCAGCCGCTCCCTATCCGACCAGGACATCTCACAGCGATGGGTCAGCAATTTCGTGTATGAGTTGCCGTTCGGCCGCGGCAAGAAGTTCCTCTCGAGCGGCATCGCCGGCTGGATCCTGGGCAACTGGCAGGCGAGCGGCATCCTGGTGATGCAGACCGGCACGCCCATGTCGATCGGGGCCGCTTGCTCGACGCAGTTGCCCGGCATCGGCTGCTACAACATGCGCGTTGCCGATCCACGGTTGCCCAGCGGTTCGCAGACCATGGACAAATGGCTCAATACGGCGGCATTTCAAGTTACGCCCCAGTATTCGATGGGAAATGACAGCCGCACCCAGCCCAACCTGCGCAACCCGGGACAGATCAGCTTCGATTCCGTCCTCAGCCGCTGGCAGCCAATTCGCGAACGGATGCGCCTCCAGTTCCGCGCCGAGATGTACAACATCATGAACCACCCCAACCTGGGCAATCCGGCCAACGGCGTCACGGCGCAGAACTTCGGCCAGATCACCACCAAGAGCAGCAGCCGCACCATCCAGATGGCCCTGCGGCTGGCCTTTTGAAGAGGCGCCATGATAAGCATCTTCCGCTGGCTGCCCCTGCTGGCGCTGCCAGTCTCCGTCGCGGCCGCCGACAAGGCGGACTCGACCACATTGCAGGGCAAAGTCCTGCTTGGCTACCAGGGCTGGTTCAACTGTGCCGGCGACGGAGCCCCGGAGAACAGTTGGCGCAGTTGGGCCCGCGGGGCGCCCTCCGCGGAAACCCTCACCATCGACATGTATCCGGACTTGCGCGAGTTCGACCGCGATGAACTCTGCGCCGTACCCGGCATGACCATCCGAGGAAAGCCGGCTTATCTCTACTCGGCGTGGAACCGCAAGACCGTACTGCGGCACTTCCGCTGGATGCGGGACTACGGCCTGGACGGCGTGCTGGTGCAGCGCTTCGTCACCAGTATCCCGCGCAAGCGCGCCTCGGGCGATGTGGTCCTCAGGAACATTCTTGCAGGCGCCGCGCAATCGGGACGCGTCTTCGCCATCGAGTACGATGTCACCGGCTCCAATATCGCCACCTTCATGGATGTGATGCGTGAGGACTGGAAGTATCTGGTGGACGAGTTGAAGATCACCGCCCAGCCTGGCTACCTCCGCCACAGCGGCAAGCCGGTGCTGAGTGTATGGGGCCCGGGACTGCAGGAGGACCGCCACGTACCGCACTCCCCGGCAGTCGCCAAAGACCTCATTGAGTGGTTCCGCACCGGCGCGCCGCCGGCCTATCGCGTCACCTACATCGGCGGTACACCCTCGCGCTGGCGTCCGCTCACCCACGATGCCCGCCCCGACACCGGCTGGGCCGAAGCCTACCGCATGATGGACGTTGTGCAACCCTGGACTGTCGGCCGCTACCGCGACGCCGCCGGTGTCGACCGCTGGAAGGACGAGATGATCGTTCCGGACCTGGCCCTGACCGCGAAGAATCAGCAGATCTACATGCCCGTCATTTTTCCCGGTTTCTCCTGGTACAACCTGAAGCGGGACGCGCCGAAAAACGCCATCCCCAGAAATCGCGGGGAATTTCTGTGGCGGCAGGCCGTCAATGCGAAAACCGCCGGCGCCACCGCGCTCAAGATCGCCATGTTCGACGAGGTGAACGAGGGCACAGCGGTGTTCAAGCTCGCCGCCCGGCGCGCGGATGCGCCAGACCAGGGTTACTGGCTGACGCTTGATGCCGACGGCGCGGACCTCCCCAGCGACTGGTATCTGCGCCTTTCCGGCGAGATCACCCGCATGTTCCATGGCGAGATTCCGCCGGGGGGCCCGCTTCCGGCCAAACCCGGCCCGCCCTGGAGGTAAAGGTGTTTGCTCCACGTACTCGTCGTGGCGCTCCTGGAGGCGGCCCTCGCCGGCGCGCAGAGCGTCGATCCGTCCAGCCTGGAGGGCGAAGTTCTGCTCGGTTATCAGGATGTTCCGCTGCCCCGGCGGCGGGACGATGGGCAGCAACTGGAGCCACTGGGCGAACAGAGTTTCCACGGCAGCCAGCATCGTCATCGAAACGTGAAGCGTGCGCCACCACGAAGCATACCCGTTCACTTATGCGCGGCTGCGTAGTTGCCCTGGCCTCCGGAGTGTTAGACTCTTGCTCAGCTTTGGGTTTCGGCAAGGAGTGGATTATGAATAGAACTCAATCTCTTGGAGTGTTCGCAGTGTTGGCCGCCGCGCTGCTGCTCAGCGGCCTGGCCAGCGGCCTGTATGCCCAGGCGGTCACCGCCAGTCTGGTGGGAACCATTACCGACTCCTCGGGCGCCGTCGTCCCGGGCGCCAAGGTGACCATCACGGAAGTGAACACCGGCCTCAGCCGGAGAATGGAAACCAACGCGAGCGGCAACTACTCGTTCCCGGCACTGGAACCGGGCACATATCGCGTGTCGGTCGAGCAGGCCGGCTTCCGAACGGCAGTCAAGGAGGGAGTCGATCTGCTGGTCAACACGACGGTGCGCGCCGACCTGGTGTTGCAGCCAGGCGCCGTCACCGAACAGATCACGGTCACCGCGGAAGTGCCGATCCTGCAAACCGACCGGGCCGACACCGGCCGCAAGATCGAGGCGGTGCAGATGGTGAATATGCCGCTCAGCTACAATCGCAACTTCCAGGCCTTGCTGAACCTCGTGCCGGGCACAACCCGAGCCTTCCAGTCGAACTCGGAGTTCTTCAATTCTCAGGGCGCGCTTAACATGCAAGTCCAGGGAGTGGGGCTCCGGGGAAACAACGTGCAAATCGAGGGCGTGGACAACAACCAGTACTCCACTGCGTTGACCGTGCTGATTCCACCGATCGAAGCGCTGGAAACCGTCGATATCAGCACCAGCAACTACGAAGCGGAGTTGGGACGCGCTGGCGGCGCCGTCACCAACATCAGGCTGAAGTCGGGCACGAACGAACTGCACGGCGCGGCCTACGCATTCCACGCCAACAGCGCGATGAGCGCCAGGGAGACGTTCCAGCCGGCCAAACCAGTGACCACGTACAACTCTTACGGGTTTCACCTCGGCGGACCGATCCGCAAGAACCGGACCTTTTTCTTCGGCGACTACCTGGGGATCAAGGACCGCCGCGGTGACGGGTACATCATTTCGGTGCCGACGGCGCCGCTGCGTGCCGGCGATTTCAGCAGCGTCCTGCCAGGGGTGGTCATTTACGATCCGGCCACAGGCAATCCGGATACGGGCGTCGGACGCCAGCCGTTCGGCAACAACCAGATTCCTGACAGCCGCATCAGCCCAATCGCCAAGAAAATCCTGGCCATGGTGCCACTGCCCAGCTTGGGTACCGGCATCACCAACAACTACGCCAGCTCCACGACGCGAATCAAGGACAGCAACTCATTTGACGTCAAGGTCGATCACCAGCAGACTGATAAAGACCGGTTCTCGGTGCGCTACAGCCTCCAGCGGCCGGTGGTGACCGACCCGGGTCGGTTCGGGATAGCCGGGGGCGGCGGCAAGGGCTTTGCCGGGACCGGCGTGAACCGCACCCAGAGCGCGGGGATCAACTATACACGCCTGTTCTCACCCACCTTCATTTCCGAAGCGCGGGTCGGTTTGGGCCGTTATAGCAATGTAGCCGAAACCGTTGATGCCGGGACAAACGCGTCGCAAGCCATCGGCATCAAAGGCGTGAACCTGGATCGCTGGACCAGCGGGCTGACCTCGATGAACATTAGCGGCTATGCCAACCCGCTGGTCGGATATGCCGGTGGTCTGCCCTGGAACCGCGCCGGAACCAATATCAATTTCGTCAACAACTGGACCAAGACGTTGCAGAACCATACTATCAAGTTCGGCGTGGACATCCGCCGAGTCCGCGACGAACTGCTCCAGACCCAGGACAACGGTGGTTCTCGCGGCCAGTACCAATTTGGAAACAACCAGACGGCGATCCCCGGCTCCAAAGTCCTGTCCCAGGCCAACGCTCTGGCCAGTTTCCTGCTGGATGTTCCCAATACCTTTCAGCGCGACTTGGCTCTGCAATTCCCCGCCCTACGCGCCACCCAGGTGTTTACCTACATCCAGGACAAGTGGCAGACCACCCCGAAACTGACCGTGGATCTGGGCTTGCGCCACGATTTCTATCCACCGGTGACCCCGCGCCTAGCGGGTGGTTTCTCCAACTACGACCCGGCCACTAACAGCTTGATCATTGCCGGCATCGGCAACAATCCGATGAACCTGGGGCGCAAGACGTATTACAAGAATTTTGCGCCACGCCTTGGCCTCGCCTACCGGCTTGACAGCAAGACCGTGATTCGCAGCGGGTTCGGAATCAGTTGGTTCCCCTCCCTCAACAACCAGTCCCCCACCAACTTCCCCGTCAAGCAGGGCAACACCTACAATGCGCTGACTGCGTTTGGCCAGGCGCAGAGTTCTGCGGGAGTATACGGCTCAATGGCCACCGGTTTCCCTGCGCCGCAACCGGCCGTGATTCCGTCCAACGGCATCATTGTCGCCGACACACCCGCGTTGCTATCGCTGACAATCAGCACCCTCATTCCGCGCGATTTCCACGAAGCCTACGTCCAGTCCTGGAACCTGGCGATCCAGCGCCAATTGCCGAAGAACTTCACGCTGGAGGCTGCGTATGTTGGCAATCACACAGTTCGGGCGCCGGTTAGCTACAACCTCAATGCCTCGGTGACCTTCAATACCGGCGCGGCCGGGCGTCCTCTGTATCAGAAGTTCGGCAAGAATGCAGACGTCATGATGCGCTACGTCGGATACAGCAACAACTACAACAGCCTCCAGGTCAAGCTGGACCGGCGTTTCAGCGGCGGCTTCCTGATGACCACCGCCTACACTTACGGAAAAGCGCTGGGCTACTCATCCGGGACCGACAACCTCTGGAATTACATCCAGCCCACGCGCAGTTACGCCCGGCTGGATTTCGACCGCCGCCACAACTTCGTTCAGAGCTACTTGTACGAACTGCCGTTCGGCAAGGGGAAGCCCTGGCTGCACAGTGGCATAGGCCGCTGGGTCCTGGGTGACTGGCAACTGAGCGGCGTGTTCACCTTGATGACGGGGACACCAATGACTTTCGGCACGACAGTTAGCGCGAACACTCCTGGCAGCAGCATCACGCCCGACATCACCGGCGCGGTGAATATTCTCCATGGCGTCGCCGGGCCAGGCGGCACCGCCCTCTGGTTCGACACTTCGGTATTCAAGCAGCCCCTGGAGCCAGATGGCAAGACGCCCCACTTCGGAAACATGGGGCGGGCTAACATCGACGGCCCCGGCTTGGGGGATCTGGACCTTGCGCTGTTCCGCAGATTCCAGCTCACTGAGCGGCTGAAGGGCGAGTTCCGAGTCGAAAGTTTCAACTTCACCAACACCCCGGCCTTCGACAACCCCAATACCACAGTGGGCAGTGTTGACTTCGGCAAGGTCACCGGCACACTGGGCGGCCTGATCTCCAATCAATCGGTCGGTGGCACCGGAGCGCGCACGCTCCAGTTAGGCCTGAAGCTGGTGTTCTGAGCCACTCTAACCGTGAGGAACTATGAGATATCTCCGATTCTTTCCTCTATTGTTGCTGCCGCTCTTGCTGCCTGCGCAGGGCTGGCGGAACCTATTCAACGGCCGCGATCTCAGCGGATGGGAAGTCCGTGGCGATGGGACCTGGACGGTTCTGAAAGACGGCACGCTGTTTGCCCAGCGAACGCCGCCGGATGCCAAGGCAACATTCGCTTCCTGGCCATTAGACGAGCAGCAGTTCCGAAGCTGGCGCAATAAGCAGGCGTGGCTTTACACAGAGAGCAACTTCGATGAGTTCGATCTGGAATTGGAGTACCTGTTAGGTCCGAGGGGCAACAGCGGCGTATCCATTCGCGATACCTCCCGCGGGGAAAAAGCCCTCGGCGGCGGTCCTCCTCCCTCACGCATCGGCTATGAGATCCAGATCTCGCAAAACCCTACCGGCAATTATCCGTCAGGCAGCGTTTACGGACTGGAAAATGCCAAGGGCAAGTTCGACCGCCTGTATGATTGGAACAAGATGGAGATTCTGTCGCGCCGCGATTTGATTCGGGTGCGGGTGAACGGGCACCTGGCCGCCGAGTATCCTGGCGACCCGGCTCGGCCCAAGGTAGGGCCGATCGGGTTGCAGATTCACGACGCGTCCACATGGGTGATGTTCCGCAATATCAGGATTCGGGAGATTCAACACTGACCGAACTGGAGGAGAGCCATGCAAAGACGAGATTTCCTGCGGAAGTCGGCAGGCGCCGGAATGCTGGCTGCCGTTCGACCTTACGCCCGCGTTTTGGGCGCCAACGATGACATTCGCGTAGCCGTTGTTGGCTTCCGCAGCCACGGAAGGAGCCACATTCGAAACTACTCGCGAATGCAGGGTGTTCGCATCGCGGCGCTGTGCGATTGCGATCGCGACATCCTCGACCGGGAGACCACCAATCTTGCAAAGCAGGGCACCAAGGTGGTGGCTTTCGTCGACATCCGCAAGCTCTTGGAGCAAAAGGACATCGACGCCATCTCCGTGGTCACGCCCAACCACTGGCATGCTTTGGCCACCATTTGGGCCTGCCAGGCGGGCAAGGACGTGTGCGTCGAAAAACCCGTCTCCCACAATATCTGGGAAGGTCGCAGAATGGTGGAGGCCGCCAGGAAGTACCGCCGCGTCGTGCAGGCGGATCTAGACAGGCGGTCCCAGCACAACCACGACCAGGCTATCGCTTTTCTTCATTCTGGCGCGTTGGGCAAAGTCCTGGCGGTCCGCTCGTTCAACTACAAGTACCGTCCGAGCATTGGCAAGACCGACGGGCAGGGCCACATCCCAGAAACCGTGGACTACGACCTATGGTGTGGTCCGGCCAAGAAGGGTCCCATCAACCGCAACGAGCTGCACTACGACTGGCATTGGGTATGGGACACTGGCGGCGGCGAGATTGCGAACAACGGTCCTCACCATCTCGATGTGGCCCGCTGGGCCTTAGGCGAGAAGAGCCTCGCCCGGCGTGTGATGAGCCTCGGCGGTCGCTTCGGTTATGACGATGCCGGTGAAACGCCGAACACGATGATCACCCTTTTCGATTATCCTTCCGCGCCCGTGATCTATGAGGTACGAGGCTTGCCCGGCAAGCCTGGCACCAAGGAGATGGACGCCTTCCGCGCCATGACGGGCAAGGGCGCCGTCCAGGGTATCCGCCGCGGCCGGGGGGACAACCTGAGCACCTTGGTCCAGTGTGAGCAGGGGTACATCGATGTTTCGGCCGGAACGGCCTTCGATTACAGCGGCAAAGTGATTCGCCAATTCGACAACTCCGGATCTGTCGATGCGCAATCGAATTTCATCCGCGCCGTCCGCAGCCGCAAGATTGAAGACATCAAGACGGACATCGAGGAGGGCCATCTCTCGACCAGCCTGTGCCACATGGGCAACATCTCCTACCGCCTCGGCGCCGCCGTAACGCCGGAAGTCATCCGGGAAAGAATGCAAGACGATAGAGACGCGATGGAGGCGTTCGCACGTTTTACGGAGCACCTGGCCGTACACGGCTTAGATCTGAACAAGACGCCTGCCGTCCTGGGTCCCTGGCTGAGGATGGACTCGTCCACCGAACGGTTCACGGGGCCGCACGCGGAGCAGGCCAATGGCCTTCTGCGGCGTCAGTACCGCATGCCCTATGTCGTTCCCGAAAGGGTTTGACCTATGTACCGATCAACTGTGTTCGTGGCATACAGAAAACAGTAGTACCTTGAGAATTGAAGGGGGTCGCCCCGCTGTGGGGGGGCAAGGCGTGCTCCAAAACCGAAACTCTGCAAGCCATGACAGACCAAAGGAGGAAAGTTATGTCATTCAGAAAAGTTCCGATGAAAATCCCGTACTTGCTCGTGGCCGGCCTACTGGCAGCAACCCCGCTCGTTTATGCGCAGGCGGTCAGAGGCAGTCTGTTGGGCACGGTGACCGATTCTTCCGGCGGCGTCGTTCCCAACGCCAAAGTAACCATCACGGAAGTGAACACCGGCCTCAGCCGGAAGATGGACACTAACGCCAGCGGGAACTACATGTTCCCGGCCTTGGATCCGGGCCGCTATCGCGTCGCGGTCGAGCAAACCGGTTTTCGAACCGCCATCAAAGAGGGCGTCGATGTGCTGCTCAACACCACGGTGCGCGCCGACCTGGTGTTGCAGCCAGGCGCCGTCACCGAACAGATCACGGTAACCGCGGAAGTGCCCATCCTTCAGACCGATCGCGCCGACACCGGCCGCAAGATCGAGGCGGTGCAGTTGGCGAACATGCCCCTGGGCTACAATCGCAACTTCCAGGCGCTGCTGAACTTGGTGCCGGGCACCACGCGCGCCTTCCAGCCGCACTCGGAGTTCTTCAATTCGCAGGGCGCCTTGGCCACGCAGGTCAACGGAGTGAGCCGCGAGGGAAACAACCTTCAGTTCGAGGGCGTGGACAATAACCACCGCACCGGGTTACTGACGGTGCTGATTCCGCCCATTGAAGCGCTGGAGACGGTGGACGTCAGCACCAGCAACTACGAAGCTGAATTGGGACGCGCCGGCGGCGCGGTCACCAACATTATGCTCAAGTCGGGCACCAATGACCTGCATGGCGCCGCCTACTGGTTCCACAGTGACAGCGCCCTGGGCGCCAGGGAAACGTTTCAGCCCGCCAAACCGGTGACCACCTACAACTCTTACGGCTTCAACCTCGGCGGGCCCCTCCGCCGGAACCGGACCTTCTTCTTCGGCGACTTTTTGCAGACCAAGGACCGCCGCGGCGACGGCTACATCATTTCCGTGCCCACCGCGCCGTTCCGGGCCGGCGATTTCAGCAGCGAACCCACGCGCCTGGTCTACGATCCGGCCACGGGAAATCGGGATACCGGCGCCGGCCGCACCCCGTTTGCCGGCAACCGGGTGCCGGACGCACGCATCAGCCCGATCTCGAAGAAGATCCTGGCCATGGTGCCGCTTCCCAATCTCGGTTCCGGCATCACCAACAACTACGCCAGCTCCACCACCCGTAAAAAGGACAACAACTCGTTCGACGTCAAGATCGATCACCAGCAGAGCGAGAGGGACCGATTCTCCGGGCGCTACAGCTTCGAGCGGCCGGTGGTGACCGACCCCGGGCGCTTCGGCATCGCCGGAGGCGGCGGCAAGGGCTTTGCCGGAACCGGCGTGAACCGTACTCACAGCGCCGCCGTCAACTACATGCGCCTGTTCTCCCCGACCTTCATTTCCGAAGCGCGCGTGGGCTTGAGCCGTTACCACAACATCGCCGAAAGCGTCGATGCCGGGACCAACGCGGCGGAAGCCATCGGCATCAAGGGCGTCAATCTGGACCGCTGGACCAGCGGGCTGACCTCCATGAACGTCGGCGGCTATGCCAATCCTCTGGTGGGCTACTCCGCCAGCCTGCCGTGGAACCGCGCCGAGACCAATTTCAACTTTGTCAGCAACTGGAGCAAGCTGCTGCGAAACCATACCATCAAGTTCGGCGCTGAGGTCCGCCGGCTGCGCGAGGAGTTGCTCCAGACGCAGAATGCCGGTGGTCCGCGCGGCGAGTACGTGTTCGGGAACAACCAGACCGCCATCCCAGGCTCCACCGTCCTCAGCCAGGTCAATGGTCTGGCCAGCTTCCTGCTGGATGTCCCCGGCACCTTTCAGCGCGACCTGGCGGGCGTTTTCCCCTCGCAGCGCGTCACCATGTTGTTTACGTACCTCCAGGACAAGTGGCAGGCTACCTCGAAGCTCACCATTGACATCGGTGTGCGCCACGATTTCTATCCCCCGGTGACTCCGCGCTGGCCCGGCGGTTTCTCCAACTACGACTGGAACACCAATAGCCTGGTGGTGGCCGGCTTCGGCGGCAATCCGATGAACCTGGGGCGCAAGACCTATTACACGGATTTTGCGCCCCGCCTCGGCATGGCCTACCGGCTTAACAGCAAGACCGTCATGCGCGCCGGCTTCGGGATCAGTTGGCTTCCATTCCCGGACAACAAGTACGCCTGGGACGTCTACCCGGTGAAGCAGAACAACGTCTACAACGCCCTTGGTACCTACGGCCAGGCGCAGAGCACCCCGGGCGTGTACGGCTCCATGGCCACGGGCTTCCCGGCGCCGGACCCCGCCGTGATTCCGCCCAACGGCATCATCCCCACCAACACCCCCAAATTGTTGTCGTTGAACATAGACAGCGTCATTCCGCTCGACTACCGGGAAGGCTACATCGAGTCCTGGAACTTCGCCCTTCAGCGGCAACTGCCTAAGAACTTCACCCTCGAGGCTGCCTATGTAGCCAACCACACCGTTCGCGCGCCGGTTAACTACGACCTTAACGCCTCGATGACTTTCAATTCCGGCGCAGCCGGCCGTCCCTTCTATCAGAAGTCTGGCAGGAACACCAACATCAACCTGCGTTACGCCGGATTCAGCAACAATTACAACAGCCTCCAGGTCAAGCTCGACCGGCGCTTTAGCGGCGGCTTCTTGATGACCACCGCCTATACTTACGGGAAGGCGCTGGGGTACACGTCGGAGATCGACGGCCTCTGGAATTACATCCAGCCGCGACGCAGTTATGCCCGTTTGAACTTCGACCGCAACCACGTCTTCGCTCAGGCCTATGTGTACGAACTTCCGTTCGGCAAGAATAAGCGCTGGCTCCAGAGCGGCTTGGGTCGCTGGGCCCTGGGCGACTGGCAACTGAACGGTGTGTTCACCCTGATGACCGGAAGACCATTGACCTTTGGCACGAACGTCAGCGCCAATACCCCCAGCACCGGCAACACGCCTGACCAGACCGGGCCGATCACCGTGCTCCACAACATTGCCGGGCCAGGCGGCGCCGCCCTATGGTTCGATACTTCCCCATTCAAGCCGCCCCTGGACGCGGATGGCAGAACCCCGCACTTTGGAAACATGGGGAGGAACAACTTCAACGGCCCTGGGTTGGGCAATCTGGACCTTTCCTTGTTCCGCAAATTCCAGCTCGCCGAGCGGCTGAAGGGCGAGTTCCGCTTCGAGATTCTCAACTTCACCAACACCCCGGCCTTCGGCAACCCCAGTACCACCTTGGGGAGCGCTGACTTCGGGAGGGTCACCGGCACGATGTCCGGCCTGATCTCGAACCAATCCTACGGCGGCACCGGCCCGCGCTCGATCCAGTTGGGCCTCAAGCTCAGCTTCTAACGCCACGTGGGGCAGCCTTTCGAGGCTGCCGCCGGGCTTGGGCCCGGCGCCGGTCGGCCATGCCCGACCGCTACAAGGCCGGTAGGTGTCGCGCACACACGCTGGCGGTGGCGCTTGCGCACCGCCTCCGGCGGTGATAGACTCTCAACCAGCTTTGGGTGTCGTCGAGGAGTGGATCCTGAAGAAAACTCAGTCTCTTGGTGTGTGCATGGTGTTGACGGCCGCGCTGCTCGTGAGCAGCCTGGTCAGCGGCCTCTGCGCCCAGGCGGTCCGCGGCAGCTTGCTCTGGACGGTCACGGACGCCACCGGCGGCGCGCAAGGCCTAGATCCGTCGACCCTCGAGGGCAAAGTCCTGCTCGGCTATCAGGGATGGTTCCGCTGCCCCGGTGGCGGCGCGTCGGGCAGCAACTGGAGCCATTGGGCAAGCGGAGTGCCCTCGGCGGCCAGCATCGTCATCGACATGTACCCGGACCTGCGAGAGTTCGAGCCGGGCGAAGCATGCGCGGTGCCGGGCATGACCATTGGCTCGAATCCCGCCTACCTGTTCTCGTCCGGTAATGGCCGGACGGTCGCCCGTCATTTCAGTTGGATGCAGCAGTACGGGCTGGACGGGGTGCTGCTACAGCGATTTGTGACGGACATCCCGGGCAACCGCGCGGGCGGAGACATCGTTCTGAAGAACGTGATGGCGGCGGCTGAGCGCTACGGGCGCGTGTTCGCCATCGAGTACGACATCAGCGGTGCAAACCCAGCAACCGTAGCGGCCAACCTGCAGCAGGATTGGAGATACTTGGTGGATACGCTGGCGGTGACCGCGCATCCCCTCTACCTGCGTAACAACGGGAAGCCGGTGCTCTCGATCTGGGGAATCGGATTGAATGACGGCAAGCATCCGCCGGCGGATCCCGACGCCGCGCTCCAACTCATTCAGTGGTTCAAGATGGAGGCACAGGTTGCTTACATGGGTGGAACCCCGGCCTACTGGCGCACGCGCTCCAACGACGCCGCGACCGACCCGCGCTGGACCGCCGTCTATCAGGCCATGGACGGCATCCAACCGTGGACCGTCGGCCGCTACAGCACCGTCGCGGACGTGAATCGCTGGAAGACTGAGCGCCTTCTGCCAGATCTGGCCGCAACCGCCGAGCGGAGACAGTTCTACATGCCTGTTGTCTTCCCCGGGTTCTCCTGGTACAACCTGAACCGCACGGCGAAACAGAACCAGATCCCCCGTAACGGCGGCCAGTTTCTCTGGCAACAGGTGTACAACGCCAAGGCGGCGGGCGCGCAGATGCTGAAGATCGCCATGTTCGACGAAGTCAACGAGAGCACGGCGATGTTCAAGCTGGCGTCGCGGCGGCAGGATGCGCCCGATCAGGGCTTCTGGCTGACGCTCGATGCCGACGGGTTCACCTTGCCGAGCGATTGGTACTTGCGGCTGGCCGGCGAGATCACGCGTATCTTCCATGGGCAGACAGAGCCCGAGGCCACGTTGCCGGCCAGCCCGGGGCCGCCGTGGCCGGGCGCTCACGGCCGGCTGGCGCTCACCGCCGTCAACGCCGCTAGTTTCGCCGCTGGCGGGCTGGCCGCGGAGGCGATCGCCTCGGTTTACGGAACTGGACTACCCGTCGCCGCCGACCCCGCTGAGACTGTCGTCACCGTAATCGACAGCAGCGGCGCCGGCCGTGCAGCGCAGTTGCTTTACGCCTCAGCGCGCCAGTTGAACCTGATTGTGCCGGCCGGCACGGCAGCGGGTGCGGCGGCGCTGGTGCTGGCCGGCCCCGACGGCACCGTCGCCTACGGCAGTGCGACGATCGCCGCGGTGGCGCCGGGAGTCTTCAGCGCTGCGGCCAGCGGGCAAGGTCCCGCGGCGGCCATCCTGCGCCTGGTGCGGCCGGACGGCACGCAGTCGGCAACACCCGCCGCGATTTGCGGGAGCGATCAGACTTGCCAGGCGGCGCCGCTGGATCTGGGGCCGCCCGGCAGCGTCGCGGCGCTCGAGTTGTACGGCACGGGCATTCGCGGCCGGTCGTCACTGGACACCGTCACGTGCACCATCGGGACCGTCGCTGCGCCCGTCCTGTACGCCGGACCGCAGGGTGGCTTCGCCGGACTCGACCAGGTGAACGTATCGCTCCCGCGCAGCTTGATCGGAAGCGGGCTGGTGACGGTCCGGCTGGTGGTGGATGGCGTCGCCACCAACTTAACGCAGGTGAGTTTCCGCTAGCGTCAGACCCTCGCGGCGAGTCAAACGGTCGGCGACATAGGCGGCCCCGTCCTGCCGGTAACCTCCGGCGGTGACGCGGAATCCTACCGCACCGGAATGGTGGCCCCGTGCCAGGGGAAGGCGTAGCTGGGCTGGTTGGCGAAGCGCTGCACGCCCAGGTCCAGGGTGAGGCCGGCGCCGGGGGCCAGGCGCACCGTGACGAACTTCCGGTTGACCGTGACCGGCTGCGCGCCAGCCTTCGCCGTGGTGAAGTTGTGTTCCCCGAACGTTCCGGCCTGGACG
>Ga0315282_10006265_pt1 | contig 19996 bp, 20 predicted proteins | sample YL17G07_20_MG_FD_203693 | JGI IMG/M metagenome (GOLD analysis project Ga0315282, IMG submission 203693) | Sediment microbial communities from Yellowstone Lake, YNP, Wyoming, USA - YL17G07_20 | ecosystem: Environmental > Aquatic > Freshwater > Lake > Sediment | place: USA: Wyoming | collected... | reverse complement strand
TTACATATATACATGACTACATTGAGGGGCCGAAAAACAACGTAAACCCATGCAACCACGTTAGTTCACATGCGGAAACGGAGGGAACTTCGGACTAGCACAACGACGGCTATCGGAAAGGCCGACACCTTAAGCTGGTAACTCAGGCGCTGGTCTGTGGTCACGAGAACGTCGAACTTACCGGATGCGATGACGAGAAGATCGCCATTTTTGAAGGAGGCCCAGCCCATCTCCGGAACCGTACGAACCTCGTGCTCAGGCAGTTGTCGGCTAAAGCGGCGGGGGACACACTCATCCAGCAGAATCCGCATGGGCCAGCACCGATTCCTTGGCTAATTCCAGAACCGCGAGCGCGTGCTCGCGACTCACTGTGGGAAAGTCCTCCAGGAAATGATCGAGAGTGTCACCTTCCTCGAGATAGTCGAGAAGGGCTTGCACCGGAACTCGCGTGCCTCCAAACACCACAGCGCCGCTCATGACTTCGTCCGACCGCGTAATGAGGAACTTTGGTAAGGCCATCTCATTTATCAGTCTACAGCTACTTCCTTGGGGCAAGCAATATCTAGCATGGTGGGCTATAATAGTGACGATTCTCGGTATCGCGGCGATAACAAGAAGGGGAGAGAAAGATGGCTAAGGTCCCGTTGGATGATGCGAAGTTGAAAGACCTTCTCAAGACAGCACTGACGGAGGTGCTGGAGGAACGTAAGGACCTGCTGCGCGAGGTGATCGAGGAGACCCTGGAGGATATTGCTCTTGCCCGTGCCATCGAAGCGGGGCAGCATACGGAAGAAGTTAGCCGCAGCGAAGTACTCTCCGTCCTTGAAGGCAGCCGTTGAAAGTTCGCTTTAAAGCAAGCTTTGCCAGCGACCTGCGAGCTCTAACAGGTTGATGAAAAAGTCGAAAAGACGCCTACTTTGCCGTACTGCAGCAATCGTAAGCTCCTTGTTTTCAGCCTAGGCTATATTCCTAGCAACCCGAAAAAGGGTTTTTCATCATCCTGCTAAAGGACAAATCCCTCCTGGAGCGGGTCAAAGCACTGGTTACCTCAGTCGAGTCCGCAGAAACTCTACTCGAGATTCCGAACCTCAAGAAGTTGCGTGGCGGTGGCGCATTCTACCGAGTTAGATTGGGTGACTTTCGGGTTGGACTGGTCGCTGAAGAGAATGCCATTGTTTTCGTAAGGGTGCTCCACCGCCGCGAGGTCTACCGCTACTTTCCATAGACTGAAGAAGCATCCCCTCCGAATTCCGCCATGCCATACCCTATCAATAGATAATGCAAAATCCGCCCCGCGGGTCTGAATAGGCCGCCACTAGACTCCAAACCGGTACCCCCGGCACTCTGCCCTTGCCCTCGGACGGCCTTCCCTGTTTGTCGAACACCTGCCAGGCGAGTGACCCGCCCCGTTGCCAGGCCGTACCCTCCGTCCAGGCGAGGAGCACGTCACCCCGCGCGTTGCTGACCGCAGCGGGGAATTTGCGATCGTTGCCTGGACCTGGCGCCGCGACGGCGTCCGAGAGTCTGTGGGTTCGGCGGAAAACCGTGGCGTAGTAAACTTGTTCCTGTGTTTGCCAGGCAATCAAGACATCTGCCTCAGACTGGCTGACGTAGTCCGTGGTCATCGGACATGCGTTGAGTTCCCACGCAGATACGAGCTCCGCTTTGAAAGTCCTTCCCCGGTCCGAGGAAGTCAGCAGGTACATATCCCGGTGAATTCCTTCTCGGGCGGCACGATAAAGAATGTAGAGGGTGCCATGGTCGTCAGCGAAGGCGCGCAGCCCACAGCACCCGCAAGCTCCCGTGGGATCGCGGTTCGCGAGCACTTCTCGCTCGAAGGTCTTCCCGTCGTCGCGCGAGCGCGCCACCCACACGCGCCGGTTGGCCTCGCCATTCTTGTCCGGGTTACCGTGCCAGACGACGTAAACATTGCCGAACTCGTCGGCGGCCACGGAGCCGCCTCCGTCAAGGCCGAGCGCAAATTGCATCACATTTCGCTGCGGCTCGAAGGCCGTTCCGGCATCGTTCAAACGCGTGTAAAGCATGGGAGTCGCATTTCCCGGACCTCTGGGCTGCGCTTTGCTCGAGCCTAACCACGCGACATGAACTCGGCCGCTGCGTCCCACCGCAAGATGCGCTCCGCGAATACTCCCGGTCGCCACCGCGCTGCCGGGGACGCTGTTCACCCGTAGGGGCTTGGAAAACTGGGTGTCCCGCGGAGATTTCCGAACATAGTAAAGGTCGCCCGCCGAATCCTCACCCTTGAAGTAGACTAGGTGAACCACCCCATCCCGATCGACGGCGACCTGCGGCTGGATGCCGCCATCCGGCGTTCGGATGACTTTCACCCCTGTCCGGACTTCATGCGGGCGCGGGATTCCCGCCGCTAATATCAGTACTGACACTCCAACAACGGTCAACGGCAACCCAAAAGCTTTGAATTTCATTTGTAGCCCTCTCACGCCCGGCATTTACCCACGTTTAGATTTTACCTCTTTTTCCTGCCACCATGAGGCGTTACCATCGGTTCCGCTCTACATGGCAGCCTGTAGAGAGTTGAGGAAAATTTCGTTTCGGAGGCTCAAACAAATGATCCGCATGACAAGACGCCAGGCCCTGGGCGGGACGTCCGGGGTATTAGGGGCACTGGGATTAGGCTTAACGGCTCTGTCGCCGGAGGCAAAGGGCGCTTCCCCAGCCTCTCGAAGACTGAAGGTGGTGGTGGTCGGCGGGCACCCTGACGATCCACAATCCGGTTGCGGAGGTACGATAGCGCGTTATACCGATCTCTCGCACGAGGTGGTGGCCCTGTTCTTGACGCGTGGCGAGCGAGGCATCCCCGGGAAGTCGGCGGAGGAAACTGCCGCCATCCGCACCGCTGAAGCACAAAAATCCTGCGCCCTGCTGAAAGCGCGACCGCTCTTTGCTCATCAGGTCGACGCCGCAACGGAAATCAATAAGGACCGCTACGAGGAATTCCAGAGCCTCCTGGAGGCTGAACGCCCAGATCTGGTCTTCACTCATTGGCCCATTGACACACACCCCGACCACCGCGTGGCCTCCCTCCTGGTTTACGATGCTTGGCTGAGAGGTCACAAGAAGTTCGACCTTTACTATTACGAGGTGGAACTCGGCTCGCAGACCCAAAACTTCTGGCCAACGCTCTACGTGGATATTACCTCCACCGAAGCACGTAAGCGTGAGGCCTGCTACGTCCACACCAGTACGGTCAGCGGCTGGTACCCGCTTCATGAATCTATGCACAGGTTTCGAGGGATGGAAGCCGGATGCAAGTCAGGGGAGGCTTTTGTCGCGCACCTCCAGAGCCTCAGCGACGCCCCGCCCAGTCTGCTCTAAACATTGACAACCCGAGCTCACCAGCGGCCTTCACTCATTGCCTCAATCGTCCCCGGTTTTCCGCGCCCGGCAAACAAGCCGAGCGTCCCCAGTTCACATACCCAAGCTGGGTGCCGATCTATGGGTGTGCCGCAGGCCCATCTCTACTCAGAATCATCTGTTGCTTTTTAACACATCAGAAGTCTCTCCTTAGGCAGCCCTATTGTTAGCTAACCTCTGCGTTTTCTTTTTGTTACAAGAAACTCTAAGGTGAAGTTGGGGACTAGATTTGATTCGGCGAATCCTTGTGAGATTAAAAGTCGCTAATCTGTCGCATTTTTGTACAGTACGCTCCCGACTTGGGACTCATAATATGCCTCAAGGCACCACCTCCGTCGCACAACATAAATCCTACCAACGGGTTAGAAAGTCGATCGGCCCTTGGCAATCACCTTGCCATAACCCTTGTTGGTAAAATTGTTGGGGCTTGCACGCAATGGGAAGAATTCTAATTGTTGACGATGACCCGGAGAGTCGCGACCTGTTGTCAGAGGTCTTGCAAGCAAACGGATATCCGCAGGTGGAGGCGGTAGCTGACGGGTTGGCGGCGCGAGAGGCGTTGGCGCGGGATGATGATTGCCCCATCATCATCGCTGACCTGCACATGCCCAACGAATCGGGCCTGGACCTGCTTCGAAACCTCCGAAAGCAAAATGCCAGGCACGATTTTGTTCTCATGTCTTCCTTCATTAATAATACAGAGAGGAAATTAGCCAAGGACTTGGGCGCCTATGCGCTGCTCGATAAGCCCTTTCGCCTCTCCGAATTGCTTCAGGTTGTCTCCCAATTGGCGGAAAGGAATCCCATCGGGATTTCCACTTAGGAGCAGGGGAGAGAGCACACCTCCAAATAACGAGGAGAAGAAATGGATACAACCCAGAAAGTAATTGAGATTATTGCCCGCGAACAGCACCTGGACCCGGGCAAGATCACCCTGGATTCGAAGTTTGCGGAACTCGGTATCGATTCTTTGGACGGGGTCAATATCCTCTTCGCCCTGGAAGAGGAATTCAAGATTGATATTCCGGACTCAATTGCGCAAAACATGAAGTCGGTTCGCCAAGTGGTGGATAGCTTGACCCGCGTGCTGGAAGGCAAGGACATCTCCGATCTCGTGGCGATGGCCAAAGGTGAGGCTCCGGCCGCCACGGCCAGGTGATCCGAGCACAAGGGAGAAACGTGCGAAGAGTCGTTATTACCGGTATTGGAGTCTTTGCTTCGGTAGGGAAGGATGCGGAGAGCTTCTTCAAGAATCTGCTCGAAGCCCGGTCGGCGGTCCGCCGCATTTGCCAATTTGATCCCTCCCCCCTGACGGTGCAGATTGCTGCCGAAGTCCCGGATTACAATCCTCTGGATTACTTTCTCCCCAAGCGGCTTGATTTGCTGGATCGCTTTAGCCAATTTGGTTTGTTGGCCGCACAAGAAGCCATGAAATCGAGCGGGATCGAGGTGCGTGAGGAGGAGGGCCCGCGCTTCGGTGTGGTGAGCGGCAGCGGCATGGCCGGCGCAAACACCCTGGATAACGGATATTTCAACCTCTATGCCAATCAGGCCACACGCCTTCCTCCTTTTACCATTCCCCGCATGATGCACAACGCGGCTACTTCCCAGATCTGCATGGAATTTGGGGCGCAGGGGCCTTCGTTTACAACTGCCACGGCATGTTCCTCCTCGGGCCACGCGATTGGCGAGGCCTTCCACCTTATCAAGTACGGGATGGCGGATATGATGTTAGCTGGAGGCTGCGAGGCGCCGATTACCTATGGCATGATCCGCTCTTGGGAGTCAGTCCGTGTTTTGGCCACGGGGAATGACGATCCCAGCCGGGCTTGCCGGCCTTTCTCGGCAGACCGGGAAGGCTTCGTCATGGGCGAAGGGGCCGCCATGCTCTTGCTTGAAGACCTGGAACATGCGAAGAAACGTGGGGCCAAGATTCTTGCAGAGATCTCCGGTTTTGGCATGAGTTCGGACGCCGGCCACATCACCCAGCCTTCCGTAGTGGGGCCGGCCCGCGCCGTGCGTATGGCCCTCGAGGAAGCCGGGGTTGCCCCGGACCAAGTCGACTACATCAACGCCCATGGTACCGGGACGCGCTTGAACGACGTAACCGAAACGCAAGTGATCAAAAGCGTGTTCGGGGAGCACGCGCGCAAGCTGGCGATCAGTTCCACAAAATCCATGCATGGTCACACCATGGGGGCCACGGGGGCTATCGAACTGGCGGCGGCGATCATGGCCACGGAGCGCGACATCGTTCCTCCCACGGCGAATTACACTCGGCCCGATCCTGAGTGCGATCTGGACTATGTCCCTAACCAGGCGCGTGAGAGACCCGTACGCGTGGCTGTCTCCAATTCCTTTGCCTTCGGCGGGCTCAATGCGGTGCTGCTGATTCGAAAATTCGAGTGAAGGAGTCAGGAGTCAGAAGTCAGGAGTCAGAATCGAAAATCGACATTCGAAACTCGAAAACCGCCCGGTTTGTCAATCCTGCGCACGGGGGGACTTCACGACCCGATCCCTGGTTTCGCGGCGCGGTGACGTTGCACCTAACGATTTTCGAGTTTCGCTATCCTCCTGACTCCTGTCTTCGGATTTGCCGTGAATTCAAAACGCATTTTCATATTGACCTTGAGCGTCGGCGCGGGGCATGTCCGGGCCGCGGAAGTCCTCCAGCGCGCGCTGTACGATTCCGTTGATCCTGTCGAAGTCCGCCTACTGGACGCCCTGAAAGTGGCGCGCCCCTGGTTCGTCACGCTGTACGTTCGCTCTTACTGGTGGTTGCTGCGCCGCGCCCCGGGTCTTTGGCGGTGGCTCTTCGAGCGCCGGCAGAAGAAACTCCACCGCGCCACGGCTCCACGTTGGATATTTCGCCGCGGATGCCGGGAAGTCCTCGAGCAGCTCAAAGCGTATGCTCCTCATCTGGTAATCGCCAACGAAATCGGCGCGCTCGAGATCGCCGCCCTGGGTAAGCGCGAAGGGTGGTTTCACGCCCCCTTTCTGGCTGTCCAAACAGATTTTCAGGCTGAGCCTCCCTGGGCACAGGCGGAAGTCGATGTCTATTGTGTGGGCAGCGAGGAGGCGCGCTCTCAGCTTGTAAGCTGGGGGATCTCGCCCAACCGGATTCTGGTTTGTGGCATCCCCGTTGATCCGGTTTTTGCTCTCCCCGTTGACAAGAGTGAACTCCGCCGGGCCCTAGGTTTGGACACCCAGCGGTCTGTGGTGCTGGTGATGGGTGGAGGAATGGGCCCGGCCCCGCTGGACGCCATTGTCGGAAGCCTGGAGTTGTGCCGGTTTCCTCTCCAGGTACTGGTCGTGGCCGGTCGCGACCACGTTCTACGGCAGACGCTGGAGCAATTGCGGTTCAAGGTCGCGCTCGACTTGCACGTCTTTGGCTGGACGGATACCATTCCGGAATTGATGGCTGTGGCAGACTTGCTGATCACCAAGCCGGGTGGGCTGACCACCGCGGAAGCGCTCTCCGCCGGTCTGCCCATGATTGTGACCCATCCTATTCCAGGACCGGAGGAGCGGCACGTCCGTTACCTCGTGCAGCAAGGGGTGGCAATCGAGGCAAAAACCCTGGAGGAAATTCCCGAACTCGTAACGCGAATGGTCGGCAAGCCGACGAAACTGGCCGAGTTGAGTCGCCGGCAGAAGGATATGTCCAGGCCAGATGCCGCCCATGCCATCGCCCAGGTGGGCCAGGCTCTTCTCGAAAAGAGCACTTACATTGACTTGCTGACTGCGCCGCCTTCGCGAGCTGGCGAGTCGACGTACTTGATGTAGGACGTCAGTTGTCCGTAGTCCGTTGTCAGTCGTCAGTTGCTTCTGGTGGGTTGGGTTTTGTGCGATGGATAACTGACTACGGACTACGGACAAAACGAAAGCTCTCAAATGTTAAGTGGAATCCGCAAATTTGTTGAGCGCGCATTAATCGGCGAATCCGTCCCCAGCTTGGTTCGCTGGGGAAAGCACATCCCGCGTACCATGATCCGGGGCCTGCAACTTGATTCATTTCGCGGGTTAGTGCGCTACGCGGCGCAGCGTCAAGAGTTTTTCAAGCGCAAGTTGCGCGAAAACCGCATCGAGCCGGATGGTGTCCGGCGCCCTGAAGACCTGGGGAACATCTTTACCACTTCAGAGGACTTGCGCAACCTGCCGGCGGAAGACTTCCTGTGCCGGGAACCGCACCTGGTGTTTGAAACCATCGGCACCTCCGGCGGCCCCAAGCGCGTTTACTTCACTTACGACGAGTTGGAGTTCATGGCCCGTTACGAGGCGGCAGCCCTGTGGGAAAACGGCGTGCGGCCGGGCGACCGAGTAGTCAGCGCTTTCGACGCCGCGTATTGGATCAGCAGTTGGGTCACCTTTTTCGCCTGCAAGCAAATGGGAGTCTTCTGTTCGGCGATCGGCAAGCCGCACCCGCGGGAGCTCTATTCGCGCCTGCCGATCTACAAATATAACGTCATTGCCGCTGACCCGACGTGGTTGGTGAGCCTGAGCGAGATTGCGGAAAAGGAAGGGCCGTTTCCCCTCAAGTTGATTGTCGCCGCCGGAGATCGCATGACGGAGGTTTATCGGAGTTACGTCGAGCGCCTCTGGAATTGTCCCGTAATCCTCGGCTACGGGTCCACCGAGCAGGGCGGTGGCACGGCAATGGAGTGCCGCCGCCGCGATGGCTATCACCTGGACGAGTACAACTTCCTTTTCGAAATTGCGGATCCCGACCCCGCGGGTTACGGCGAACTCGTGGTGACTACGCTTGCGCGGCGCACTATGCCGCTGATCCGCTACCGAGTGCGCGATGTGACACGATTCATCGAGGAACCCTGCCCTTGCGGCGCCACCCTGCGCCGCATGGCCAGAATCCAAGGCCGGCGCGACGAGATGGTGGTGATGGGTGCGGGGAATATGTACCCTGAAATCTTCGAGCGGGTGCTCCACGATGTGGAGGGGATTGGCGAGAATTGGCAGGTAGCGGTCCGGCAGGAAGGCATCCACGATATCCTGGAATTCCGGCTCGAGTTGACAAACGGCGTCAACCCCGCGACCGTTGAGGATGCCGTCCGCAAGAACCTCGAAGCCCGCTTCCCGGATGTATGGGCGAACTACCTCTGCGGCATGTACCGGCTCGCCTTCCGCATCTTCCCGCCGGGAAGCCTGGAGCAAGGAAGGAAGCCCCGCCGGCTGGTGGATGAGCGAAGAGGGTAGATAGGTGAAAAGCATTTCAAATGGCGAAGAGCAAATGGCAAATGTAAAACCATTTGAATTTTGCCATTGGCCGTTTGATATTTGAAATGGCCTTATTGGTTTGGCGGGACTTACGAGGGTCGATCAAATGCCAAGGAAAGCCAACACGCGACAGGGCCCGATTGTCTTTACAGACTTTGACGGGACGATCACTCAACTTGATGTGACGGACGAAATCCTGGCGCAACTGGCGCATCCTTCCTGGCGGGAGGTCGAGCAGGAGTGGACACGCGGATTGATCGGTTCGCGCGAGTGCCTGGAGCGGCAGATCGCGCTCGTGGACGCCTCAGCAGAGGAACTGGACGCCCTAATTGATGCGGTTCCCATTGACCCAGCCTTTACCGCCTTCTACCGCTTCACCCGCCGCCGAGGCATTCCACTTTACTTGCTGAGCGAGGGGTTCGACTATGTGATCGCGCGAATATTGAAGCGGGCCGGCATGGACGGGCCGGTTCGAAACGGCCTGCAAATTTTCTCCAGCGGGCTGCGGCTCGAGGGCCGCCGCCTGATACCTTCCTTCCCTCATTCGGCACAGCCCTGCGAGCACGGGTGCGGCACTTGCAAAGCGGCGCTGCTGCGGCGGTTGAGCAAAGGAAAAGACCCTGTCATCTTCGTGGGTGACGGGCTCTCCGACCGCTTCGCTGTGGATGAGGCGCACGTGGTCTTTGCCAAGCGACAGTTGCTTGCCTATTGCCAGGAGCACGGCAAGGCGTGCCGCCCCTTCGATACCTTTGCCGAAGTTGAGCAGGCCGTGGCGCTATTGATGGATCGCGAACAGGTGACAGGCTAATAGGAAATGTCATCCTGGGCGCCGGGTAGCGCGGACCCCCGGTTTTGGGGTCCGCGGCTTGTCCACGGGCCCAAGAAAAAGCCGCGGACCCCAAAACCGGGGGTCCGCCCTGCCCAGTTAGGGCGTTCGACTCTCGACTGTGAACTTCGGAGGTAATAATCGCTTGGCGATTTTCGCTACCAAAACTCTGGAACTGTTAGAACTCGAAAGCAAGTATTGCTCCTTCGGGGATACGGTCCACTACCTCGACCCTCCCAAGATTTTTGTCGATTGTGAAGGCAGCTTCCTTTACGACGAGCGCGGCACGCCCTATCTCGATCTCCAGATGTGGTATTCAGCAGCAAGCTTCGGCTACAAGAATCGCAGGTTGGGCGAGGCCTTGAAACGGCAAGTGGACCGGCTCCCCCAGCTTGCCTGCCAGTACCTGCACGCAGAGAAGGTGGAAGTGGCCGCGCGCATAGCTCAGGACTGCGAGAAACGGTTCGGAGTGAAAGGGCGAGTCCAGTTCAACGTCGGCGGCTCGCAAGCCATCGAGGACTCGCTGAAGATTGTGCGGAATTATACCGGCAAGAACCTGATGTTCGCTTTCATGGGCGGCTATCACGGACGGACGCTCGGCGCCTCCGCCATCACCTCGAGCTACCGCTACCGCCGCCGCTACGGCCATTTCGGCGACCGCGCCCAGTTTGTCTTTTATCCCTACTGCTTTCGCTGCATTTATGGGCTGAAGCCCGAAAGCTGCAACCTGCATTGCCACGATCAGTTCTCCCGGCTATTCGACAATGAGTATCACGGGGTGTGGGACGCAAAGGCGCAGAGCGCCGAGTTCGGCGCGTTTTACATTGAGGCCGTGCAGGGGACCGGCGGCTATGTGATTCCGCCGCGCGCGTACTTCCAGCGCCTCAAAGAAACCTGCGACCGGCGCAAGATCTTGATCGTCGATGACGAAATTCAGATGGGTTTCTACCGCACCGGCAAATTCTGGGCCATCGAGAATTTTGGCATTACGCCGGATATTATCGTCTTTGGCAAGGCGCTCACCAACGGACTGAATCCTATCTCCGGCATCTGGGCGCGCGAAGAATTGATCACCCCGGAGCTCTTTCCCCCCGGCTCCACTCACTCCACCTTCTCATCCAATACCTTGGGCACGGCAGTGGCCCTCGAAACGCTCAAGATGCTCGAGGAAGAAGACTACGAAAAGTTAGTGAACGAAAAGGGCGCGTATTTCCTCGCCGGACTTAAAGAGCTGCAAAGCCGCTTTCCCGGCATCATTGGAGACGTGAACGGCCTCGGGCTGGCGCTGCGCGTCGAAGTCTGCAAAGAGGACGGGGCGACGCCGGATCGCGATCTCACTGACCGCATTTTTGCGGAGGGCCTGAAGGGCGATCTCGAGGTTGCAGGGCGCAAGTATGGCCTGGTGCTGGATGTGGGAGGCTACTACAAGAACGTTTTCACCCTGGCCCCCTCCTTCACCATCACGCGCGAAGAATCAGACCTGGCGCTGGAGTTACTCGGCCAGCTCTTTCGCCGCTGCCGGCGATAAGCCCGAAAAAGAGCTACGCTTGCTCGTGTCTTCCCACTTTGCGCATCTCGATCACCAAGCGTAAGGCGTCGTTGATGGCTCTTTCACTGCGAAAGGCCTTTCGGACATCGGGGTCCAAGAGAACAAGGTTTGTACCCGCGTGGTAGCGCTTCGCGTACTTGCCTCGTACCCCTCCTTTGAGCAACCGGCCGAGATCATATTCGGGGAGTAACTCGTCGTTCATCCTATTCTTGCGTGTCTTCATAGGCTCTACGTTCACTTCTGGTTAGGGTTCGAGCGCTGATGATCCGAATCCGGTCACCGCGCTCGGCGTGAGCCACCATCAGCAGCCGCCCCAAGTTCGACAAGCCCACCGTGATGAAGCGATGTTCGCCGGCGGAGTGGGCAGGGTCAACGGCTGTGGTGCTGAGGAAATCGCCAAATACCGTCGCGGCCTCATTGAATGAAACCTTGTGCTTGCGCAGATTCTCGGCGGCTTTGTTAGCATCCCACTCGAACTCCACAAGTTTATTCTAGCGAATTCAACCTGCTTTTGCAGAATTGTTGCAAACGCCCATAATGCCACGGGTGGCGCAGACATCGGTGTGCCGGGATGTCTGCGAATTGTGCTTCCCCTCTCGCTGCGGCCTCATCGCCGTCAGCCGGGCGTCGGTTCTATCGCAGACATGCAACCCGCCGCACGTCTGCGCCACCCGGCCACCCGACGGCAGCCATCCATCGGCAATCATCAATCACCAATCACCAATCGCCAATGACCAATAGGCAATCACCCGTCATCAACCGGCCATGAAAACCTAGTCTTGGGTAGCCTCTGAACCCCGCGCGGTCGTCGCTATCCCCGCCAGGACTGCAAACCAGGCGGCGTTGGCGGGGATGTGCAAGTTGAAATCCCCCAAGCTGTGCACCAGTATGCCACAGCATCCAATGGCGGCGCCCAGGCGAATCCAGCCGGCGTGAGATCGAAAGGGCTGTCCCCAATCGCGAAATGCCAGGCGAAGAAAAAGCGCCAGGGCAGAGAGAATGAGCAGGGCGCCCACCCATCCGGTCTCCGCAGCGGCCTCGACATAATCGTTATGCGCGTGATCGATCCACAAGTCGCTCGGAAAACTCTGATAGCGGGGGTAAGCGGTCTCGAAATCTCCCAAGCCCACACCCAGGAGGGGATGGTCACGCCACATGCGAAGCGCATCGAGGATCATGCTCTTGCGGACACCGGCCCAATCCGACCAAGTCTTACTAACATAGGCTACCGAGCCCAGCTTTTTGGCGACCCAGCCCGGGTCAACATAGGCAAACAGCATTACGCCGGCCACGAGGGTGAGGGCAGCAGCCATGACCAAACGCCGTCCGTGCCTTGTCTTTGCCCCCGCCCGGCCGAGGGCCGCAGCGACGACTGCGATCTCCACTGACAGCGCCAGCAGGCCGCCTCGCGAACCGGCCAAGAGCAGCGCGGCGAGGGCCAGCGCAACCGCAGAAAGACTCCATACCGAGGCCTCCAGTGAAAACTTTCCATGCCGCCCGGCAACGTACAGGACCGCAACCGGCAAGAGCATTTCCATGAGTCCGGCGAAGTGGTCGCGATTGACGTAGGGGCCGAAGAACCCGCCACCGGGAGTTTCGACGATGCCATAAATCCGATGCATCCCCGAAGCGGATTGCAGAATGGCAAACAGGCCCATGCCGCCGGCAAAAACCAGAACCGCAAGCCCGAAAGCGCGCAAAGTCCTCCTGCCGGCTCCGGCGAAGAGCTGCACGGCGAGGAAAAAAAACACCAAATCCGTAACCAGCAGAACCAGAGCTTGGCGGGTTTCCGACCTATCGAGTGTGAGCCGGGCCCCATACTGCGCCATTCCCAAGAGAAGGAACATCGCCAGGGGTATGTAGAGCGGCGACCAGATCAATTTCACCGCGCCCTGCTGAACGCTTCCCAGGGCCCAGAAGAAAAGCCCCAGGCCGGCTGCAAGACCTAGGGCCGCCCACGCCCAGGGAAGGACGGCGCCAAACGCCAGAGGGGCGCCAAACAAAGTAACAACCAGCAGGATGCGAGCGAGCGCGAAGGCCCAGGGCTCCGCGGATTGACCATTCTCGATTGGCCATAGCCGATTGTGGCTCGGCAAATTGCCGCCTTTCGATTCTCGATTTTTAGTCGCCGCAGGCATGGGGATTGACCCTTGATGATTCGCGGCCCTTCCGCCTGGCGGGGGCCAGCGAGACGCAAGTCTGGCGGCGGAGCCGCTGGTCGTCGCTGACGCTAACGCGCGTAATTTGGACAAGCATGCAGCGAGACGTCCCGCGTCCTTTGCCTGAGGTCTTTAGGCGCGCCAAGCACGCCGAGAGCCTTGTTCTGGCAACGACCGACGGCGGCACTGTGCCGCCCCTTACAGCGCTACGTAACAAGCTTCAGGGCCGCAGAGCCCGTGAGCGCAGATCAGCGCTATCCTCTCCGCCTGGAGTATTCGACACGGCCGCGGAATCCGTGCTGCGGAGGGAAACCGCATCCAACCAGCAAGTCCCGGAAATTTCCGTGGGGAAAACCCGACTGCGAGGCCGCCAGAACGAAAGCTGCACAGCCCGGGTTTGCGGCCCGGTGGAAAAAGAGAGGCGCACGGGATGCCAGGGCGTCGTTCCCACCGTGGTTTCGCTGACCGCGTCGGGAAAGCCTCCTGGCTGAGTATCCCTTACGCGCAAGCAAGGGCCAGTGTCGGAGGCGATGTCTTGTGAGCGGACGAAAGCCTCGAGACTATAGGCATGGTGGGGAAGGACCGGCACAATTTGATAGACGGGCTCATACTCATCATTGCGGCTGACCGTAAAGTCTACACGCAGGCAATGGGCGCCATGGTAAGCGCCCGGAGCGGAGAAATCGACGACAAGATAAGTCGTGGGGCTGGTCCTCCAGTCAAAGCCCGCCTTCAAAGGGGCTTGTTCGAAATCACCATTGAAAACAAGGTAGTTTTTTTTTCATTCGCCACCGGCCTTTTGACAATTCCCAGGCGTTCAAGGTCCTGCCAGACGTTCACCGCCTCCTCGATTCTGCCCAGCGCAAGCAGATGTTCGAGGTAAGGCACGGCAGAAGAGAAGGGAAAGGGACGAAGGTCCGCCGCCACAAGTCTCCAAATACGATAGGCGGCGTCGTCATCCCCTTGATCGCCCAAGAAGCTTACGAAGCCAACTTTGAGCTTGGCATTCGGATTATCAGCTAACATCTCTTGGAAGATAGTCTCGGGCTCCTGCACAGCTAGAAGAGAACCCCAAGTTGCCGGGGCGTAGGTTGGGTCAAGTTGCAACAAGCGCCGAAGATGCACCAGAGCTGTATCGAGTTGATTTCTCCGCAAAAGGGAATCAGCCACGAGCCAACGGTAAGCAGGCACCATGGGACAAAGCTGCACCAAGCGTTCCGCGGCCTGGTCGATACACTGCATGTCACCGCTGGTTTCACAGGCTGATTCGAGGTCTGACCAGTGAAGTCGGCTAGCGGGGCTTAGCTGGGTGGCCCGGCGCAGGTGGCGGAGGCTTTCGGTTGGATCGACGTCTCTATATGCTTGCCCGACTTGGCGCTCAAGCCCCGGGTCGTCTGCGTCCAACGTCAGGAGCCAGCGGCCCACCCCAGGCGTCTGGAATGAAAAAATGATACCTACCAGGCCGCTTTCGGCTGCGACAAGCAGACTTACGCTCCCCACCGCGAGCAGAAAAAGCACGGCCCGAGCGTGCACGCGCAGTGAGATCTCCATTCGGGCGACCGCCAGTCGCGACCGAATCATGTGACCCCGCCGCCGATCCGGGCCCTGGTTTCTCCAAACAGGACAAGCCTCGCCTGGCCACTCGAATTAACAAATAGCGCTAGCACAAGTTTGGCTTCCGGACGGGCTCTGTCTGCAGCACTTGCCGCTGCAGCATAATTGGCCTGCCTTGCAACATCTTGTGTCGCAGCAGGTTTGCTTCTTGTCGCAGCAGTGGTCCGTGCAGCACTGCTGGTGATTACTGTCGCAGCATTTCGTGCCGCACTGGACTTTGGGGGGCACGCACGGCGGCGGCGCCCCCAGCCCACGGGAAGCCCTCCCTAAGCCCAAGGAAGCTAATATACCCCCACCCACGACTCCACCGAGCAGTCGGAAAGCTTGGCGACGTGGAATGGGACTGGCAATTATGCGCGATATTTGGTCTATCATTTCACTCCTCCCTATGACTACCCCGACCGTCGAAGAGGAGCGCTAATATCGCGTCTCTCCCGACTGGCCCTTCCCTGACAACCACACCGTCTTCCCCAATCAGATACACTACCGCCCCGGCTAGAACACCGTGCTCTTTTGAAAGCTTGCGCTTCCTGTCCTGAAGGAATGCCGGAATTCTTCGAGAGAAACCATGCAGCCTTGGAGGTTGGACGGATGAAAAACATGCACCGTCACCCCCGGCTCTGATCCGCTCTCACCGATACCGGAAAAACCATCCGCCCCTTGAGCAGGACAGGCGCGCCACCTGCTTCCCACGCAGGCTTTGACTCCCGCCTTCTGCAACCAGGACAAGCCCCCATGCGACCCGGATAGCCTACCCTGTTACGCAAGGAGTGCTTATGGACGGCTTCGTCGCATAGCATTTGCCACCGCAGCACCACCCGCCTGGCGGGCAGGCTGTGGTCCCGCAGCACACAGAGTGCGGCGCGTAACATTTCTTGTTGCAGCACACATAGCCAACCCCGCAACATATGCCGTTGCAACAGGCCCGATTAGCAGCGCAGCACGTCATGCCGCAGCAGGTTTGGGTCGTCGTGCAGCAGTGGTTTGTGCAGCACTTCTGGGTAGTCTTGTTGCAAAGCGTGGTGCCGCAACAATTATAGGCGGCAGTTGTACTGGCGCCGTAGCAAGTCCCGCCGCAGCACAGAAGGCTGTTGGCACAGCATCCCGTGCCGCACACTTTGTAGCCGGAGGGGCACGTCACTGGTGCTGCCCAGCCACGGGAAGCCCTTCCCAAGCCCAAGGAAGCTAATATACCGCCGCCCACGACTCCACCGAGCAGTCGGAAAGCTTGGCGACGTGGGATGGGGCTGGCAATAATCCGCGATATTTCGTCTATCATTTTACTCCCCCTTTTGACTACCCCGACCGTCGCGGAGGAGCGCTAGTATTGCGTCTCTCCCGACTGCCGGATCCTTGGCAATAACGCCGTCTTCACCAATCAGAAAAGCTACCGGGGTGGCGAGAGTTCCGTACTCTTTAGAAACCTTCCATTTCCTGTCCTGAAGCAGCACCGGGAACTCGAAGCCGTGCTGCTCCGCCTTTCGGCGATTCTCCTCCGCATTGCCACGCCCGACGACTATCACGCCCATGCCGTTACCGGTATATTCCCGATGGAAGCGGACCAGGTGGGGGGCCAGTTCATCGCAAGGTCCGCATTGAGGATCACCGAAAACCAGCAGGGTGCGCCGGCCCCGGTATTCCTCGAGCGAAACCGTGCGCCCGTGGAGGTCAGGCAATTGAAAAACAGGCGCGGGCGTGCCCGCCTTGAGCCCGCTTCCTCCCACCCCGGAAAAAACCATCCATCGGTTAAGCACGGCGGCCCGCCGCTCGCAGCCGACGCAGGTTTTGATCCCCAACGCGGAGGTCAAACGCTTGATGACGTCCCCGAGCCCGATTTCGTATTTTACAAGAAATCGGGGCAGGCTCACGCGGTGGGGCTTGGCCGACTCGCTGAGCGGAGGCTCGCTGGCAACTCCGCCGGTCTGAGCCGTGCTTAGGCCGGCCTCGAGAGCCCCGGGCTCCTGTTCGGCGACCTCGAGGGCCAGCGCCAGGACCCGGTCTGCTCCCCGCGCCAGGGGCGCCGCCACTCGCCCTTCCTCATCCAGCAGATAGGCTACTGGCGTACCTTCGTGCTCGAAAGGCTGCGCATTTTCCTGGTCCTTCATCAGCAGGATGGGGCACTTCAGACCGTGCTCGGTAGCGCCTTTCTGGTTTGCTGGGGCCGCTCCCTGAGCCAAGAGCAACAATTGAACGTTATGCTGCGTGAGACTGGCTTCCAGACGGGCTAGCTCGGCGGCGATCGAATCGCAAAATCCGCACTCGAAATTCCAATTCACCAGCAAAACACGCCGGCCACGAAAGTTCTCGAGGGCCACGGCCCTCCCTGCCAGGTCGGGGAAAGTAAAGGCGGGGAAAGGGCTTTGAAGCGGCAGCGAGGCGGATTCCGCCTGCTCACCCTGCGTTTCTAGGCTAGCTCCAGCGGCGGGCCCTTTCTGCTCGAGCCGGTCAAGGCGCAGCAGTATTCGACCCTGCTGCTTGAATACCTCGTAAAAGCCTATCCAAACGCTGATGAGGATCAATGCGAGGAGCACTGTGGTGATCATGTCAGATGCTGCTCCTCCCCATGATTGCGCTGTTGCGGCTGCCAAAACAGGAAGTTCTCATTGTTCGTGTCAAGCTCCCTGAAACCCAGCCCTTCAGGGCGATGCCGAGAGCGAACTCCGTTAGTGGGTTGGCGACTGTGCTCAGGTAACCAGCCGAAGTCGCCCGGCGATTCTCCCTCCGAATCGTCCAAGTCAGCCCACGAAATTCGACTACCCACGCTACAGCGAAGTCAGACAAGCTCCCTGGCGCGCTCACTTGAGTTTGGGCCACGCAATCAACGACTACGCTAAAGCGCGGGCTGGGTCACCTGCACCAATGATCCGCACACCCGGGTTCCCGCCTAGATAAACACCCTTCCCAAGTTCTGTCAAGTGGTTTTTCTGCCTATTATTTTGTCTGTATCAATTAAGCATCTATTGAATAACTGTCTATTTACCCGCCCTGTATTGTATCAGTGAAGACTTCACAGACGCCCACCGCAGTGATACGTTGACAGCCCGTCGGCCACAGTGCGGTAAGCGAAGCGACGGCAGGGGACCGTAGCTTGCGTGGCGAAGGCGGCTGTGAGGCGCAAAAATGTTTGTTTAGGAATGCGGCCGGCTGGCAGGCTACGGGCACGTGGGGGCCTGGTACCTTACCAGCGGGGGGATCCCTTCCAGCTTTCTGTGAGTTCGAGGAAGAGGGCGCATCAACAATACTTCTTCTGGTCGCTGGATCCCTCAGGTGCCTACGGTAAAGTGGGCAAGATTTTCACCCCGCGGTGGACCGTGTGGGGCGCGTTGCGTGCGTGGTGGCAAGCGGCGCTTTTTCGTGGCGAAATCACGGAAAGCCGCCGGCTCTTGCGGCCGAAACACCCAGCGCCTCGAGGTTCTCCTCCAATGCTGGTCCGGCCAAGCCAATCACACTCCCGGTCTGAACCGTGTTGCCAAGGTTGGCCTTGCGCCGTCGGATTACAAGAGCTTGGGAGCCGGGAAAGTCGTTATGTCCTGCTGGGCCTGAAGACTCGAACGGGTGGAAAGGGCAAGAAAAATGCCTGGTGCTTGGGGTTGCAATCCGGGGCATTAAGCGGTTTGCGACTTGGTACCATTACGCTTGTACTCTTGTAGCGTGCGTTACTTTAGGCCATAAACCATTGACGATAACGGCGGCGGTCACTGGCGGTTGCGGGCTTGCAGGGTGTTCTCATGTGAGTCACAGGGCGGAGCTACACCCCCCGGGCTCGACATCCCCGCGCGCAACAGTCAAGAGTGGGACGTTCTTGAGCTATTAATCGGCAAGGAGACCCCAATACTTTAGCTGGCGCGCGAAAAATCCTTCCGACCTGTCATTGTGAGCGAAGCGAACAATCTCGGCAGTTGTGAGATCAAGCAAGTACGGGAATCGTGGGCAGTCTGTGGGCTGACGGACACCTCAGGATGACAGTCCCAAGGCGTTCTTCCGCAGCCTGTTATGTAAAAGCTGCTAGCTGTTGGCTTTCTGACCGCTCTACAGAATGGAATAACGAGCGGGGAGCAGGAACCTCCGCGATCGAAGTCTGCGGCTCTTATCTGGTGAAAAGGAGTGATGAGCATGGCATGGGGAGTGAGAGGATCATCGTCGCGCGTCATATCGCAGAGGCGCGCCACCGACAGGCACTCGGGGCGCTTCCATCTAACTATGCTGGGGTTGCTGTTGATGGGCTTGCCGGCTCTGTTAGGGGCTCCCGGCGCTTCCCCCGCCGCTCCAGGGAGGGAAAATGCCGGCGACAACAGGGCCGACACTAAGAGTGGGGGCGAGGAGCAGGTTTTAAGGACCGAGGACACGCTCATCTATCCTAACGATCTGTTGTTCATTCAGGTATTCGATGTGGACCAGATGACGCGTGAATACCGGGTGAGTGGCACGGGAACGCTGGACTTTCCTCTTCTCACTGAGCCTGTTCGGATTGCGGGTTTGACGCCGCAGCAGGCGGCTCAAGCCATTTCGCAGAAATGCGTAGAAGCGGGGGTGCTCAGCCGTCCTCAGATCAGCGTTACGGTGCGCGAGTCACGACTTCACTCGGTGGCCATCTCGGGGGCCGTAAAGAGCCCGCAGATTTATCCCGTGTTTGGTCGGATCACACTGCTGGATCTTCTCACCCAAGCCGGGGGAGTGGCGGATGATGCGGGCTCCACGGTAATCATTACTCGCGGCGAAGCCTTCCGCCGGGCGTTGGGTGGAGAGGCGCGAGGGGCGGCAGAAGCAGGAAAAGCGTCACCCGTTCCGCCCACAGTGACCGTCAATTTGCAGCGGCTGTTGGAGACTGGCGACCCAAGCTTGAACGTCAACATTTATCCGGGCGATCGCGTGACGGTGCAGCGCGCGGGAATTGTTTACGTGCTGGGGGCAGTAAACAAGGCGGGGGGCTACGTGTTGAGTGACGCGCGGCAGGAGATGACCGTGCTGAAAGCTCTTGCCCTGGCTGGCGACCTCAAACCCACCGCCAAGGCGAAGAAGACCATGATCCTTCGTCCCAACCACTCTGTTCCCAGTGGTCGCGAAAAGATTCTCATTGACCTGCAGGCCATGCTGAAAGGTCATGCTTCGGACCGGCCCTTACTAGGAGCCTGTCGGAGATAGATTGTAGCTTCAGGTTAGAGGGGGCTGGATTTTCTTCGAAAAGTCGCTTTGTTAGTATTGACAATTGAGTTCATAATT
>Ga0315282_10006264_pt1 | contig 19997 bp, 21 predicted proteins | sample YL17G07_20_MG_FD_203693 | JGI IMG/M metagenome (GOLD analysis project Ga0315282, IMG submission 203693) | Sediment microbial communities from Yellowstone Lake, YNP, Wyoming, USA - YL17G07_20 | ecosystem: Environmental > Aquatic > Freshwater > Lake > Sediment | place: USA: Wyoming | collected... | reverse complement strand
TATTTGCGCATCTATTTACTAGCAAACTTAGATGGGTCTTTGTCGAATTTTGTCTTGCAGTACTGGCTGCAGAAATAGTAAGTCTTGCCTTTGTAATCTGATTTATACTTTGCAGTTTTCTCGTCCAGTGCCATACCACAGATCAGGTCCTTTTCCATACTTCCCTTCACCTCCTTCATCTCGAGCGAATGTCGCACTTTTTGATTCTATTACGCCTTAACCTTTTTGTACGCTCGCACAAAAAAAATAACCGAGGATGAAGATCATGATGGTTGTGGTGATTCGATATGATTCGACCGGCGCTAATTAGTGCAGTTTTATCCTCCTGGAGCGCCGTGAAATGGCACATTCTTCCAAAGGAGGTCCCACCAGTCAGCTTCTGTTATGGTTTCTCCTCGAACAAGAATTTCCAGCACCATTTTTAAGAGTTCATGATGCCTTTCCTCATCCCCTAAGATAGCGTTCAAAAGAAGCTTAACCTTTGCATTTTCGACTGCAGGCAATACCTTACTGATCTTTTTGATAAGCTCTTCTTCCATACGTATGTGTTTTTCCACAAGCGCCCTTTGCTTGTCGAGATGTTCCTGTGAAAGGGCTTGAGAAACACTGGTCAATAGCTCTGTTGCGGCAGCATACATTTCTGCATGCTTCACAGAGTCTAGGGATATGCCCTTCAAAACTCCCCTGACAGGCGGATTTCTCACATCAACCAAAGCGCTGTTTAAAGAGTCTACAATCTCATTTTCAATCTTGATCTGCTCCTTCATAAAACTTACCAGTTCGTTTTTCGATTTCAAAACATTTGCCTCCTCTCTTAGAAGATACTAATCAGCATGCATAAGTCTTTCGGCAATCTTTCTTCCGAAGTCTCTGCATTTTTCCAGACCATTTTGGTCTGGCGTGTATTTGATTAGAAGTGGTGGTTCGGTTATTTGCATTTGAAACTTGTTTTTCATGATTTCAATAACTAGTTTCGGTGCTTCGCCGCTCCATCCATAAGAGCCAAAGGCTGCTCCAATCTTGCCTTTTAAGTTAATGCCTTTCGCTGCTGCCTCTTCAAAGAGCCTTTTCATGTCAATAGTCATTTCATGATGATAGGTTGGAATTCCAACTATTATTACATCGAAGTTGCTTAATGATTCAGGCGTAACGTAATAGTTTAATTCCACTTCAACTCCTTGAATCGTATTCGCTCCTTCTGCTACAGCCTTAGCCATCTTTTCAGTGTTTCCAGTTCGACTGTAATAGAGAATAAGGATTTTAGGCATTCAGCTACCTCTTAATAAGGGTCATAACTTGGTTATTTATCAGTTTATAGTTCAAAAGTATCTCTGCAATAAGTTCTGGAGCTGGGTTCAATGAGGTAGCATGACTGCGCCGGTTCCTGGCAAGGGCGCTTTTACTGCGGCGAACACGGCTAGGGCCATGCTCCAAAAAACGTCGTCATGTCCGCCTTCGGGATGGCTGAACCGCAGGTGCCCCGTTTTCATCAGCTCGTACTTTTCGATGTTCAACTCTGCGGTCATGTCGACGTCTTGAAGTCTATTTGCGGGAATGTACGGGATTTTTACTTCGCCCGTGCGCATCTTCTCCCGCATGATCGTCGCCATTTCTTCTTTCGACTGGACGGTGAATGTTACGCCCGTTACGTTCTGGATTCCGCTGCGGAACATGTCTTCAACGATGTAGTTTCCGACGCCCGTGGTGTCAGCGTACACGGCTTGAATGTGTTGCCAACGATCCATAAGGCTCTTTACGTAGCCGATGACGCTAGCGTACTCGGTCTTTAGAGGAAAACGGTGAACGTGAACCACACGAAGGATCTGCTCGGCTTTTTCGACGATGAGGACTACGCTGAAGTCTTGTTCCTTGCCGAAGTCTACGCCGACGTAAAACTCGCCTTTCTGGGGGTCGTGAAAATCATGAAGCTGGAGTTGGCTGTCTATGCAGCTGACGATGAGGCTTTGTGTTAGCCAAGCGTCTATGTCCTCGACAAACTCCGCCATGAACTCCCGCTGGAAACGTTCGGCAGGAAGCTGAGAGCGCATCTCGTCGATGAAACTCTGCTTGACGAGGCCAGCTTCCTTGACTTCTTCGCATGTAACCACGTGTGGGCTGAAGTCCTTGTTCTGGCACATGCGGTAGAAGACGCTGTCTTTGTTCCACGGTGTGCTGCTGGCGATTAACGTGCCGTCCGTGGTGCTGAGCATGGGATAAAGCACATTGTAGAATACAAGCTCGTCATCCTTGAAGAAATTTGCTTCATCTGCGATAACATGGTCTGCCGTGTAGCCTCTCAAGAGTTGAGGGCTGTTAGGCAGAGCTACAACTCGGCTGCCGTTCCTGAAGTGAATCACGGTTCTCTGTAGCTTTTCAATAAGCCCTAATCGATAGTCTTCGCGCATGCTCATAAGAAAATCTTGAACTCGATCGCGCATTATCATGCTCTGTTGAAGCGATGGCGCCACGATCAGCGTCAGCGTTCTTGGGTGCGTGATGGCGAACCATATGGCGCGTAGGGCTATGCACGTTGTTTTTCCAGATTGTCTGCTCCAGCGAACGACGATGCGCTTCTTGTCATCTCGCAGGAGCTTGGCTTGATATTCGTATGGTTTGAACTTGAAGAGCGTTTCAACAAATTCTACAGCATCTTTAGGCAGGCTTGGCTGGCTCTTCCTCTGCGTTATCTTCTGTTTCAGTGCATTTCGCTTTTTTCTCAAGCGTTTCAGTCTCTCGCTCAATCTCCTCCACTTCCACGTCTCTCACCATGGTGTAGCTTGTCCTGACCAGCTCGGCGAGCACTTCTATGGCTCTGAGTCGCACTGTGGTCTTCGTTCTGTTGCTGTTGATTATCTTCATCAGCCGTTTGATCAGGTCTTCGAGAGTGGCGACGAATTCCTCTCTCTTCTCTGCTGGGACTATAACGAACCTGCTGGCGCAAAGATGTATCTGTAGCGTGAGTTTAGATGACAGTATGCGTGTTTTTTGACTCCGAACAGAGCCTACGGCAAGCTTTCTTCGCAAATCACAGCCCTCTCCTAGCTGGGTTCTGGAAAAACTTTTTTGCCGCTGAAAACTCCGTCTCCAGACTCAATGAGAACCTTCCCCTTCACAGCATCAGAAACCGTGCACCGTGCGATTCCTCGTTTCTTTCTGTTGATCATTTCTATTTTCATCATATGACTTGTCATCATGAGCGTAGAAGCGGCTGACCTTTGTATTTGGCTTGGTGAAAGCAAGTTTGCCACGATATAAGACGCGAGTTTTGAAGGTTAAAAAGGATTTGCCGATACGACATTCAACGAAAGCGGAGAGAGAAGAGTTAAAGTGAAGAAGGATCTATGCTTGGCGCGCGCTATAGTATCACCTGCCCAAAGTTTGTTATGTTGTCTGTAAATGATACTTTTAATAGCGCGCGCATTTAAGGAGTTCAATAATTCAGAAACTTCAAGGCACTTGACCTTAATTGAGGTGAGATGTGCATCATCTTATCATCAATGCTTATCACGTAAACATCCATTATTTTCCCAACGGCGCATCTTATTATCGCCTTCTGAGCAAAAAAGGGTAAGGTCGGAGCTATTGTATACAATACCACAAGCATTTGATCCGCTAAGATGAGTTGCTCTATCCATTCAACGAGTTCGGGGGCTTTAGGGAATTTATACAATGCACCATTCTCGCCAAAGTCCACGATCAAGGATTTCTCTTTTTCGTCGAGGATCATTTCAAACCCTGGAAAAAGGCGCGCGTCTTCATCAAATGTTGCAAAATCCCAATATTGGTAGATATTCAACTGTGGATCACAAGGGGCTTTAGGATGAAGTTTCCCCTCTTCCTCAAAAAAGTCTGTGAACCCTAGTATCGCAGCAGCTACTCCTTGGTTTCTCGCCTTCAGACGAGTTTTTGCAATATGATAATCAGCAAGGTAACTATTCATTGAATGGTGCAAATCTGTCAGAGCATCAAAAATTCGGTGAAAATTATTAAACGTGAAAGTTTCGGAATATTTTGTCAACAATATCGTTTTTTCTTGGACGCGAATTTCAAACTCATTGTGGGCTACTGCATTTCTCAAATGCGTGTTGTACATAGGCTTAATCTTAAAAGGCAGGTTCCTTTGAAGATAATCCACTTTATCTGCTAGACTACAAGCTTTTCGAGGATGACGACCACTTTTCAAGGGAGGCAAGCTCGCCACTGCAAAAGGGTCTTTCAGAATTCTTTTCCCATTCACAATATTTAGCAAATTCGCCAAAAGGTCAAGATAGATTTCTATTTCAACTGTATCTTGGTAGGTGGAGAGCTCCAGTTGAATCTTGGCCTTCGCAGTATCCATTTTTTCATTTTCAACGAGATCTTCTTTTAGGGATTTTAGAGAATCTTTTGAGTTTAGAATAGATAGCAGGTCTTGTTTGCTATAGATATTCATTTGAGCTTTGTGGGATTTTCTCCAATCGGAGAAAGACGAATATAGTCTCTCAAATTCGCGTTCATTGACTCTTCGCGCGTCATCAAAGAGTTTTCTTACGGTGGGCAGAATCTTATAACGTATCTTGGGGAAATGCCCAAAAAGGACTTCCATGAAATCATAGTAACCCACTAACATTTCGGCACTAGTGCTTGTTGGGAAAAGCCCGAGAGCCATTTTTCCAAGAGTTTCCACGTCTTCTGGGTTTAATGTTTGCTCCGATCTTGTGACAAAAACGGATCGCTCATCAAGAAAAATCGTAATATCATGAAAACGCCTGAGAAATTGAGCATTTAGTACTTCTGCTTCATTACCTTGGCAGACCTTGCAAGGTACATTCTCAGTATGATACTTCATTTTCAATTTCTTAACATGGGCCACAGATAAGACCATTAATTCTCCACAATTACACTGATGGACTTCAAGTCCTTGTCGCTTTCCGTCAAGAACATTTTTGACGGAATCCAAAAAACCGTCAGTAAGAATCCCATGACCCCGCTTCTTGAAAAGACTCCGCAGTTTCTCCTCGTCAATTTCTTCCATAGCCTTTATTTGGACCATCGGGTATCACATCTGAAAATACTGCTCGCCAAATACTTTACAATCTCGGTCGAATTTAAATTACTCCTGTTTAGACTCTTTGATAAAATCCAGAATCCTTTCAGCCTTTGCCTGACCAACATTTCGCCCGCGATAACTTTAATATCTTCTAACTTTCATTGAAATCTATGTATAATTCGCGAATTATCCATCTCAGCGACTTGCATTTTGAGGATATCAATGAGGACAAGCGGGTTCATGTATTTGAGTCAGACGCGGAAGAAGCAAAGCGAAACGTGCAAATTGAACAACACAAAAAAATACGTGATCTGCTAGTGGAGTCTGTAAAGAAGTTGACTGACGAACTCAAATTCCACAAAACCTATGTCGTTCTAACTGGCGACTTAGCATATCATGGAACACGTAAAGAGTACGCAATGGTTAAGAAGTTTTTGACCGACTTAAAAAGACAAATCCATTATAAGGATGCCTTTTTCTGTCCCGGGAATCATGATTTGAGGAGACCCACGTACCTCAGAGACTTTTTTGAACTGCAGTACATAGGCATTCGTACTGAAGATAGCGCAGCCGTGGAAACAGTCGAAAACATGGTTCGTAATGAACACGAACGAAGATTTCTAATGAAATCGATGCAGGAGTATTACAAGTTCGCTGACAAAGAAACCAAGAAAGCGCCTCGGAACAGGAAGACGGAACTTTATAGAGTATACAGAATATTAGAGGGGAATCTGAAAGTGAACGTCATTAGCTTGAATTCGTCCTTCCTTTACCACAAGCAGCTGCCTTATTATGGATACCTCACCGAAGACCAAGTGCACAGAGCTTTTGGAACAGTGCATGAAGGTAAGACGGGAGACTCCAAGGAGTTCAATATTATACTGCTCCATCATCCTTTAGAGGCCCAACTTTCAGCAAAAAGGGCCGAAATCACCGAATGCTTCAACGAGAACGCGCATCTGATATTGGCAGGGCATGATCATTTTTTTTAGGTTGGAGTCTGAACTAACCTCGGTACACGAATACCCTGGACTCCCTATAGTGAGTCATGCTAGGTGCGTAACAGATGACAATGGTGGAGTGACTCCAGTTGTCCCTGGATATGTGATATACGACATCGAATTTGATCATGTGCCAAAACGAATCAGGGTGTACGAATCGATATATAGCCGGGGTCGGTGGGAAAGAGTTCCTGAATCCTGGTCGCGCGAAATAAGTATTGGGCCAGCTGCATTGAAAGTACCTATTAAAGGTATTGAGCCTTCAACTGGGTTAACATTAGAAAGCAGCAAACTAGCGCACGAATGGTTTTCCATAGCAAGTGAACGCTACGATGCAAACAAGTTTGATGATGCTTCGAAATTCTATGAGCATGCTCTCAAATTTGATCCCAAAAACGTGGGTGGTCGATTTAACTACGCCTTAAGTCTAGCCCTTTTGAACAAATATGATACGGCTCTTGAAGAGGTTAAAAAACTTCAGAAAATTCAGCCGCGGAAATTTGATGTGCCATACCTAAAGGGCATAATCTATAAGTACATGAAGAGCTATGACAAGTCGGGGCTTTGCTTTGAGCTTGCTTTGGAAAGAATCAGCAAGTCTGAGGAAAAGACAAAACTGCTTACAGAATATATGAAATTAGCTCAGGAAGTGTACGACCGAAACGAATTTGAGCGAGCCGAGCGGTTCTGGCAACGAATCTGTACATTGAGCCCTGACGATCATTCGGCTCATTTTAAGCCAGGAATGAGTTTAGATAATCTTAGAAAGTATTCTGAGGCTATGGATGCTTTTGAGCAGGCAAAGAAGCTGAACCCAAATGACTCCGATGCTTACCGTATGCAAGGAACAGTTTTGTATCATTCAAAGGAGTATTCTAAAGCTATTGACGTTTTTAATCAGGTTAAGAAGCTGGACCCAGATAACGCCGCCGTTTATAACTCTCTGGCAATGGTGCATGCACTAATGGGGAATTTCGAGGAGGCTCTGAACGAGATAGACAAAGCTTTAGAGATGAGGCCTAAGGAGACCATTTACTATATGACTCTTTATGAGGTGTATGCATTGAAGGGCGACTATAAGAGAGCTAATGAGGTAACAAGGAGGAGATTAGAGGCAAACCAAATATCCTGCAAAGATATTTGCGAAGAATTAAAAGAGTGCTTGACAGGCATTAATTGCCAAGAATGGGAAACGGAAATACTCATTCGGATGCAAACAGAGTTTTGCGCGGCGCGTTAGCGCGCGCAGTCACACAGTCAGTCACGGTCAGTCATGAAGAGGTTAATGGTTTTCTCCATGCATACAGTGATAGCTTGGTCATAAATTCCTATTCTTTTGTTCACTATAGCGCGCGCCTTGCATGTTCCTTCCTAATCTCATCCCAAAATAAATAACGAAACCTGCAGATACCGCTATCAATGGCATGTTTTCAATAGTCGGCTGTTGATGGTGTATTTGTGTTTTCGATATAACAAGACCAACGCCTATTATTAATATTCCACATAAAATGAGTGCCATTATTCTTGTAATCCTTCTCATTCTTCTGAATTGTTTCGTAAGCTCAAAACCAGAAAAGGAAACCATCAGGTCGTCTTTGATTTTCTCAGTTTTAACCTCGGCTTGATATCGAGAGATCTTTGAGCGAGCGCGCCCTGAGCTTGATTTTCTGTTGGCGTTCACTTAATTACAAGTGCCATCTTGCTTGGTACGCCTTACAAATCTGGTTCAGCATTGCTTCATAGTCTTTGTCAACGTCAATTCCTAAGGAATTTGAACGAGCTACGCTTGGAGAATTAACATTGTCGATGAGAACGGGAACTAAAAGAACAAAATCGTAACCGGCAATATGGGTATGCCCAGGTTGTCGTTGGGGAAGGCTTTGGAATTTGGCTAGGGTCGTCTGTGGGTCGCCATGTCTGTTGACAGAGATTGCCCAAGGGTACTCTTGCCATAAGGATTGATCTCCAGATGAAAAGCGCGGCAAGACATTATTTTGAAACTCATTAAGTCGAGTTCTATAAACTGGCTTGATTTTGTCTGGAACGTTCAGGACTCTTTCAGCTATCCCTATCATCACAGTTGCGACCGTGACGGCTTCAGGTTTGACCCTGTGTAAGACTTCAAGAGCTTCATTCAGGTCATCGAATCGGGCATCCCGGTTTCGATGAGCAGTAACGACGGATTTGTTTTCTATGCATATTCGAAGTTTATCCAAATCGGGTGCGTCGATTCCTTGTTTGCTCTCGCCTATAAGCAAGTCAATTTTGCGGTGACGGGCCCCTAGCGTGCGAACATTGAGCCAGCATTTTATCTTGCGAGCCTCAAAATCCTTTCTTATGATATTGCATCGTTTCAGCAAATCTCTAACTATGCCGTTACCCACAATATCTGAATGGTTTTCCAGTCTGTGGTTATGATATCCTCGTTTCTTAATGTCTGCAATGACATCATCGAAGGGAGTGATCATTCTAGAATCCTTTCTCCCTGAATCTGAGCATGCTGACTTTCACTGGTTACCGAGAAGAGAGGCGGTTCGATCAATCGCTTAGGTATCGGCACTTGTTTTAGAACATGACTTTGCATCCTTAGGAACGCATTTGCCGCATGTTGACAGTGACTTTCCAGCCATCTTTTGACCTCATCTGAGTTAAGATAGTCGACTATTTCGTCAATTCTCGCTGGATCCTTTGGAACTAGATAATATACGGAATGGCGCGGTACTATCGTTCCTTTTCTGTCAATCCAGAAGTGTGGTCGGTTTGTAATGTCTTTGCATAGCATTTTAGGTTTCAGAATAGCCTGAAGCGGTGGATTCTCGTGAAAAGCGTACCAATGCTTACCATTCGCAACGCAAGTACGCTTCTTTAGCTTCTTGTGATTTTTACGTCTTGAAAGGTAGTTCATCAGTGGGCCTAGCTCTTTAGTTTTCAAAAGCCGTCCATCGCGGTCGTATGGAATTAACATAGAATGTGTGTTGTCGTTCCTCCAATCCTCTGAAGACAACTCACGACCGGATACTGTTTGGAAGGCAAATGGTTTGAGCGCAGTGTCTAGCTCTCCCTTCTCTTTAACAAAAACTGCGTCGGCACCCGTGGCCACGCCACAGCTTATTCTCTCACAAATATCCCTGAGTGTGTACTCACTCTGAATCACAGATAGGCTGATGTAGGGAAGCCACGAAGAACCTTCTCTTGGGAAGCGAGCAAAGATGACTTGGCCTTTGCGCAGAATTAAAGAAGTTTCCCGTGATCCTTCCTCGTTCATAATTGTGGTAATCGCCGGGTATGTTGCTAAACTTCCAAATGCCTTCTCGTCCAGCAGATGGATCTCTTCTATCTGTCTACTTGACATCAGTTTTCGAAGAGGCGCAGCCGTTTCAACATAGAGAAATTTTTCGGGGGTAATGAAGACGAGTCTTCCTCCAGGCCTAAGACGTTGAAAGGCACGTTCGAAGAAAAGCAAATACAGATCAAAGCGACCTCTTGCGGTCTCGTATAACCTTCGGTAACGATTCTTCTCTTTCTCTGAGAGTTCAGTAATTGGAACATAGGGAGGGTTACTGATGGCATAATCATAAGGAACCTCAAAATCCTCGTCAAGGAGAAAATCCTTTCTTTCTATACGTATTGACGGATATTGCTTGAATTTTACACGAGCTTTTGACACATGGCGAGGATCCAACTCTATGCCCACAATTTGTGGGACAGGCGCATTATGAGATTGACACCAGCGAATTATTCCTTCGATGAAAGGCCCAGTTCCGCATCCCGCATCAAGAATCGTGCTTTGAGCAGATGGGGGTCCGAGTTTGAAGAGTTTGTTAACCATTAAATCAACGATTTCTGAAGGTGTTTCAACAAACCCTTTCATTATCATTACTATTGGACAGCTCCCCCACAATTCCCTATTAGGTTTAGGCTTATATGCATAAAGGTAAAACTTGTTGTGCTACTTCATTAATCACGTGCGCATGTGCCAGCTGTGCACCCGAGTGAAAGTTTGACCAAGAGTGGGTTGATGCATGAACTAGCGCGCGCTGACCTAGGTGTTACAACTAGTGAATTGTTTTGTCTCTGCACTTCAATACTAGATAGAGGTGTGTATAGAGGTGTGGGACCAATATTCTTGTCTATCTGGTTCTTCCAATAATCCAGAATAGTCGTCTCCAGTTTCCCCAAAAACTCTTCTTGTCGGGTTGCCATCCCCTCTAATCTTTTTTCGATCAACAAGGCTCTCCAAAACTATTATGAAGAATTATCTTATTTAACTGATTCCTTCTATGAAAGGGCGTGCGTATTCGTGTTTTTTTGTGAGTGTGCGTGTTTTTTTAGAGAGTTAGTTTGGGTTTGGGGGTAAAGTCTTATTCAGCAACAGAACGTTTTAAGTTGAAAGTGGCAGACGAGAGAAACAAGTTGTCAAAGCGAAAATGACCCCGCCACTCATGCTGAGACCACAGGTGCGCCCACAGATCCGGGATGTATGTTTAGGAGCCGGGGATGGGAGTTGAACCCATATACAGCTGCTCTGCAGGCAACCGCCTGAACCGTTCGGCCACCCCGGCAATCTGAATATCTGAAACTGTAATAAATATGTGTTTAGCTTTCCCTGAGCTTCTTGGTGATCTCTTTGTAAACCTTCAAGGCTGATTCTTCATCGTTAACGTTTTTTATGAGCATTCGTCCGCCGCTGAAGAGGCTGATTTCAAAATTTCCGTAGTCAAAAATTATTGCTAGCCGAGATTTTATTCGAACTTTAAAACGCTTTCTTATTGATTCGTAAACTTCGTCAAGGTTCATTTTTAACGGTTTTTCCGGGTTTACGTTAACCGTGTTTCGTCCACATAGCCAAACAAGTTTTTCCTTTTTTTCTGGGAAAGTTATGATTCCTTGGCACGCTGGACAGTTCTCTCTTTTGAAAATGTCTATTGTGGTGAAGTACATGTCGCTGAAATCGCAAATCATAAGTTTGCCCTTCAAAGCAGAACCTATCCCTGTCAAAACCTTGATGGTTTCCATGGCCTGCATGGTTCCAATGATTCCAGGAGTAACTCCAAGTACACCTCGAACATCACATGATAGCAAATTAGCGTCGTCAATGTTTGGAAGAACGCATTCTAGACATGGTGTTTCTGGCGGAGCAAAAACAGAAAGATTCCCCTCAATTCCTATGGCTGCCCCAAAAACATAGGGAATTCCAAGCTTTGCGCACGCGCGGTTAACCAGATAGCGGGTCCGCATATTATCCAAGCCATCAACAACACAGTCCATTCCAGAGAGGAGCTTTTTAACATTGTTTGCGTTCAGGTTTTCAGGCACGGGCTCAACCTTCACTAGAGGATTTATTTTCATAAGCCTTTTCGCTGAAACTTCAACCTTCGGATAATGCAAATCATCAGGCGTATACAGAACCTGCCTATGCAGATTATGCAACTCCACAGTGTCTTGGTCTATCAAACGTAAGCATCCGATTCCAGTAAGGGCTAAATAAAGTGATGAAACCGTACCTAGTCCGCCAAGTCCGACAACTGCAACCTTTGACTTTGCAAGTTTTCTCTGCCCTTTCCGGCCGAGTTCTCTTAAAATTATTTGGCGACTATAAAATTCGTCGTTGAATAGTTTTTTCTGTTTCTCAGACATTCCGCACGGTCTCCTCATTTAAATTTGCTTCAATCAGTTTTATATCTACCCTTCTTCAAAAACTGGTTTTCATAGATTTCTCTAACCCTTTGTACAGTGTCTGCCTCTTCCGGACTTTTGTCTTCTCTTATGCGGTTTATTCTCGCAAAACGCAAAGCCATCCCACACTTGTATTTCGGGCTTTTCTGAATCTCGTTGTATGTCACTTCAACAACTATTTTTGGAACCACAAACACTCTTCTAGGCTCTTCTTTTATGATTAGTTCTTTAAGCCGCCTAGTCATTTCGATAATTTCCATGTCTGTTAATCCCTTAAATGTTTTACCTACGGCAAAGAATTCACCTGTTTCGACATCTCGCGCCGCCAAATAATAATCTGAAAGCCACTCATGCCTTCGTCCATAACCATACTCAGCCGCAACAATAACCAAATCTAAAGGTTCAAGAACTGGCTTTATCTTAAGCCAACGTTTTCCACGGATTCCCGGCGTGTATGGGCTATCAGGTTTTTTAACCATCAGCCCCTCATGTCCAGCATCTATGGCTTCTTTTAGAAACTGCTCACCTTCTTCAGTCTTATCTGTAACTCTCTGTTTTGTTAATGGTATTTCTCCAGCGTTTTCAGCCAATATCTGTCTTCGCTGCAAGTAAGGAACTGAAATTAGGCTTTCACCATTAAGGTACAGAATGTCGAATAGGTAAAGCTTCACTGGGATTTTTTCAGCCATGTCCTCTATTGCGTGAACCCTTTTGAATCTGCGCATCAAGTGTTGGAAGGGAATGGGGAGGCCAAGGTTATCAACAGCTATAACTTCACCTTCTAATATCACTTCTTTTGCCTGGATGTTTTTTCTAGCTGTTTCGGCGATTTCTGGCAAGCTTTCAGTTACATCCGTTAATCTTCTACTGAAGATTCTCACTTCGTCATCGAGCTTGTGAATCTGAACCCTAGCCCCGTCTAACTTGTATTCGAAGGCTGCTTTCCCGTCATGCTCCTTCAAGGCTTCAGCAACGCCGTCTGCCATCTGGGCTAGCATAAGCCTAACAGGCCTGAAAACTTTAAATCCAATTTTTAACAAGCCTTCTTTACCTTCCACGCTGGTTATGGCAGCAACCTCTCCTATGTCGCCAATAGTCATACTTGCCTTCTGCACAACTTCTAGGGGGACTTGAAAGGCTTTAGAGACTGCTTGTTCCATTAATCCTTCATAAAACCCAGTTCGCATCTCGCCTATGAAAATCTTAACCAAATATTTGGCTTCCACTGGCGAGGCTAAACTTAACAGCGCTTCTATTAGGCGTTCTTTCTTTTCTCTTGAGCCATATCCACTGGTTTCGGCTATAGCCTCTAAACTGCGCCTCACCTCTGCTATTGTTAATGTTCTCTCGAAAAGTGTTGCTTGCCTCTTGACTTTGCTTTCTTCAAAAACAGTTTTTGTGGCTGAACCTATGTCGCCAGTTTTACCGAAAGCCTCCATAAAAACGTTCCATTCGACTCCTGTTATGCGTTTTATTATTTCGCTTAGGGTTGCCCAACTAACTTCAAGGGTTTGTTGGCTCCATTTTGGGAAAGGCTTTCCAAGAATCATGGAAACGGCGGGCTCAACTTCCTGAGTTTCCAAATTCTTTAGGAAGTCTGCGACGAGGTCTATCATTAGAAGTCGCTTACTTGTGGCTCCCAGTTTTTCGCATAGTTCAGCCAGAGCTTTGAAAGGTGTTTGCATAAACGTTGACCTTTAGAATACACCTAATTTTCAATTATCAACTTAAAGAAATAAACATTGTTTTGACGGATAAGGGGAAAAAGAGGTTTTTTAATGTTTTTTCTGTGTTAGAAATAAGCTTCCAGCTTCGCTTTCACTTCTTTTATTTTCTTCTCCATTTGTTTGGCTTTCGCTTTTTTCTTCATGGCTGTATAGCAGTCTCTTGCGTATTCTAGGGCGCTGACTCCAAATCTGTCAAATCCTTTTTGGAACGACAGCTCGGCGGATTTCAGAAAATGTTCAACAGCCGCTTCATAATCCTTAAGGGCATATGCACATTCACCAGCCTTGTAAAGCATGGATGTAGAGTCGAAATAGTTTTGTACTTTATGATATAGTTCTGCGGTTCGCAGGAAAACTTCCTTAGCCTCTTTGTATTTACCAACTTCGTAAAGCATGTTTGCATCCTTATGCATTTTAACAGGGTCTTCTTTCACTTTCTCTTCGCTCATGATAGTCAACTCACAATTTGCTATTTATCAGCATTAGACTCCCATTTAGGCTTTCTCATTCTACATGGCTCAGATTGAAGGATTGTAAACATTAAAAAGGATTTAGCACCGAATATTCTATTGACACTGATTCAGCGGAGTAAAATCATGTCTCTCAAATGTGTCCAGTGTTCCTTAGAATTTCCACTTTACCCTCCGAAAATCAAGTGTGAAAAATGTGGAGGAACATTAGAATATGCAATTGACTTGCCTAAAATTCGCAAAATCAAGTTTTCGGGGCAACTGCGTTTTTGGAGATATAAGCCCTTACTTCCGCCAGTGCAGCATGTAATAAGCCTAGGTGAAGGTGGAACCCCACTGCATAAGGCAGAGAGACTTGCCAAAAACATTGGCTTAAAAGAACTATATTTAAAAGATGAAACAAGAAATCCGACAAACTCGTATAGGGACCGTGCAGCAGCTCTCTTGACATCAAATGCGATGGATCTTCAATATGACACACTTATCAGTGCGACCAACGGAAACCTAGGCGCTTCTCTCGCTGCCTACTCTGCAAAGGCTGGGTTAATCTGCCATGTGATTGTGCCAAAACTTGTTGATGTTGGAAAATTAGCTCAAATGCTTGCCTATGACGCTGTTATCGAAGAGTCTGGGGAGATTCTTGACGATTCCATACGCAAAGCTGAAGCTCTGGCGAAGGAAACAGGCTGGTATCAAGCAACTTCAGAGCTAAATCCTCTTGCAATTGAAGCGCAGAAAACAATTTCATACGAGGTAAGTGAGCAGTTTGGTGTTCCAGAATGGTTTGTGGTTCCAATGGGAAGCGGTGGGACGATTTATTCTATTTGGAAGGGCTTCCAGGAGCTTAAGCAGCTTGGAATAACGAACTCTCTGCCAAAAATGGTTGGCGTCCAACCAGAAGGATGCGCATCAATAGTTAAAACACTCATGGAAGGCCGCTCCAAATTGACAAAAACGCTGAACCCCTCCACTCGTGCGCTTGCTGTTTTGGTGGCGGAACCACTGCAAGGTGAATTGGCAATAAAAGCATTGAAGGAGTCGAGTGGTTTGGCTTTGACTGTTTCTGACTCAGAAATTTTTGCAGCGGAGCTTCAGATAGCCAAACTTGAAGGAATGTTTGCAGAACCGGCAAGTTCAGCCACAATCGCAGCACTGAAAAAACTTGTTAATGAGGGGAAAATAAGCGAAGATGACAATGTTGCATGTCTCATTACTGGAAGCGGGCTTAAAGCTACAGACGTACTGCAAGCATTAACCAAAAAACAAAAAACAACAGTTCTAGGCTTAGAAATAAGCACGAAAGAGAAAATACTGCGGATTTTGAGCAAAAAAGAAACCTATGGCTATGATTTATGGAAAAAACTCGGAAAAACCATGACAAGAGCAGCCATATATCAACATCTGAACGAACTCTCAGAGAAAGGACTGATATTAGCCTATCCAAAAGATGGGAAGAAGTTTTTTAGAATAACGGAACGCGGTGGAAAGGTTTTGCTTGCAATTGATGAACTGAAACTTCTTTACTGAAACTTTTAGAAAAACTAATATAGTATAGTTGCAACTATACTATTCTTCAAGATGGTGCACTATGAAGAAAAGAGAAAACTCTGCAAATATGACGCTGAATCTCGCAATGGCTGCAGTTTTTGCCGCTCTTGTATGTATAGCTACCATAATCTTTAGGATTGAGATTCCGGCAACATCTGGATACTTCAACATAGGTGAAACAATAATATATATTACTGCGCTACTCTTTGGTCCATTTGTAGGTGCTTTTGCTGGTGGTTTAGGTTCAGCGATAGCCGATATGATTGGCTATCCTGTCTTCGCTCCAGGAACATTAATAATAAAAGGTTTTGAAGGGGCAATTGTGGGGTTTTTGAATAAGAAGATGTTTACAAAAACTTCGAGGTTCAATTGGAGAATCTTCACCATTGTTTTAGGATTGATTGTAGGAATACTGCTTGCAATAATTGGTTCTATCTATTACCATGGAGATGTGAACATATACTTAGGCATTCCTTCACCGGAAAATCCCACCCTGACTGTTTTTATCTTCCCCGAGATTTGGTATTTTCTAGGTGGAATTGTTGCTCTTCTTATCGCTTTTATAGGCTTCAGAATTGAACCAGAATTCGGGCGGGCCGTTTTTTCCACAATTGCTGGAGGCTTAGAGATGGTTGCTGGATATTTCCTTTACGAACAACTAGTCCTCAGCAACCCAGCGGCTATTGTAGAAGTTCTGCCAAACATTGGACAAATGCTTATTGGATTAATAGTTGCAATACCCATCGTAAAAATTGTTTTGCGAAGTCTCCCACAGCTTAAGAGCTAAAACAGCAATGGTATTTGAGAGGATTTGACATGAAACTGCCTCCAGGAAAACTCCCTATAAACATTCTAAAAGAAGTTGTCTTCAAAAATCTCGGCGTAATGCGTGAGGAAGTTGTCTTAGGCCCAAGGGCAGGATTTGACGGTGCAGTAATAGACATAGGAGACAAATCATTAATAGTTTCAATGGATCCTATCACCGGGGCAATAGGACGAATTGGCTGGCTCGCTGTAAACGTCAACGCAAACGACATCGCCACGTTCGGTGTTGAACCAGCTTTCTTCCTTTCCTGTATTTTGCTTCCTGAAAACGCGAATAGGCAAATTGTTGAAACAATATCTACCCAAATGGATAAAGCCGCTAAAAAATTAAGTATGGCCATTGTTGGAGGGCACTGCGAAGTAACTCCTGGACTGACTACTCCAATAGTTGTAGGCTGTGCCATGGGCATAACAGAAAAAGGAAACTACGTGACTGCAGGGGGAGCTAAACTTGGAGACAAACTGATATTAACAAAAAGCGCTGGAATTGAAGGCACAGCTATTTTGGCATCAGACAGAGAAAAACAATTGAAGAAAGCAATGACCACTATAATGTTGCAAAACGCAAAGAACTTCTACGATCAAATAAGCGTTGTCAAAGATGCAATTACAGCATTCAAAACAGGCGGAGTTCGCGCCATGCATGACCCGACGGAAGGCGGAGTAGCTGGAGGAATACATGAAATGGCAGACGCATCAAACTTGGGTGTAAAAATATTTGAAGAAAAAATCCATGTTCAACCGGAAACCAGTAAAATATGTGAATTTTTTCACGTTGATCCATTGCAGCTCATTAGCTCAGGAGCTTTACTCATTTCTGCTAAGCCAGAATTTGTAGACAAGATTATTGGAGAATTGGAGCAGAAACAGATTTATGCTTCTATAATCGGCGAATTTTTGGAAAAATCTCGTCATCGCTTAATCTTAAGGAAAAACGGTGAAACTCAAACTTTACCTAGACCCATCTCTGATCATCTTTGGCTTGCCCTTCTAGGGGAATTTCCAGAATTTTTGTTCAAAACCTGAAGAAACCAATATAATATGAAAAATGGATAATAAAAAGCGTATCTAAAAATATGTAAATAAACCAAACCGCATTTCATTTCTAGGGCAGCCAGCGAAATGCTTTCCCTTAGGTTCCAGTCCCCACTTGGTCTAAAGTGCAGACAGTAAATGTCATCGCCTATTATAACCCTGTAGCCCTTCTTTTTAATCCAGTTTATGATATACGCATCTTCATAAACATGTAATCGCTCCGGAATTCTAATATCCTTTACGAGTTCGTGGCGGATTAACGTGTCATGCATACCACCACGAAGATTAAAACATTCTCTTGCGACGAGGGCAAGAGATTTTAAAAATAGTTTATTTTTAACGTTTGGAATGACATCAATGTTTAATCCCCAAACTGCTCCCAAATCTTTATCGATGTATTTTTCTGCTTTCTTAAACCAGTCCTTAGAAAGAATAACATCGCTGTCTGCAAACATGAACCATTCTGTTTCCACCTCTTGTATGCCTTTTTCCCTCGCTCTGGCCCTTGAACCGTTTTCGGTTATAATCTTAATGTTTCCATATTTTTTATTGAATTCTTCCATAATTCTCAACGTGTTGTCTGTGGAAGTGCCGTCAACAATGATTAAGCGTCTAACTGGCACATTTTCGTAAATCGATTTGAGGCATTCAGTCAGCAAATGTTCACTATTCTTTGTAAGCATCACGACGTCTATTGGTTCCATGCACTCAATCTCTCGCTATCTTTTTATTAAGATTCTGATGTCTAAACCGAAATAAGGTACTTTAAATGACCTAAAAAATAAGAGTTTATCTGCAACTCTTAGACTTGCATCAAAAAAGGGTTCAACTTCAACCAAGCTGCATTTCAAATTTTCTTGTATGTGCTCCTTCCATTCCCACGGAACCTTAAGACTGATATGTGTTTTATCAAAATCTCTAACAATTTCCTTAATTGGCCTTTCCACAGCCTTGTTTGGCGTTGTACAAATCATTATTTGTTTGCAGGACTTGAACATATTCTTGATTGCTTCTAAAGGATGAGTAAGATGTTCTAAAACTTCGAAACATGTAACCAAATCGAAAACCTTATTTTTGAATGGAAAAGTTTTCTGCACATCGCAAACTACGAAATTAGTTGGGCAAGTTTTCTTTGCTTGTTTTACGCTGTACTTGGATATGTCAACGCCAATAGCATCGTAGCCATAGGATTCTAAAACATCAACAGCATATCCGTAAGCGCATCCAACATCCAATGCGGTCTTACCCTTCCCACTCAAAAGATTAGACTCAGAAACCTCCGATCCCCATTTGAGAACCTCTAAAACGTATCGCTTAATCAAACGTTCTCTCTGCGAATATTTGAAATCTCTAAAATATTCTTTTTCGAACTGCAACTACCTCACCTAGCTCAAAGCCATTACATGCTTCCACTCCTCGTTAACAATTGCTCGTTTCAGACTCTAGTTTTTTATATAGGCTTTTTATTTTATCAAGTTTAATAAAGCATCTCAAGCAATAAAATGATGGCGGAGCGTTGCACTCCTTGGTTATGACCATGAAAAAAACCCTCAGCATCGCTGTTCGTTCCCTCACACCTAATAGACCATATCATGTTCAGTGGTTACTTACTAGAAAGTGTAATTATCGCTGTAGAGGCTGTGATGTTTGGCAAGAGCAAGACGGAAGAGAATTATCAACGGACGAAATAAAAGAGGGCTTAGACATTCTCCGAGAGCTTGGTGTTATAGAAGTTGTCTTGTCCGGGGGCAATCCTCTTCTGAGGGATGACATAGGCGAAATTGTAGAATATGCCTCAAGATTCTTTGTAACAACAGTCTATGATAATGGTAGCATGGCTGTTAAAAAAATTGAAGCTCTACGCAATGCAGACTTTGTCGCAATATCAATTGACAGCTTAAACCCACAAAGAAACGACCATGTGAGAGGTGTTAAAGGTGCATGGCTCAATGCAACAAAGGCTGTCGAAAAGCTTTGCGAAGAAGGTATTTCTGTTTGTGTTTCACCGACAATTTCACAATTTAACTTATACGAAATCCTGAATTTCACCAATTACTTCACAAGCCGGGGCGTTCCAACTTGGTACTGCTTATACTCCTACGACTCGTCTGACGACCGAGACCAACTTTTTAAGATAGGAAAAAAGAACGACGAATTTGCAATAGTGGACAACGAAGCGATGGTTGACCTTTGTAATTCTATTATCCGAATGAGAAGGAAAAACAGCAAAATTCTCATGACAACCAAAGTATTGAAGGCAATTAAAAATCTTTATCTGACAGGCGAAAGGACATGGAAATGCCGCGCACTCCAAAACTTCTTTGTTGTAGATCATCTTGGCAGAGTTGCTGGGTGTCACTTACACAATCCAATAGCATCAATTTTCGACTTGCCTGAGGCTTGGGGCAGTCCAAAGTTTGACACTCTGCGCAAAACCTATAGCAGATGTTCCCAATGCACTTATCTTTGCTACATTTTCTATTCTCTTCATGGAAGCATTATTGGCAACCTTCAAGTTGCCCAAGAGCAATGGAAAAATGCCAAACTGTTTTTGAAGAGAAACAACCTTAAGCCTCTATGTTTGGTAAAACAGCCATAACATCCGCCATTTTCTTAGCAAGGATTTGATCGAATCCGTGTTCTTCTTCTACGTTTACCATCAGAATAGTCTCTCTTATTTTGGTTT
>Ga0315282_10006263_pt1 | contig 19999 bp, 18 predicted proteins | sample YL17G07_20_MG_FD_203693 | JGI IMG/M metagenome (GOLD analysis project Ga0315282, IMG submission 203693) | Sediment microbial communities from Yellowstone Lake, YNP, Wyoming, USA - YL17G07_20 | ecosystem: Environmental > Aquatic > Freshwater > Lake > Sediment | place: USA: Wyoming | collected... | reverse complement strand
AACTGAGCGACGCCGAAGCGGCCCGCAAACGTTTTAGTTTCGAGGAAATATTTTTCATTCAGCTTTCCCGTTTAAAACAAAGAACCCAGCGCAATAAAAAACGTTCTTTTGCCTTAAAAATAGACGACAAAAAACTAAAAGATTTTATTTCCATCTTTCCTTTTGAATTGACTCCGGCCCAAAAAAGAGCGGTCAGCCACATTATCAAAGATTTTGAAGCAAAACAACCCATGTCCCGGCTTTTGGAAGGAGATGTTGGTTCCGGCAAAACCGCGGTGGCGGTCATTGCTTCTTATCTTATTGTTGATAATGGTTATCAGGTCGCCTATATGGCGCCAACGGAAATCTTAGCCCAGCAGCATTTTCAGTCTTTTATAAATTATTTTTCTCAGTTGCGGCTAACCACCAAAATCGGCTTAATAACTTCTTCCGGGTGCAAAAAATTCCCGTCAAAAGTCAGCCCGAACCAGGCAACCGATATTTCCAGAACTCAATTATTAAAATGGGTGGCTAACGGAGAAATTCCGATTTTAATCGGCACGCACTCGCTTATTCAGAAAAAAGTTAAATTTAAAAATCTTGCTTTTGTGGTAATTGACGAACAGCACAGATTCGGCACAAAACAGCGCGCAATTTTAGCAACGGAAAAATCCGAACAAATTCCCCATCTCCTTTCGATGACCGCCACGCCCATCCCCCGCACTTTGGCCCTGACTATTTACAGCGATTTGGACTTGTCGCTCCTGGACGAGATGCCTCAAGGCAGACAAAAAATAATTACAAAAATTGTGGAGCCAAACGAAAGAGAAAAATCTTATGAACATATTCGCGAAGAAATAAAAGGCGGCAGACAAGCCTTTGTCATTTGTCCGCTTATTGATACGGGTAAAATAGAATCTAAAAACGTTAAACAAGAAAAAGATAGATTACAAAAAGAAATTTTTCCCGAATTTAAAATCGAAATGTTGCACGGTAAAATGCTGCCAAAACAAAAAGAAAAAATTTTGCAAGACTTCAGAAATAATAAAATCCAGATTCTTGTTTCCACTTCTGTCATAGAAGTTGGTATCGACGTTCCCAATGCCACCATAATTATAATAGAAGGTGCGGAAAGATTCGGCCTAGCCCAACTTCATCAGTTAAGAGGCCGAGTAATGCGCAGCACGCACCAGTCATATTGTTTTATTTTCACAGATTCCCACTCTCAAAAAACTCATGAACGCTTAAACGCTTTAGTCAGCGCAAAAAGCGGGTTTGAATTAGCAGAGTATGATTTGCAATTCCGGGGCGCCGGAGAATTGAGCGGATTAAAACAATGGGGAGTTTCCGATATCGGCATGGAGGCGCTGAAAAACATAAAAATGGTGGAAGCGGCGCGAATAGAATCTCAAAAACTTCTTCAAGAAGACCCTGAACTAAAAAAATATCCCTTAATCTCAGAACGTCTCAAAAATCAAGACCATTTAATCCATTTTGAGTGAAAAGAGCTATCTATTTCTTAATCCCTTTAATTTGCTCCCACTTTTCGCGAGGACATTTCTTGGGCCAATTTCGCTAACCTTCATTATTTCTATATTCGGGGAATTCATTTTTTTCAACCCAATGAAGCTTGTTATTATCGGTAACATGAGAAACAAATTCAATACCGTTGAGATGATCTATTTCGTGTTGAAAAATTCTTGCGGTGTAACCATCATGCTGCTCTTCAATTAATTCACCCCCTCTTGTAAAAGCTCTTATTTTTACTTTAGTGGGCCTTGATACAATTCCGCAAACCCTATCAGTAGAAAAACATCCTTCGTACCACTCATTTTACTCATCAGACATCCAAATTATTTCGGGGTTAATATAAACGCGAAGATCACCAACTTCTCCTCTTCCTCTTGCGGCAACATCAATTAATATAATCCTTTTGGAAATACCAATTTGCGGGGCAGCTAAACCCACCAACAATGGCTTGTTTCTGTCAACTTGTTCGCCGTATGCAACGCTTAACATTTCTTCAATAGAATCTCTTGTCGCTTGAGAAGATATTTCTGAAGGCTTTATTACCTCTGCAACTTTTATTAGAACAGGGTTATCAGGTTGTACAAATTTATTCATGACTTCTTTCATTTAGACCTCCAATGTCTAACATCAACATAAAATCTTTATTTTTGCGCGCGGAGGGACTCGAACCCCCAACCGATCGGATATAAGCCGATTGCTCCGCCATTGAGCTACGCGCGCGGCATTTAATTGTAAATATCGTGGTCTCCTACATTAATAAAAACAACTTTATTTTCACTTGCGAAATCAAACATTATCCTATACGAAGCAGAAATTGAAAAAGACCAATAATTTTTGTATTTTCCGTGCAATTTATGGGTTTTTAATTTTGAGTCAAGGGGGTTCTTTCTGAAAATTTTTTCTTTTTGTCTGGCTTGATTTTTAAGCTCTGCTGTTAATTTTTTATAAGATTTTCTGAACTTGGAAGTAAAGAAAATTTGCATATTAATCAAGGTCGGCCAAAGATTTCAATATTTTTAATTTACCCGCTTTTTTCTCAAGTTTGTAAACTCTGATTGCCTCATCGGCATCTTTTTCTTCTATTAATCTTTTTTCAGCAATTTTTTTCCAACGCAAAAATTCATTGTAAATTCCTTTTGGGATAACAATTAAATCATCTTTGCACGCCACACTCTTCGGAATAATAAATGTTTGGGATTGAATATCCATATAAATATAATACTAACCAAAAAAAATAAAAAAGCAAGCCGATTTTTAAATTTCTTTTTTCCTCCTTGGTTCTATTCCGAATTCGCCAATTATTTTTTCAAACTCGTCTCTTTCTATTGTTTCTTTTTCAATAAGAATCTTGGCAATTTTTTCTAGGGCGTCTTTGTGTTTTGTTAAAACTTCTTTTGCTTTTTTGTCAGCATTATTCATAATTTTGCTGATTTCATTATCAATTTCTCTGGCAGTTTCATCGGAATACATTTTTTCCATTCCCAATTCTCTGCCTAAAAATACCAAATCGCTCTTTTCACCCAGAGAGACCGGCCCGATTTTATCCGACATACCATAGGTCATTACAAGGGAACGGGCAATTTCTGTCGCATGCCGTAAATCATCGGCCGCTCCGGTTGTTATATCTTTAAAAATCATTTTCTCAGCCGCATAGCCGCCTAGAGCAACGGCAATCTCATCCAAAAAGTGCAATTTAGAATAAAGATGTCTTTCTTCCAGGGGCAGTTTTAAAGTATAACCCGCTGCCCTGCCCCGTGAAACAACCGAAACCTTATGCACCGGATCTGTATGAGGAAGAACAGAAGTAATAACAGCATGACCGGCTTCATGATAAGAAGCAATCTCTTTTTCTTTTATTGTCAAAAGATGGCTTTTGCGTTCCGGCCCCAGCAAAACTTTTTCAATTGACCTGATTAAATCAAATTGGCTGATTTTTTTTCTGTTTTCCCGGGCAGTGAATATCGCTCCTTCATTCATTAAATTCTGCAAATCAGCTCCGGAAAAACCAGGCGTCCTCTCGGCGATTACCTGAAGATTAACATCTTCTCCAAAGGGTTTGCCTCTTGAATGAATTGATAAAATTTCTTTTCTGTCTTTCAAATCAGGCAAATCTAGAATCACCCTACGGTCAAATCTTCCCGGCCTCAAAAGAGCAGGGTCAAGGACATCGGGTCTGTTGGTGGCAGCCATGACAATCACTTTTTCGTGAGGCTCAAATCCGTCCATTTCCACAAGAATCTGATTAAGCGTTTGTTCTCTTTCGTCATGACCTCCGCCCATGCCGGTTCCCCTATGTCTGCCAACAGCGTCAATCTCATCAATAAAGACAATGGCCGGCGCTGCTTTTTTTGCTTCCCGGAAAAGATCCCGAACTCTTGAAGCGCCAACCCCCACAAAAAGTTCCACAAATTCCGAGCCGGAAATATGAAAGAAGGGAACATTAGCCTCGCCAGCCACGGCCCTTGCCAATAAAGTTTTTCCGGTTCCCGGAGCCCCCATTAGAAGGACACCCTTGGGAATTCTTGCCCCAATGTCAAGAAACTTCTTCGGGTTCTTGAGAAATTCAACAATCTCTCTTAATTCTTCTTTTGCTTCCTGTACTCCGGCCACATCCTTAAAAGTGATTCTTTCTTTTTTATCGTCGGGGCTAATGACCCGGGCCCTTGATTTGCCAAAACTGAAAGCCTGAAGACTGGTGCTTTTAACCTGTCGGGCCGCCATCCAAAAAAGAAAAACAATTATGATAAGGGGAATGAAAAACGGCAAAATTGTCCCTAGCCAAAACATCAATCCCGAAGGACTTTCAATACTCAAATTAACTTTGGCCAGCTGTTCTTTGGAAACATTGTAATTGACAAGGGTCTGGGAAAAGGCCACTTCGGCTTCTTTTTTGGAATTCTTAACAGTGTTGTCTTGAAACGTAACTTCTACGTTATCGCCGTTTACCTTAATTGTCTTAACATTTCCGGCATTTATTTCTGAAACTAACTGGGAAAGAGAAATTTCAGCCGGTTGTTTGATCTGTCCGGCCAGCAAAGAATAAAGACTGGCGATAATCATCAGCACCAAAAACGCGGCAATAATATTTTTACTAAACAATTTCATGATTATTTAAAAAGTATATAATAAAATACGTAAGATGTCTACTTTATTAGAAAACAAAAAAGCATATTTTGATTATGAAATTCTCGAGAAATTCGAGGCGGGTTTGCAATTGCTGGGCTGGGAAGTGAAAAGTTTGAAAAGCAGGCGCGGTTCCCTGCCCGGCGGGCGGGTGATTATCCGCGGCAACGAAGCCTTTCTGGTGGGCCTGGATATTCCCCCATACCAACCAAACAACCAGCCCGATAATTACGAAGAACAAAGAACCATAAAATTATTAATTACCAAAAAAGAAATAAATTATCTTGTGGGTAAATCAAAAGAAAAAAGGTTGACAATAGTGCCCTTAAAATTGTATACTAAGGCCGGGAAAGTGAAACTGGAAATCGCTTTATGCCGGGGCAAAAAGAAATTTGAAAAAAGAGAAAAAATAAAAAAACGGGAAACCGACAGAACTATAGAAAGACTAATGAAACGGGGGTGATCGGTTTAGACAAGAAGAATGTTCTAAATTGCGCAAGTTGAGTATTCTGAAAACTCATTAAACTTTCAGAAAATTGATAAGTGCAAACTTATTCAAAACACCTGCCTTAGCATACGCTTAAGCAGCGCTCTCTTATTGATGCTCGATAGATAAGAGCAAGCGTCATTATCGAGATAGAAAATTTGTTTTTCTCGGCAAATTTTTGAAAAATTAGAGAATCGGAATATAAAGATTTTGTTTGCTTAATACTTTATATTTCTAAAGCTTTCAAGCAAAACAAACTTGTAGATACAATTTAGAAAACTTTTTGGACGCGAGTTCGATTCTCGCCATCTCCACCATGAAAAAATATCAAGAAGAACTTGATAAATGGTTTAAAGAAAACGACTGGAAATACTGGTCGCCTTTGTCAATTTTAGCGCGCCTCTATGAAGAATGCGGTGAGTTTGCAAGGTTGGTAAATCACTTATACGGCGATAAACCCAAGAAAAAAGATGAAGAAAAACAGGATATCGAAGAAGAAATCGGAGATATAATTTATACCTTAATTTGTTTTGCCAACTCAAACAATGTTGATTTGGATAAGGCGATAAGAAAAAGTTTTGATAAAGTTATGAAACGAGACAAAGATAGATATAAGAAAATATTGCCTAAAAAGAAGTTATTTGCTAAACTAAAATAGTTATTAAGAGACCGAAAATAAACAATCAAATAACGGCTACCGAACTTCGGGTCATTGGAAAAGATGGCGAAAATCTTGGCGTTTTGGCAAAAGAAGAGGCTATTCAAAAAGCCAAAGAGCAAGAATTGGATTTGATAGAAATCGCTCCCACCGCCCTTCCCCCGGTTGCCAGAATAATGGATTACGGAAAATTTGTTTATCAGCAAGAAAAAAAGTTTCGGGAATCCGCTCAAAAATCCAATAAAACAGAAACTAAAGAAATTCAGATAGGCATTGGAACATCGCAACACGACCTGGAAATGAAGGCGAAAAAAACCGATGAATTTTTAAAACAAGGAGGTCGCGTAAAAATAGATCTTTTATTAAAAGGAAGGGCAAAGGGCCTTAATAGAGAATTTATCAAAGGACGACTTGATCGCTTTCTGCATATTATTGGCGAGAAATATAGAATCGCCGATGGGCCAAAGGGCAATCCTCGCGGCCTAAATGTAACAATAGAAAAAGACAAATAAAATGAACATCACGGCAAAATCAAAAAAAACGTTTTTAAAAAGACTGAAAGTAACAAAAAGGGGTAAGGTTTTATCCCGCAAGCCGGGCAAAAACCACTTTCAGGCAAAACAAAGAAGGAGCAAACAGTTAACAGGAAAAAGGCTCCAGGATTTTGTTATCAGCAAAAAAACTTTGGGTAAATATTTGTTATGACAAGGGTTAAAAGAGGGACAACTTCATTAAAACATAGAAGAAAAGTTTTGAGGAGGACAAAGGGTTTTAGAAACGCCCTAAAATCAAAAGAACGTCAGGCAAAAGAGGCTATTTTTCACGCCGGGATCCATGCCTTCCACGACCGGAGAAAGAAAAAAAGAGAAATGAGAAAACTCTGGCAAATAAAAATTAATGCTGCTTCCCGTTCTCACGGGCTCCCCTACGGCAAGTTTGTCAATAAATTAAAAAAAACGGGAATTGCTCTTGATAGAAAAATTTTATCCCAAATAGCAGAAAAACATCCGGAAATCTTTGCTAAAATAGTTGGTGGTCTGGTTTAAAAATATAATAAAGAAAAATTAGGGTGGCTGACCCAATAATTGAAGTAATACCGATTAAAATAAATAAAATCTCAAAACCGAATTTGGCGGCGATTATTCCGCCCAGGGCGGCTGTTATTGCCGCGCCAATGCCGGAGAATAAAGAATCAAAACTCCACTCGTAACCCTCCTGTCCTTTATCAATATGACGGGTAAACATTCCGTACCAGCCCGGCAACCGCAAAGAATAACCGATGCCGTAAAAAGCCTGAATTAAATAAATATGCCAGATTTTAGTGCTGAAAATAAAAAGAAACGGCACGACCGAAATTAAAACAGAACCAAAAATCATAAAATAAAAATCATCTTTTTCCGACGGAGTTTTGTCGATGCGGCGGGCAACGGGCAGACGAATGAGAACCGCCGCCAGCCAGTAAAAAGCCGCGGCAAAACCTACGGTCTCAATTGTTCCTCCCTGGATTTTATCAGTAATAAAAAGAGCAAAAATCGGCGCCACAAAACCAAAAGCAGAAGTAATAACAAAATCAGACAGCATCAAAACCTTAATTATTCTGTTAATCGGCGAAAAAAAGTTGAGCTTGGTGGTCATTATTCTTTTTTTTATCTCCGTTAATAATTTTAATTTTACCATATTCGCCGTCATAACCGGGAATCAACTCCACTTTTCTTTCACGGACGCTGATAATTCCGTTGGCAATGGCCAAAGAAGTTGCCTTGCTTAATTCTTCATAACCGGCCTCCAATAAAACCCTGAATTCTGTGCCGATATTTTTTATTAAATCTTCGTACTGTTTTTTAACGGCTTTTGAGCTCACACCCACTCCAAAAACATCAGCAATAATTTCGTTTAAGGGAATGAGGTTCTTAAACGGAACCCGGCCGTCGTTTCCTTGTCCAGCTTTTCGGTCGGCTAATTTAGCAACTCTATTCATCACGCCAATGGTCATTTTTTTATGGCAAACAGGACAGATGCCGCTGTTTTTTTTGGTTTCTTCGGGCGACATTGAAATATTGCAAAGCCGGTGGCCGTCATAATGATATTTTCCTTCTTCGGGAAAAAACTCTATGGTGTATAAAAATTTCTTGGGGTCGCGGGATTTTATGGCGTCAATAATTGCGTCAAAAGAAAGTTCGCATTCAAAAACATTCGCCTCTCTGCCAATTTTCTGAAGAGAATGAGAATCGGAATTTGAAATTAAGGAAATCTTATCAAGTTTGGAAAGCCGCCAGTTCATTGCCGGGTCGCTGCTTAAACCGGTTTCAATGGCAAAAATATGACTGCTTAATTCTTCAAAACATTCCTCAATGGAATCAAAACCAGACATGGAGCCAAAAATAGAAAACCAGGGTGTCCAGGCATGGGCAGGAACAAGAACACATTGGTCATCAATATCTAAAATTATTTTAAGCAGTTCTTTTGAATCAAGACCGAGAATCGGCCGGCCGTCGGATTTTAAATTGCCAATCCAACCCAATTTGGTGTTTATTTTTTCCACTGCTTCAATTGAGGGAGCAAAAACAAGATTGTGAATTTTCCGCACTTTGCCGCCCTTTGAGTAAATGCTGGAAATTTCCGTGGTCAGCATAAAACGAGTGCTGTCAGCTAATTTAAATAATCCGGGCTCGGCGGGTTTTAATTTTGTTTTGATTTCGTTAAACCACTGAGGATGAGTAAAATCTCCAGTGCCCATTACTTGAATTCCTTTTTTTCTCGCCCAAATGTCAATATTTTCAAGAGTCATTTCCCGAGAAACAGCCCGCGAGTATTTTGAGTGAATATGCAAATCAGCAATTATTTTCATATAAAAATTTTCCAGAGTTCGTAAATAACGCCGGCAATAACGGCAATTAGAATAAAATTCTCAAACAAGCGATTGGTGGGGATAAAATCTCCGGTTTTAGTCCTGCGCAAAGCCCGGGACATCAGAATTATAAAAATTCCTAAAATTCCCATTCCTAAAGTACCGGTGATTCCCAAGATTCTCACAAAATCGCTGGCGCCAATCCCAAAAAGAACAATCGGCGGAACCACTGTCAGAATCAAAGAAATTAATTTTGGAATTTTATAATCATAATTAAAAATATTCTTCATATCGGCGGCTAAGGCAATATAAGAAGTGAAAACGGCCAGAAAACCAATAAGAGAACCGACAAAAAGAGCTCCTCTTCCCAAAATAGCAGTGATGCCGGAAAGCGCGTCTTCGGTAGTGGCTGAACCACTCACCCCAAAAACCGCAATTATAAAAACAAGAAAGAAAAAAGCGGAAAGCATAAAGCCCCAAGTAATGGTTTTTCTAAAATTACTGACCGGAGAATTTGAAAAAATATCGCGCACCTCGGGAATAACCGAAAATCCCGTTAAAGCAAAAAGCCAGATACCGTAGGGCAAAAACCAGGTGCCGTCAAAAAAATGATTAACAAAACCAAAATTGCCGAAAAAATTATCCGCTCTAATAAAAGGCAGGGTAATAAAAAGCAGATAAAAAATAAAACCAAAAAGAGGAATGGTAAGATAAAAATTTATTGAGGCAATGTTATCTATTTTTGAAAAAACTAATATGCCGGTAACTATAAAAAATATTATTGCGAAGGTTGTTGAAGATAACTGATTAAAAATATTAGATAAAAAAAGACCGGCCAAAAGACCGTAAACAAGCAAACTGCCGTAATAAGAGGCAATGGTTGTCAAAAAAGCGAGCTGTTTTGCCCATTTCCCCAGAAAAATTTCCACATAGCCGGTAAAACGATGTTTCCCCTGGGTAAAATAAGCTATTTCTCCGTATAAAAGATGGAGAAAAAGAAGAATTATAAAAGCTATTGCAAAATGAAAAATTCCCCAAGAAACGCCAGCTTTAGAAAAAACATAAGGAAGGGCAAAAACTCCGGCCCCAACAATCATCCCCACTAATAATCCGATACCCTTAAGATATAGCCTTACCATTTAATCTTTCCTTATCTTTCTTAATGAGTTCTATCACTTTTTCCACCAGTTTTTTGGGGTCGGAATCATAAACAATTTTGCCCGGGCCCCGGTGAGATTCTTTAACTATTTTTTCTATCAATTCATCGGTCGTCCAATCGCCCTGCAAAATACCAATTGGTTTATTGTCTTCAAAGGCAATGGTAAATTCATTGATTGTCCCCATTCTCCCGCATCCCACTATTATCGCGTCAGAGGAACGGGTTAAAAGAAGATTTCTGCCGGCATAGCCAAAACCGGTAAAAATTATCAAATCCATATATTCGCGGGGCAGGCCGTATTGCTCAGTATGTTCTTTTTCCGAAGAGGCCGGGGAAAGGCCGATGGAAATGCCATTTTCCTCTTTGGCGCCCATGGCAGCCCAAAAGGGAAAACCCGTGGTCGCTCCGGTGACCAGAACCGCTCCGTGTCTGATAACTTCCCGGCCCAGTTCTTTTGCTTTTTCCAGAATCTCGGACCCGCCGCAGTGTTGTGTTTCCGCTGCTCCGGAAACACAGATTTTTATTTTCAAATAGGGATTTCTTGTCTCATTCATAAATTAATTATATATCAACCTCAAAAAATTGACCATATTTTGGCGAGATGGCGTCAAGACCAAGGTGGTCTCTTAATCGCTGGGTGAAAAAAAGATTTGATTTAAGTTCGCCGTGAACGACGAAAACTTTTTTCAATGAATCCGCCGAGTTTTTTACAAAATCGTAAAGCTTTTCCTTATCGGGATGGGAAGAATAACCTTCAATATTTTCAATACCTGCCGCCACTATAACCTCTTCGCCCAAAATATTAACCCTTTTCTCGCCCTCGCTCAATTTCCTGCCCAAAGAACCAGCCACCTGATAACTGATAAAAAGCAGGGTATTTTTGGCTTCCGGCAAATATCGGATAAGATGGTGTAAAATTCTGCCGCCATTGCACATTCCCGAACCGGCAATGATAATTTTAGGACCAGAAACTGCATTTATCGCTTTTGACTCCTCGCTGGTAAGAGTTTTTTTAAGATTGGGGAAATTAAAAATATCTCCTCTTTCTTTAAGATATTGAGAATAAATTTTTGTCGCCCTTATGGAAAGCGGGCTGTCTAAAAAAACAGGCACCTTTGGAATCCTGCCCTTATCCATAAGCTCGTGAACTTTAAAAATGATCATCTGGCTGCGCTCCAAAGAAAATGCCGGTATCATCAATGTCCCGCCCTTATTTAAAGTATCCTCAATAATTCTTTCCAAACGCAGATTTGCCTCTTCTTTCGGCTCGTGCATCTTGTCGCCGTAGGTGCTTTCAACAACCAAATAATCGGCGTCGGTTATTTTTTCTGTATTATTCAAAAGCGGTTCCGGAGAATTGCCGAGGTCGCCGCTAAATAAAATCTTTTTATCTCCCGCCCTTATCTCAACCATGGCGGAACCCAAAATATGACCGGCGTCTCTTAAAACTATTTTAAAATCACCCACAGAAAATTCTTCGCCGTACCCCGTCGGTTTCCACTGCTCCATAGCCGCCCTTACATCTTCTTCGTTATAAATCAAATCATCTTTCTTCTCTTTTTTCAGTTCTTTTTTCAGAACGTCTAAACTGTCAATAAGCATTAACTCGCTCAAGTCTCTGGTCGGGGCGGTGGAAAAAAATTCACCCCTAAAGCCGGAATGGGTCAGTTTCGGAACCCGGCCGATGTGGTCCAGATGAGCGTGAGTGACAATAATTGCCGCAATATCCTTTGGGTCATAAGAAAAGGGTTCTTTGTTTCTTTCGTCGTTGATTTTTGACCCCTGAAAGAATCCGCAGTCAATAAGAATCTTGGCGCCCTTATACTCCAAAAGAAAATTAGAACCGGTTACTTCCTGGCAGGCGCCGTAAAAAGAAATTTTCAGTTTGTCTTTCATTGTTTTTTTTATAAAAACCCCCCGCCCTGGGCGGGGTGGCTCTTATTGGACTATTGGAAAAAACTATCACAGCATTTTTCTAAGTGGGTGCCCGCCCGCCCTGCATCAGCAAGTACGGAACATTCGGCTCCCTTTAAATCCTAAACAGTCTATGAAGTTATCCTCCAATAGTCCACTTAAATTATACTCTCTAAAAAAACTCGAAGTCAATACAAAGTTTTATCCACAGCTTTTACGTTTTTGCCCTGTAGTTGCTTTTATTTTTGGTTTGTTATAGTATTAGGGTACAATTTGGGATTTTCCCACTGATTCCCCTGTCAAAAGCAGGGGATGACTATTTTAATAAACTATACAAGGACTGTTGGGGTAAAAGAAATACTAATTTCCCTCATAAATTACTTTTTCTATCTTGTACTAAAATTACAAGGATAAAAAGGGTTGTTTTATACGTCCAAAATTTAAATTATCAAGAATATTTTTTACGAAAATTTTTTCTGTTTTTTTATTATCTTTTTTTTGCGTTCCGTATTTAATATGATATTCTATTCCTTTATTTTTACAGAACTCAATAACTGTCTCAGCACAATTATGATAGAAATCTCCATTAACACTAAATTGACTTGATTTCACATTATAATTTAGTTTTCCGAAAATAATTTTATCTACAAAAGAAATCTCCCTTAAGATTTTTTGTAGATCTTGCTTTGCCAAATTTGGAGTCGGGTACGGCTCCATACTAACCCAAGTTTTCAAACCTTTATCGTGTAAATATTTTAATGATTTAATCCTTTCTTTATATGGAGCTGAGTAAGGTTCAAATTTTTTTTTAAAACCTTCGTCCAAAGAGACTATTGTAATACCATATTCGTTATTATCTCTGTACTTTTTTGTATTTACTAAATTTTTTGGATATACTCCTTTTGTCAAAATTGTGCAACGAATATTGTCTTTGTTTAATCTTTCAATAATCTTTAAGGTTAAGTCGGCAATTTCTGGATATTTATACATGAATGGGTCTGTGGAAAAACACAAGTGAACGAATTTTATTTTACTTTTATATTTAGGAATTTCCCTTTCAAGTAACTCTAATGCGTTAGCTACGATTTTTGGCCGTAACCATTCTTGACGGTTCTTTATAGTACCACATCTTTTTTTCATTATGTAAGCATAACAAGGAAAATTACAGCCGTGCGCGCAACCCTCCACGTGATTTATACAAAAATCAGCATATTCCACCCCGCTTTTATACAAGAGAGTTTTGCGGGTTATTTTTTGCATCTTATTTTAATTATATCATATCAAAAAAAAGAACGCTTCAGAAAAAGGAACGCTGTGGATTTCTATTTTTAAGAGAATTAGTTTTTTTATCCCAAAACTCAATACCCTTTTTATCTTTACTAAACAAAACCAAATAATACATTGTAGTATTTTTGATATTCTTAAAGGGAATTATTGACGGACTTGAATAATAACCCAATTTTTCTATCTCATTTATATAATTTTTAACCAAATTTCTAATTACTACATCTTTACTATTTCCCCATGTTTTCTTACTTACAATATCTTTCCAACCGGGATGAAACTTATCTAATGTATCAGAATCTAATTTCTTTTTTAAAACAGAAGAAATTGCTCTTTCAATGGGCCCTATAGGATAATTCACTATTAAATCTATTTTCTTTTTTGATAATTGTTCATAAGAATCGAAACAAAATTGTAAGCTATCGGGGTCTATAATAGCTAAACTTAATGAATAATCAGGAATGGTTTTTATAATTTTTTCAATAGCAATATTACAATCCTCGTTATAATACTTTATATTATTCTGTTCACCTATTCTCTGTTTTAAATTGCTTATACAAAGTGGATTTTTATCTACTAAAAAGTATTGTGTAAATTTGTCTTTTAAATTTACTACTTCTAAACAAGTTCCGTTTATTTCTTTTAAATTTTCTCTAATAATACATTTTCCTGGTCCTGAAAATAAATCTATATAATAAAGTTTTGGCCATTTATTTTTCATCCCCGTGGAAAACATTTCAGCGTAATATTTAAAATGCCCAATTTTATCTTCGGACCAAAAACCGTAACAATGTAAACTTAAATTGTCGTCTTTTGATTTATGTTTTTGACATAATCCATCTTTTCTGTATATACAGTCTCCCTTTTTATAAAAGTTGCATTTCTCCATATTTTTATTTACTTTCTACAACTTTAATTTCCTCCGGGGTGAGGCCATAGAGATTATAAACCTCTTCATCAATTTTTTTGTCGGTTTTTTCAATTTCTGATTTTATTGAATTCCACTTGTTGGAATTTTCCTCCTCTTTTTGAAGTTTTTTATTTAAATCAAGCATTTTTTCAGCCAATTTTGCCAATTCATCATGTTTGGCTTTTTCTTTTGGACTGGAAAAATCTATTTCAGGAATAGGTATATTTTGTAATTCATTAATTTTTATATGAAGGCCGGATTCAAAATTAGTTGCATACCATTTATTTACAAATTTTGAATTTAAGAGTGACAGAATAAATTTTAAACTATATTTACCATTGGTATCGTAAATTAAACTTAGAGTATCAGATGATAGATATTTTTCGTTGTCAAAAATAGCACATATGTCTACGGCTACATCTTTAAATAAAATTTTATCTCTTAAAAAATATTCTAATTTTCTAGGTCCAGCACCTACTTTTTGCAACATCAAATCTGGTTTATACCAAATCCACTTCCCTGCATATTTATAGGTATATCTATTTACGTCTTTTCCGCGTAATAATTTATAACAATTATTATCTACCTCTTTATCTAAGATAAATTTTTTGTCATTGCTTGTTTTTATACCCAAAGAGAATTTAACCACATCGCCCAATTTTATGACAGGTATTTTTATTTTGAATTCTTGACTAAACGAAAAATTATAATTTGGCGACTCTATTATCCTTTCGTAACTAAGACCATGTTGTAATTTTTCAAATTTATTATCTTTTAGTTTAAATGTCTGTATTTTATTGTTTTTTAACGCCTTACAATTTTCCAAAAATATTAAAACCGGTGTTACAGTTGCCTGTTCAAAAACACCTAATGGCAATTCTACCATCTGCGTAACATTCATATTTTCAATTAAAAATTTTCTAAATTCACTGAAACTATCTGTTCCCAACCAACTATTAGAAACAATGAAACCTAGAATGCCATTTGTTTTTAAAAGATTTGTTGCTCTTTCAATGAAAAAACTGTACAAATCCGATTTATTTTTTGCCGTTTTATATTCTTTCTTTAAATATTCTCGCTCGTTAGCGTCTTTTATATTGGCCAAATTTACATATGGCGGATTGCCAATCACAACATCAAATCCCCCTTGTTTAAACACCTCCGGGAATTGTTCCTCCCAATTAAATGGTTTTTTGTCGCGGAAATTTTTTCCGAAGTATTTTTTTAGTTCTTCATCGGTGCCGGAAATCAAAGAATTACCATTTTTTATATGGTCAAGAAATGGCATTTTCATTTTTTTATCAAGGGCGTTTATTAAAAGATTAAGCCGAGTTATTTCAACCGCTTGTTCATCTAAATCAACTCCGTAAATATTGCTTGTCAAAATAGTGAATTTAGTGAATCTTTCATCTCTATTTCCAAATTCTTTATACTTTTCATTAATAACTTCCAGCGCCTTTATTAGAAATGAACCGGAACCGCAGGCCGGGTCCAAAACCTTGATTTTTTTTAAATCATTAATACTTTTGCATTTATCCAAAACCGGCTTTAGTGCGTTTCTGACAATATAATCAACTATAAAATTGGGAGTATAATAAATACCTTGCTCTTTTCTCTTTTTTGCGTCCTTGTCTATGGTCAATCCTTTTTTAGATTTGGATAATCTATGGCCTAAGTAGTTTTCATAAACAGTGCCCAAAACATCTGTCGGCATAATCTTAAAATCATATTCATAATATCCTTCTTTTCCATATAGTTTTTTAATAACTTTTTCTGTGGCCCCACTATATTCCCCCCATTTTTCAAATGAATGTTCTTTAAAAAGATTGGAATTATAAGTTTCATCAAGTTCCCTGAATTTTGAAACCATTGTTTCATAAAGATGTTTTTTGTCTTCGTTTGTTTTCCATTGTCGTATTAATGGATTAAGGGTTGGTGGTTCAATATTTCTGTCTTCGGCAACGCGCAAAAAAATCAATCTGTCTAATATTTTCTGCACTCCCTCGTCTAATAAATCGCTTTTAACTTTTTTATTCCAAAGAGCTAAGTCGTGCGTCAAAATATCTCTGCATTCATTTAAATCTTTTGACAAAAGTGAAGTAATTGATACTTTCTGAAGCATTTTGCCGTGTTCTGTGGCATATTTATTAATCAGTTCTTTCTCAAACGATTCTTTGGACAGAAGCCATAATTGTTCAAAGCGTTCCAGAAATTGCACGCAGGGAATTTCGAAAAATAATTTCCCCGCCAGGGTTTGATCAATATCTTGCGCGTTAAAAACTTTTATACTTTTAAAATTGGTTAATACCGCCCAAATTACGCCCTTGTTAAATGAATAACTTATGGCTTTTTCTGCAAAATCTATGTTATTTAAATCAGCAGAAAGTTTTTTTGCTTCAAGATAAAATGCTGTTCGACTATTAAAGTGAAAACCGTAATCAACCCGACCAGCGGCCTTGATAGGTTCTTCGGCTGAAACTTCATTTTTGTTAAAAACATCCCAATCTAACACCTCAAATAATGGAAGAATAAAATCTTTTTTGGTTTCTTCTTCGCTATATTTATTTACTTTTCCAAATTTAACAACTTGCTCATATTTTTCAACAAGTTCTTTGATTTTTTGTTTTGCTTTTTCTTTATCCATTTCCCCTTATCCTATCAAAAGTCCGCCAAAAACGCCATTTATTCAATTTGCAAATTTTCGCCATTGGATTTTATTTTTATCATCCCTTTTTCGTCGGTGCGGAGAATGGGAATGTCAAACTTTTTTAGTCTGTCTAAAACTTCTTGAGTCGGGTGGCCGTATTTGTTATCTTTGCCAACGGAAATTATGGCGTAATCGGGATTAACATAACCCAAAAGCGCTTCCGAGGTTGAAGTTTTTGAACCGTGATGGCCGACTTTTAAAACATTGCTGGTCAGATTTTTATCGACGCTAATCAAGTATTTCTCCATCTTCTCTTCCATATCACCCGTGAGCAAAAAAGAATTTTTGCCGTAATTCAATTTTAAAACCACCATTCCGTCGTGAGGAGAAAAATCTGGATTATTAATAACGGGCAATAAAACATCAAGATAAATATCATCGCCTAAATTTATTCTCATTCCTCTTTTTGCCAGAATTTTCGGGATATTTTTATCTTTTATAGTATCTTCCAATTCTTCATAAACCGGCGTATCCACCACAACCCCAGACTCCATCACCGCGCCAACATCGTATCTTTTAAGCGTGTCAATAAAACCGGCAATATGGTCATTGTCAGGATGAGATTCAATGGCTAAATCAATTGAACGGTCGTAAAACGGCATTACTTTGGAAAGTTCAGCTAAAACTTTTTTATTGGGTCCGCTGTCCAGCAAGACCTGATTGCCGTTTGGCGCCTGAATAAAAATTGCATCGCCCTGACCAACATCCAGAAAATCAACTTCCAGCCCGCTTCTGCTTTCTCTAAAAACCGCGTACCAAACAAAAACCGTGGCCAAAAACAACAAGCCAAGAAAATAATATTTATATTGTTTGCTTATTTTTTCCCGCATTTATTTTATAAATAATTATGGCGTAAATTGCGTAAATAGCCAACATTAAACATAAAGGAAAATTAGAAATGGTCGTTGACGAAAAAGGCAGACCGGCGAAAATTTGGACTATCCAGAGTTCGTATTGAGTAAAGGCATAGCTAATCCAGCCAAAGGGAATACTTAGAAAATAAGTCATAAAGCCAAAAAACATTGTGACGGGAATAAAAGGCAAAATCAGAAGATTAACCGGCAAACCGACCAAAGAAAGAATTCCCATTTTATACAAAATCAGGGGCAAAACAAAAATTTGGGTGGCTAAAGTAACGGAAACAATCCCGCGTAAATTGAATTTTTTAGGAACAAAATTAAGCTTTTTCTCAAAATAAGGCGTCAGGTAAATAAGAGAGAGGGTGGCTAGAAAAGAGAGTTGAAAAGAAGAATCAAAACGCAAAATTTTCGGATTTTGAAAAACCATTAAAAAGCCCGTTACAAAAAGGGCCCAGCTCATTTCATAAAATCTTCCCGTTACTCTTGCCAAAATAACCAAAAGAGCCATCAGAGAAGCGCGAACAACAGTGGCTGAAGCGCCGGTCATTATGGCAAAAAGAATAATTCCCAAAACACCTAAAGTAACCCCAAACATCATCGGCAAAAAACTGAAAAAACGCATAATGGTATCGCTGACAATAGTGATGTTGTAGCCGGATAAAACAACAATATGAATAACGCCTGTTTTTCTGAAATCATCCTGCAAATCTTTAGGAATGCTCTTTCTTGCGCCAACAGTCAAACCAGCCATAAAAGCAGAATTCGGTTCAGGGATAACTTTGCCCAAAGCATTAATAAAATTTTCCCTGAGGGCAAAAAGTTTCTCTTTAAGCCAAAATCCTTGGCCGTGACCAACAAATTCAATTTTTGGATAAAGCATCTCAAAATAAACATCGTCTTTCGCCAAATAAGATATCCAGTCAAAAGAATTGTTGATATTTTGGGGCTTTTTAAGTACGCCCGTGACTTTAATTTTATCTCCGTAATGATACTCGGGATAATGATTGGCATAGAGGAGAATTTTTGTGTCGCTTGCGTTTAAAATCAACCGTGTATAATTTTCCCGTTCGTCCGGTTCGTCGGAAATAATGCCTTCCAAAACTATTTTTCCCTCCGGCAATTCCGCATTTTTCATATCCTTAAATTCATAACGGCCGATTCCCAAACCAACGGCAATAATAAAAATCGCAATTAAAGCCATTTGCTTTCGGCTAGCCGCTATCAGCGAAATAACCAACATAACAACTCCCAGAAAAATAAAAAATCCCGCCAGGGCGGGGCCAAAATTTACAAAAGACCTTAACGAAACACCTCCAATAAAACCGGTTAGCAAAAAAACAGTCCAGAGGCGACTCATAATCAAAACATTGATTTGGTCTGCCTTTTATTCATTGCATCATTGGCCAGTTTATCCGCCTCTTTGTTTTTTTCGCGGGGAATTTCTGAAAAAGAAATTTTTCGGAGGTCCATTCTCAAATTCCAGACTTTGATAAAAAGAGGAAAAAGTTTTTCCTCGACAATCTTATACTTCCCTCCCAATTGCCGGGCCACCAATTCGCTGTCCATTAACACCTCAATATTGAGATCCCGGGCTTTTTGTTTGCCAAAAAGATGTTTAACTTTTTGGAGTGCGAAAATCACTGCCTCGTATTCGGCCTCGTTATTGGTGCGGTCGCCAATGGCCTGGGAATACTTTTTAATCACTCTGCCCTTGCTGTTGGCAATAACAACGCCAATACCCGAAGGCCCGGGATTCCCCCGCGAACCGCCGTCTGTATAAACAATAATTTTCTCCTCTTTTGTCATCACTTTAATTTTACATCAATTATTCGGAGGCGCAATTCAAGGGAATTACGATAAGTTGATTTTTCAAGAGTGGCAACTAAATCTATTTTTTGGCCCTTTTTTAGGTCGTATTTTTCGGCATTGGCGATGAAAAAACCTATGGCTGAAATTTTCTCGAAATCCAGCTGCAGGTGCAGTCCGTCGTTGCCGAATTTTTTAATATTTTTAATTTCTATATTGGAAAACAAAAAAACCGGTTTGGGATTACCCACTCCAAACGGCTGAAATTTTTCTATAACCGAATAGAACTCCCAATTAATTTCATCTAGAGAAATTTCTTTATCAATATTTAAAATTTCTTTTTCGTTTTTTTGTTTGGAGATTTTTTTGTAAGCATTTAAAATTTCTTTTTCCAAATCACCAATTTTTTCTTCTTTTACAGAAAAGCCGCCGGCAAAGGCATGGCCTCCGAAATCCAATAAAATATCTTTGGGCAGGGCAGCCATCAAATCAGTGATATTGATAGTGCCGTCGCTCCGGCAGGCTCCCTTAATTTCTTTTGCTCTCTCTTTGCCCCACAAAAAAGCCGGCCGGTTATATTTTTCAACCAGGCGCGTGGCAACCAAGCCCAGCACTCCGGGGTTCCAATTAATCTCTCCCATTACAATTACCGGCGGAATTGATTCTTTATTTATTTTTTTATCAATCTCCTGAAGCATTGCCTCCACAATATTTTTTCTTTCTTTGTTAAGTAA
>Ga0315282_10006262_pt1 | contig 20000 bp, 17 predicted proteins | sample YL17G07_20_MG_FD_203693 | JGI IMG/M metagenome (GOLD analysis project Ga0315282, IMG submission 203693) | Sediment microbial communities from Yellowstone Lake, YNP, Wyoming, USA - YL17G07_20 | ecosystem: Environmental > Aquatic > Freshwater > Lake > Sediment | place: USA: Wyoming | collected... | reverse complement strand
ATTTGCTTTGCTGTCCTTGGCCTTGATTTTTGAAAATAACTGGACACCCTTTTTGAAAGATCCTTGGCTTTGCCTATGTAAAGCGCTTCGCCTGATGCATCCTTCATGATATAAACGCCAGGAAGATGCGGAATATCTCTTATACATTCGCTACAGGAAACTGCAGGTTTTAACTCGCGGAGCTTCATTTTCTCTTTAACATCCATGACAAAAATTCCTTTGCCTCTTTTACGTCGAAAATAAATGCAGCCATAATATAGCTGGCTACAGCTATCGATATGACAATAAAAAGATTCAGGCTTATTTTAAAAGAACATATATAAATTATTGCAGCCATGACCAGGCTAGCCAATAGCACCTTTAAAAATGAATTCAATATCTTATATCCATCCAAAGATCCGATTTTTTTCTTCAACATATAAAATAGCGCGAAGAAATTAAAAATCCCGGAGATTGAAGCAGCGAGCGCCAGGCCGCCTATCTTTAACGGAAACATGAGGACAAAATTTAGCGCTATATTCAGGAGAAGGGAAACTCCTGCAATCTTTACAGGAGTCACTGTATCTTTAAAGGAATAAAAACAACTCACAAGAACTTTTATCCCTGAGTAACTAAAAAGGCCTATAGAGTAAAACATAAGCGCATTAGCGGTAATAAGAGTAGAATAGTGGTCAAATTTGCCTCTTTCAAACAAGGTCTTGGTTATAGGAACCGCAAGCACTATAAGGCCGATTGAAGCAGGGGTAATTATAAAGTTTATAACCCTTAAAGAAAAAGACAGAGTATGTTTTAATTTATCCGGTTCTTCTTCCAGCGCCTCCCTCGACATCGTAGGCAAAACTGCCTGGGCTATAGCAATCCCGAATATTGCCAGAGGAAATTGAAAAATCCTGTTTGCGTAATAAAGCGCAGCAACCCCTCCAGCGCCTACAATACTAGATAAAGATGCCAAAATAGTATTTATAAACAGATTCACCTGATATACGCATGAGCCTAGGATGCGGGGCAATAATAAAATCCCTATTTTATTTGCAGCAGGATGATTCAATTTTCTTGTAAAAGAAAATTTAAACCCTTTTCTGTACAATACCGGTATCTGTATCGCAAGCTGCAGCACCCCGCCTATTAAAACGCCGCTCGCAAGGCCCATGACGCTTTCGCCCCATATTATTGCGCATATTATTATCGCTATATTCAAAAAACACGGCCCGAACGCAGGCGCTGAAAAATGTTTCAGGGAATTCAACACGCCCATTGTATAGGCAGCCAGGCCTATAAGAAGTATATAAGGAAACATCAAGCGCGTCAGTTTGACTGTTATTGCGAACTTTTCAGGGTCATCCAGAAAACCAGGAGCTATTAATCTCACAATTAAAGGCGACGCCAGAACGCCCACAATGGTTATAGCCGAAAGCACTATAAGCAAAAGATTCAGCACGACGTTTGCTAACTCCCAAAACTCTTCTTTTTTCTTTACAAGATACTCGCTTAGAACAGGCACAAACGCTGCATTTGTAGCGCCCTCTCCTATCAGGTCTCTAAGCATATTGGGTATGCGGAATGCCACTACAAATGCCTCAGCATACCTGGCTGTGCCGAAGAATTTGGCTATAATAATATCCCTAACAAAGCCCAGCACCCTGCTTATCACTGTACCAAACCCTATTATTCCGGCTGATTTAATAATATGTTTTTTAGACATTATCCCTTGCGCCGCAAAAGTCTTTGCGGCATCAAGCAAAAAATAACCACCAGTTGGCATTTTTTGCTTGACATAATTAACTGCGTATGCTATTTTATGCTCACAAAAGGAATAAAAATGCCAATATTACATGCATCCTATAAAGACATAAAGAAAAGCGCAAAAAAGGCTCTGCGTAATCAGTCTGTGCAATCCGAGTTGAAGACAGAGGCAAAGAAATTTTTAGAACTCATTTCATCCAAAAAAATGGAAGAGGCCAAAACTCAGCTCAATTATCTCATATCACAGCTTGACAAAGCAAAATCAAAAGGTATTATTCACAAAAATACTGCCTCGCGTAAAATTGCCCGCTTAACGAGAAAGCTAAAAGTTACTCCTGCGTAAATTCCGTTCCTATTCCGTTCGCCGATCGGCGAACGGAATAGGTTCAAGCTTCCTAACGGTTTTTCAAGAGCATATCTTGAGTATCAATTTCTCCAGCGCAAATCTTGGCAACGATTCCCCTGTCTTGATATCGCTATCTGTTTTCAGTATCTCTCCTAAAAGCCTTATTATCTCCTGTCTCTTAAACCTGGCAGCGTAACGAGACATCTGATCAAACTTTGTATTATACAGATTCAACTCTTTCTGTATCTCCAGCTTACTTCTTATCTTAAGAAGTTCCTTTACCCTTAGCAGCATCCTGAACTGCCAGGATAAAAGCCCTAACAAAAGTTCTGTTTCCCTTTTTTTATATTTCTGGATACTTGTAAAAATATTCAGGGCCAATTTTACGTCTTTTTTCTCTATGGCGTCCAAAAGGTCAAAACTGGTTTTAAGAGGCGCGACATATATGACCTTCTCTACATCCTGTTTTGTTATTTCAGCTCTTTTGCCTGCGTAAAGAACAAGATTGTCCACGCTGGAGGAAAGTACATGCAAATCATTCGGAAGATTTTCTTTTATCAAATTTATGGCATCAGCACCCATCTTTTTACCGGCTGAGTGCACGCGTCTAGAAATCCAAATACTTATCTCAGAATCAGTAAGCCTGGCTGAACGCACAACCTTTGTAAGCTTTGACGCCTCCAAAATAAATCCTTCTTTTATTTTTGCTGCCTTTGAATCTATTATGAAAATCGAGCTGTCTTTAGGGTTTCTGAGATAAAAAAGCATTGATTCTTTATCGCTATCCGAAAGGCTGTCAGCGTCTTTTAAAATTACAAACCTCTTAGGAGACATGAAAGCCGCTGTATTCAGTATATCCAGCATCTCTTTCAGCTTAAAGTCTTTGTCTTTAGCGTAAAATACTTTGTAATTCAAATCCTTGGTAGTATTTTCCAAGAATCTGGACTTTAGTTTTTTAAGCTCTGCTTCCTTTAGAAAATCCTCTTCTCCTAAAAAAAGATACGAGGTAAGGTCTTTGGTGGGCATTTTTATTTAGGTACCAGTAACTCGTAACCAGTAACCAGGAATTTTAAAATAACGAATAAAAAAACAGGATTTTATTTCTAAAGTCCTAGTTACGGGCTACTGATTCCTAGTTACTGCTTTGTTCACCAATTTTCTACTATCCTGTTAACAATCCGCCTTGCAAGGTCTGACATTGCATCATTCAAAGCAGATGTTTCGGTTTTTTGAAGAGTCCCTGTTGTAAAGTATGTGGTATCTCCTGTAATACTATTTTCTTCAAACAAAATATTTGAGTCCTTCTGATTTATCAATTTGACATCGCACATAATGCTGATCCTGTATTCCTGCACAACCTCGTTCTGATATCTCAATGGATCTTTCCTATACTGCACAATCTCGCCTTCAAGTACTGCGTCTGCAGAATCCTTGCCAGCCATCTTTAAATTCCCGTCCAGAAAAATTCTGCTCACAATCACATCCCTTAAATCCACTTCTAGATTAGGCCTGTAGACTTCGTATTTATCCTTTGCGTCAACTTCTTTGGTTATGTCAATATTATTTTTAAAAGTTTCTACCTGTATTGTCTTAATATTATCAGGCAGAATCGTCTTAGCAGTATAACCGCAGCCTGTCAATAATAAAGAGCACCAGAGCACCAGAGCACCAGAGCACCAGAATAGTGTTTGAGTATTATTTTTTTTCCAATTCATTGAGCCTTTCCTCGGCTTTCTTAGCCCATTCTGTGTCAGGATAATTTCGCACTATATCTTTATAGTATATTATCGCGCTTTTAGGCGCTTTACGCGCTTCATAAAATTTGCCTGTCTCATAAGCATTCTCAGCTTCCCTTGACTTAAGCTTATCCACAACCTGTTTAGCATCCGGAGCCATTTCACTGTCAGGATGTTTCTTTAAAAAATCTTCAAATTCCTTACGCGCCAGATTAGTAGGAGTCTGGTCATAGGCTGGCTTTACTGAAAGAAGTTTTGAGCACTCTGCAAGCTGAAATCTTGCCTTGTCAATAACAGAACTATTCGGATATTTGTCTATCAAATCCTTAAACATAAGTATTGCGCTGTCATAATCCTGGATATCCTTATAAGACAAGCCTGCCTTGAATTTTGCAAGATCTGCATATTTGCCATATGGCGCATTACCAGCCACTGCCTTAAATATCTCTATTGCCTTGTCTTTTGCAGGCACCTGCCATTTACCTATAATCTTTATCTTTTTCCCTGAAAAAAACGCATCAGCTATTTTATATTCTCTCTCTATTACATCATCCACTAATTCAGTATAAGGATAAGTGTCTATCACCTTCTGGTACGCTTTAAATGCCTCATATGGATTATCCAAGTCTTCCATTATTCGGCCTATATAATACTGCGCAGTAGGCGCTTCTTTGGAAAGAGGGTAATGCTTTAATAATTTTTTAAACTCTCTGAGCGCTTCTTTAACATTCTTCGCCTCATAAAACTTCTTCGCATACACAATCTGGTCACTAGGAGTATCTTTGGCAGCATATTTAGGATTCTCCCACTTCCCGCTTTCAGGAGTCCAGATCCAATAACCAAAAGCAGGCCCTGCTAATACATATAATAAAAATATAGCAACTATGCTCAGTCTTTTCATACGTATTTGAAATTATACCACTATATAAAGAAAAATCAATGAATTTAAACTTGACAAAATAACATTGTCAAAATGTCAAATTTACAGAGAAGGGTTGTAATATCCCATTTTAAGGTTAGGAAAAGATTTTTTCAGGGATTTTATTAATTGCCTGACTCCTATCATGTTAGAAAGCTGGTTAGGATATTTTATAATCCTAAAATAAGCAAGAGGGTCGAAATTCAAATTGCGCCATTGAATCATATCTATTTTATAAGATGCTATGAATTTTTTTACAGCCCTGCATTCATTTTCTGAATCTGTAAAACCAGGCATTGTAAGATAATTAATCGAAACAAAGCCTTTTTTTCTTTTAGCTATTTTTATCGACGATAAAATATCATGAAAATCATAACTTCTCGATTTATAGTATCTTTCATAATATTCTTCCCTGCAGCTATTTATACTGACCCTGATACTATTCAAACCAATATCAAATAACCTGGCAATAGATTCAGGCTTACTGGCATTAGTGTTAATGTTTATAGTACCCTGCGCGGTTTTTTTTCTTATTAATCTTATTGATTTTTCAATCAAATCAGTCTGAAGAAGAGGTTCGCCTTCGCAGCCCTGGCCAAAACTCAAGACCGGGTCTTGCACCCTACTTATATGAAATAAAGCTACTTCTTTTACCTCTTCAGGAGAAGGCGTAAATTTTATCCTTGGCTGGGTTTTTAGTGAAATACATCCTGCGCAGTTAGCATTGCAGGAAGGTGATATTGGCAGAGGACATTCTTCTCTTGATAGGAAAAAATTCTGGGCGCCTGGGCAGCCATAGACAAGAGCGCAATCCGTAAGGTGCTTGATAAGCCTATTGCCAGAAAATAACTTTTTTATTTTCGCTGTATTTTTTCTGACTAAACTAATATCTATAAATCTTGGGTTATGTCTGTTTGACTTATCGACTCTAACTGCAGTAACATAAATATCGCCTTTATAAAAACCAGCTGCAGTGTAACAGAAAAGCGGAAGAATATCAGGACTAATTTCCGTTCGGCGAACGGAAAGGTTATTACGTTCGGCGAACGGAAATTCGGTATAGGCAGCGCTATAAGTGCCTGTAAACGCAGGCGCCATGAATACAGCCACTGCAAAATAATTTTTCAAGGCTTTAAAATCGCCTGTTACAGAATTATATCCAACAGGTATTCTATCAGGCAGCATAAAAAGTTTGCTGCCTTCAGGCATTTTAATGTACTCTTCCCTATCCGGCCTGAAAAAACAGCCTGCCTTCATTCCAGTTGCTTCTATCTCTGGTATATTGAATATTTTACCTGATTTATCTGATACAAGTATATGGAACACGCTATTTTGGCAGGAAGTCTTTCTTAAGCCAATGCACGGCAAGAGCTTCTTTCCACCAGCTCGGTTGAAAGGACTATTCTTTTATTAGACCTTATCTTTTTCTGTATTATCTGATTCAGGGTCTGAGCAGCTACTATAGCCATTTTATGCAAAGGCTGCCTTATAGTTGTAAGAGGAACAGGGCTGTAATTCAAAGCTAGAGGATTATCATCAAAACCTATAACCGAGATATCTCCTGGCACGCCAACTCCATTTTCCAAGCATACCTGTATAGCCCCGACTGCCATTTCATCGCTTGAGGCAAATATTGCAGTAGGCGGTATTTTCATTCTTATAAGTTCTTTTGTAAGCGTCCTGGCAGATTCTCTTCCAAAATCTCCATACTTTATATAATCCTTTTTCTTTTCAATCTTATGTTTATCCAAAGCTGTCAGGTAACCGTTTAATCTATCTATTGCCACCTGAGTCTTTAATGCGCCTGTAATAGCAGCAATCCTTGTGTGCCCTAGTTTTATAAGATATTCAACCGCATCCACACCTGCATTAAAATTATCTATTGATATGCATGACACAGGAAGATCTTTAGTGTAATAATTCATTATAACGCATGGAAGCCCTGCTTCTATAGCGCCGTCAACCTGTTCCTCATTGCCTATGATATCAGAAAAAATTACTCCTTCTACGCTGGAAATATTTAAAAATGTCTCCCCATTAGTAACATGTAATAACAGATCCATTTTCATGCGCTCTACTGCAACTCCTACGCCCTGCAGGATCTGAAGAGCGTAAAATGAATGGAATATATCTGTGTATCTGGGAATAACAAGGCCTATTGCATTATTATTGCGTTTTGACGCCAGGCGCTGGGCACTCATATTAGGCCTGAATTTCAATTTTTTAATAGCTATCTCCACTTTATCTTTGTTATACTTTTTTACAGAAGACAGCTTATTAACAACTCTCGAAACAGTAGCTATTGATACGCCAGCTTCCCTTGCTACATCTCTAATATTTTTTATGCCCATTGTACTTCATCTCCTTCATATCACCTTATCCCGTATTCTTTTATTATATAGGCTGTCACAAAACTCGTTCCAGCCTATGATTACAGATATTTTTAAAAAGATTACAGTGATTACCTCGTCGATAAATAATCTTTGTAATCTGTATTTTTAATCGCCGTAATCAAGGGCGGCACTTTTGTGACGCCCTATTATTATATAAAACACTTGCGATATTTGCAAACATAAGCCCCGCATTTCTTTCCAGAGATGCGGGGCTTATATCTTTCAACACACAGATCGCTATTATTTACCTTTCAACTTCTCCACTAAATCATACATAAGTTTTCCAGCCATATCCTTTGAACCAAGGCCCACTGCAAGCGCAAAAGCCAGCCCTATAGCTCCCAATAAAACCGTGATGGTTGTATTTAATATCGAAGTCGCTATATTCAACTGTTCCAGCGTCATAATAGCTGCAAATATCACTATTACTGTCTGTGTTACCTGGCTCATTAATTTTGCCTGTTTCATACCAGCATTCATACAGGTAGTCATTACAATTGATCCTACAATGCTTGCGAAAAATATGCCAAGGGAAATTATGAAGATAGCTGCGATAACATTAGGTATATAAAGTATAATCTTATCCAGCAAAGATGCCACAACTGTCATGCCAAGCGCATTCAAAGCAGCCATAAATACAAGCAACATTACCAGCCAATAGATAAGCCCGCCTATTAATTCTGAAAGAGTGTTTTTTATCCCGCCCTTTCTTAAAACATCGGAAAGCCCTGATTTTTCACTAGCAGAATCAAATTGTATTAGCTTTAATAACTTCACAACCACATTCTTTAAAACTGCCGCTATAATCCATCCGACTATCAGTATAACCAATATCCCTATTAAAGTCGGTAGAAATGTAGCTGCTCTTACCAGCATGGCTTTAACTGGCTCGACCACAATTAAACTCCAATCCATATACATACCCCCCTTTCTTTCCTAGAGTGTAAGTATATCCTACAATTTCATAAACGTCAAGGGCAGCAAGAGTAGGAACGGTTCTAGAGCCAAAGGGAGAAGTGTCCCTCTTTATTTTTTGGCTTTGCCTTGGCTGGCTACAGAAGTTATAGCAGCCTGGATCTTCTCCTGGTCGCCCAAATAATAATGTTTCAAAGGCTTCAGGTCTTTGGTGAGCTCATAAACAAGCGGAATCCCTGTAGGTATATTTAATTTTACTATCTCTTCTTCTGATATATTGTCTAAATATTTTACAAGCGCCCTTAGGCTGTTTCCATGCGCAGCTATGATAACCTTTCTGCCAGACTTCAACAGAGGCGCGATTGTTTCTTTCCAGTATGGCACAACCCTTGCCACTGTTTCTTTCAGGCTTTCAGTAAGAGGCAGGTCTTTTTTGCTGAGGCCTTTATATCTCGGATCATTTCCTGGATACCTTGAATCTTTTTCTTCAAGCGCCATAGGAGGAATATCATAACTCCTTCTCCAGATAAGCACCTGCTCTTCCCCAAACTTTTGAGCCATTTCTGATTTATTAAGGCCTTGCAACGCTCCATAATGCCTTTCATTCAAGCGCCATGAATTATGCACAGGTATCCACATTAAATCCATTTCGTCCAAAACAAACCACAATGTCCTTATCGCTCTTTTCAAAACAGATGTGAATGCCGCATCAAACTCATAACATTCTTTTTTTAGCACCTTTCCTGCTTCATATGCCTCACTCATGCCTTTCTCAGACAAATCCACATCAGTCCACCCTGTAAATTTATTTTCTTTATTCCAAATACTCTCTCCATGCCTTAAAAGCACTAAACGTATTTCTTTCATAACTATTTCTCCTATTTCTCTACTTGATTTAATATACAATAGCTAAGTTATAATAAGCATCCGCGTCACCGAGACCAAGTAAGTTATTCCAAGTACTCCTTAAGATTATTAACCAGTTCTTGTTTTTTCTTAACAACTCCTTTGTGTAATTGTTTTGGTTAACATTTTATTTTAATATTATACTTCTTATTGCGTTTCAACGTCAATCGTTTCTTTAAAGTTATTGAGGTAAGGTGATGGATTGCTGGGATTGGTATTTGCCTTTGCGGTCAGCGTAAGTAACCTGGCACTGCTCATCTGATTCAAAAAAAACTACCTGAGCAATACCTTCATTAGCATAAAGCTTTGCAGGAGAGTTAGAGGTGTTACTGATCGCTATAGTAAGATACCCTTCCCATGACGGCTCTAAAGGAGTGACATTAACTATCACGCCTATTCTGGCATATGTGCTTTTACCTGTGCAAAGAGCAAGGACATTCGATGGCATCTTAAAATATTCAAGGGATCTAGCTAGAACAAAAGAATTTGGAGGAATTATACAGACAGGGCCTTTAAAATCTTCAAATAAACCGGGGCTTATTTTTTTAGGGTCTATTGTTTCTTTACCGGAGTCTTTGAAGATTTTAAATTCGTCGAAAATTCTTATATCATAGCCATAACTGGAAAGGCCGTATGAAATATTATTATTTTTGATTTGGTGAGAGAGGAATGGCTTTATCATATCATGATTTAAAGCCATTTTTTTGATCCAGAGATCGGATTTCAGCATTTGGAATATCCGCATGAACGGCAGACAACGCATCCTTCTTCGTGCCTTAACGCAGCGCCGCAGTCAGGGCATACTCCCACCACTGTTCCAAGCTTATCCTCTATCATGGTGTGAGGGGAATGTTTTTCCAATGCTTCTTCCTGATGGTGCATCTTGCCGTTGCCAAGCCTTAGCTCCAGAACCCTCGCGATAGCATCAGAACATGAAAATATCCTTCCGCTTTTCTCCCATGAAGGGGACGGGCAGCGTATACCTCTTAATTGCTCTACTATCTTGCTGTTTTCCACGCCTGAACGAAGCGCCAGGGACACAAGCCTTCCTATTGCTTCCAACTGGCTAGCTGCGCATCCACCTGCCTTACCCATCTGAATAAACACTTCGAAAGGCAAGCTCTTATCATCCACATTTATCGTGATATAAAGATTTCCGCATCCTGTCGCAACTTTTGTAGTAGTCCCGTTTGTAACAACAGGCCTTGGCCTAGGAGCAACGCTTTTTTTATCTATGAGCTCTACTGCATTTGCTTCTTTTTTTGTTGAATCAGTAGTGTTTATATTCAGCACCTGTTCCTCTCTTGATTTATCCCTGTAAATGGTTACTCCTTTACACCCTAATTTGAAAGCTAACATATAAACTTCTCTCACTTCATCTTTTGCGGCATCATGCGAAAAATTAACTGTCTTAGAGACAGCGTTATCAGTGTATTTCTGGAACACCGCCTGCATCCTTATGTGCCAGAGAGGCGCTATGTCATGAGACGTGACAAAAATCTTTTTATATTTTTCAGGAACATCTTCTATATCCCTAATAGAGCCCTTTTCTGCTATTTCCTCCATGAGCTTTCTGGAATAAAACCCATCTCTCTTAGCAGCCTCTTCAAATAACGCATTGACTTCGATAAGTTTATCATTATCCATTACATTCCTATAATACGACAACGCAAATAAAGGCTCAATGCCGCTTGAAGCGTTTGATATAATCGAGATTGTGCCTGTTGGCGCAATTGTTGTAAGTGTGGCGTTTCTTAATTCTTTTAAACCCTTTTCTGCTAATGTACTTTCTTTAAAATTAGAAAAAGCCCCTCTCTTTCTGGAGAGTTCCTGCGATTTAACCCTGGCTTCGTCAGATATAAATTTCATTATTTTCTCTCCAAGCTGAACCGCTTCTTCGCTATTATAAGGTATTTCAAGTTTTATAAGCATGTCTGCCCAGCCCATCACTCCAAGGCCTATCTTTCTATTGGCCTTGGTCATTTTTTCTATTTCCTGAAGAGGGAATTTATTCATATCGATTACGTTGTCAAGGAAATGAACGCCTGTATGCACCAGTTCTTTTAACGCATCCCAGTCAACCTGTTTTTTTCCGTTTCCGCATACGGTTTTGGCTAAATTTATAGACCCAAGATTGCAGCTCTCAAAAGGCAAAAGCGGCTGTTCTCCACAGTTTGAAATACATAACCCATTTGAAATAAATGAGTTAGAACGATTTTCTGTTAAATCATAAACCTCTTTTACACCAAAATTTTCAATTTTAGCTACCTTGTCTTCAAATTTACACGGATAGAAATGATGACACATTAAAATATCTGTTTTTTCTTTGTGTTTACCACAAAGAAATCCAATATCCTTTAAAAATCTTAGTATATTATCTCTACTTATATGAAGTTCATAACATACCCCATCTAAGGTATAAATATGGTCCTCTCCTTTTTTATTTTTATAGGGAAAACCGAAACGCTCAGGCCTGCTTCTGTCATATATCTTTGAAAATATACCTAAATTGATAAGTAAGCGCTGAACACCTTTTAATAAATTCTGTGATTTAGCAGTCAAACGTATATAGGTTGTATTATTTACCTTTTGCAAACCTACTGTCCCGTCCGCACTAAACAACCCCTGCAAAAATCCTATTACTGCTTCTTTTGGAGCTGTATATATAAATTTTGGGATATCTTTTTCATCTGACTGCCAGGGTTTAATACCTAGATATCTAAAAAACTCTACAAAATATTTGCTGTGATATGAAAGATGGTATACCCCGCTCTCTCTTTCTACTTCTTTGATATCATAACCATACCAATTATTGAGTATTGGTTTTAAATATTCTAAAATAGCCCTATCGTCCTTGCTAAATGTCAAACCCAATCTACAATCTTTATCTCCTTCTCTCAGCCAGCCGTCTCCGACAACCCACCCTAATATCTGACCAAGTTCTTTACTCCATTGAGAAGGCAAATTAAGCTTGGATCTTTTCCCATTATCTCCTATAAAATCATTTATAACCGGAAACGGCAAGTCTTTGTCTTCGCTAAATCTACCTTCGCCAGACTGAAGCAATATTTCATGCTTCTCTTTATCCAGATCTATCAGTTTCACCCATCCCTCATTCGTCATTATCTTATGATCAGCTGTCGCCTCTAACTCATAACCTGAGGCAGTAGTTAATTTAAAAACCTCTTTGCTGCCGCTACAAAATGCCCTGCTTATCGAATTAAAAGTTATACCGCATTTTGTCTTTAATGCAACGCCCGCTTCTTCTTTTTGTGAATATAAGATTTCCAAAACCCTGTCATCAGTTGCAACTCTAAGTCCACCCTCGCCAAAATACCTAACTATATCCTTCATCCTCATAAGGCCATGTTCTGTAGATACCAATGCATCGCCTGTAACGCAGGGATTAGTTGATTCAATCTCTCCTAATTTCGGAGTGGGGTTATCTTTATTTATCCTGTCTATGAAAACAATTCCTGGCTCTCCGTTTTTCCAGGACAATTCCACTATCAGGTCAAAGACCTCTTTGGCTCTTATTTTTTTAAGCTCCTTTTTATTATGCGGATCTATCAAGGAATATTCTTCATCAGCTATAACCTTGTTCATAAAATCTTCTGTGACAGCTATAGAGATATTAAAATTTGTTATTTCTTTATCATTCTCTTTACACTTGATAAATTCAAGTATATCCGGATGATCCACGCGAAGAATTCCCATATTTGCCCCGCGCCTGGTACCGCCCTGCTTAACTGCCTGAGTAGCGGCGTTAAAAACCTTCATGAAAGAAACAGGCCCGCTTGAAACGCCTCCTGTAGATTTTACAACGCTATTCTTCGGCCTGAGCCTTGAAAAACTAAATCCTGTCCCGCCTCCGCTTTTATGTATCATAGCGGTATTTTTTATAGCATCAAAAATGGATTCCATTGAATCGCCTATCGGCAGGACAAAACACGCGGATAACTGGCCCAAATCTTTCCCTGCATTCATAAGGGTGGGGCTATTGGGCATAAACTCAAAATTAGACATGCTATCATAAAATTTATTTTCTATTTCTTTTATTTCTAGATTGCTTGAGCCGTACATTTTGTCTGCTTTTGCTATGTAACGGCTCACTCTTCTAAACATACCTTCAGGGGTCTCAGTAACTTTTCCATCCGTATCTTTTATGAGATATCTTTTTTCAAGAACCTTAAGGCAATTTTCCGAAATGTTTGACTTCTTTTCAACTTTAGTTTTCAATTCCATTATTTAGTCCTCTCAAATTTTGTTGCGTAAAATTAATCCCGAGCGACCGTTTTATTTTGCATTGTGTCGCGAGGGACAAATTTACAATCATCACGCTCTAATAAAAAATAAGTATATCACTTGCTAATTATATGTCAAGTTAAAAAACCACAATATATTGATATTTTTTTGCCGACTATAACTATATATGGTGGTTATATGATATCGACGCTGGTTTTGGAAATCCAGCCTTTCAGATCCTTTGAAAGCTCAATTTCATACCAATCCTGAGTATCTTTTATTATGCTAAATTTTGCGCCCTCGTGGAGAGTAAATTGTAAAAGATAATCTTCTTTTGGCCCGCTTCTTGCATCGGTTTTTTCAGCTACGACAACTCCTATCTTTGTAAAATTTTCATCTCTTATTTTTGCAAATAAAAAAATGAGTAGGATGAAAAATATGGCTCCGAATGAACCAGCAGTATAAAACATAAACCGTCTTTTAGCAACAAAAAATATTGAAAATATCAGAAATAAAATTATAGCAAGATAAAAAAAAGAACATATTAACGATAGCTCGTTTACATTCACCCTGTCATACAAAAAAAGCAGCGCATTTAAAACAAAGCCTCTTTCGGATGTATTTATTTTATCTACAGCCATAGTCCTTGCAAGTTTTAAATTAAGCTGTGTATCTTTATCGCGCGGATCCAGTCTCAGTGCTCTTTCGTAATTCAAAATAGCTTTGCCTATTTTTTTTAATTTGAAATAGCTGTTGCCTAAATTATAAAATACTTCCGGACTAACTTCATTAATCCTGAAAAGCTCTTCATAAAAAGAAACTGCCTTTTCATAATCCCCATTTTCATAGCTTGAATTTCCTTTCTTATAAAACTCTTCAGGATTGTCAAGCGCCGTTGAAATTCCGGTAAATATAAAAAATATCAAAAAAGAAAATGCAAAAATCTTTTTCATATATATCTCTCTAAATTCGTTATAATGAGTTCTGCCTGTTTAATGGTACGTTCCATGTCGAGTTTTACAAACTTCGCTGAGGCAAATCGAACCATATCACAATCGTCAAACAAAATCTTTACTTTATCAATAATATCCTCGCTAACCCCGGCCTCTTTCAGCTTATATCCCAGCGAATCTTTTGTAATAGAGGGATGCGGGATATTTAATTTATCCGCTATATATTCTATTACCGCCTTATAAATCTCTGCATAAAATTCCTTTACCATATTTTTATCTATTGTTTTTCTCGCTCCCTTAAGCCTCTTTGAAGCAGCACCCCTTGCGCGTAAAGATCTCGCATACCCTATATCAGTTCTCAGTCTGCTTCTGTATAGTTCGTATAAGTACAGGCCTATGAGAATAAAAAGCGGTAATATGTTTATTAATAAAAATATTATATTTTTATATAAAAAAGTATTTTTGGGCCTGAACTCGGCATGAGAAGTTTTTATATACCCCATATCTCTTTTTAAAAGCTGTATTTCTTCTTTTGCAGCGCCAAGGGAAAATGTAGTTTTCTCAGCAGGCTCTTCTTTTGATTTAGTGACATTTATTATCACGGGATCAAGTTTTTTCCGCACATAATCTTTCAGGACAGGGTTGAAATAATCATATTCAATAGGGCCTAATGTAATATTTCCTTCTTTTTTCGGAATAATCATTTTTTCAAATATCTTTTCGCCCTGGACAACATAATTATCTTTTGAAATATTCTCAGAACTTCCTGATTCATAAAATTTAACATCCTGAATTTCCGGAGTATTAGGAGAAGATATCGTCTTTATGTTGCCTTTTCCTTTTATTTTAATTTTCAGGTTTACGGGTTGGTTTTCTTCTACTGTATTTTTGTCTACATTTAGAAAGACATCAAAATCTCCCACATCTCCTTTAAAATCAACTGGTTTATTTTGTTCCGGCAAAGGCAATATTTCTACTTTTACAGGGTCTGTTGTAAGCGCTACTTGTTTTCCTCTCCTGAACATGCCGAATGGATCCTGATCAAATGCGCCAAAAGGGTTTTTTGGGGCATTATCTACGTCTTCTACAGTTGCCTCTAATCTTGCAGAGCCTATGGTAAATTCTCCCGGGCCTGTGGCAAAAAGCGCTGTTTTGATTTCTGTTACAAGGTATCTTGTATTGTTTATAACTTTATAATATTTTTTCTGCGGAGGCATATCCTCTGACCAAAAACCTATAGTAGACGGCGGATTATACAACGGATTGTTAAACAGATCGATTGCCTGATAAAATGCGAAGGTAAGCGTTATTTGTTCATTCACATATGCCCTGAGCTTATCCACATATGCTTCTATAAAAAACTCTTTTCCCTGCTGCGGCTGGCTATTTTGGCCCATTGACTCAGAGTCAGAGGGCTGAGCCTGTTGCTGGGAAGGCATCGGCGGCTGGCTATTTCTAGGCAATACTTTTATATTTATAGAGTTTGCTGAATATGTTTTGCCTTTATAATTAATGTTGAACGGCCCAAGCATATAATCGCCTGTATTGTTAGGCACTAATATATAGGTAAAAGATACTGAGTTTGCAATCTGGCCGTTTACAATAGAGATATTTTGGGACCTTCCTGAAGAATAAGCGGTAAATCCTTTAAGGTCAGGCATGTCAGGTTGCGGGATATTAGATGCATTACCTGATACTGTTATAGTAAGGGCTACCTGTTCGTCTAACGTAACTTCCTGCTTATCCGCATCAGCAGATATTGTTATATCCTCTGCATAACAAACTGCTGCAACCGACAAAACTAATAAAAATGAAACAAAATATCTCATATCTTATGGCAGGTTAAAGCCTGCCCTACAACTGCTGTAGGGGAGGGTTTTAAACCCTCCCCTACACAAAGTCTTCACCAGTCTTTGTCCACTCTATATCGGCCTTCCACGGGCTGATTTCTTAACTCTTTCTGAATATCTTTTTCGTCGTCTTTAAGCGCATCAAGAAGCCTTACAGCATCTTCTTTCGACATCTCGCCTTTTTTCTCTTCTCCTGAAGGCTTTTCTTCTGATCCTTTTTGCTGCTCTTTTTCCTGCTGGGCATGGGCTTCTCTTTCCTGTTTTTCTTTACCCTCTTCTAACTTTTGAGCATCTGATGGTTTTTGATCCTTTTGCTGCTCTTCCTGAGCCTGAGAAGATTCGCCTTGTTTTTGCTGTTCGCCATTCTTGTTTTCTTTTTGCTGAGATTCTTTTTGTTTCTTGTCTTCCTTTTTAAGGTTTTCTTTTATCTTTTTTCTTACAAATTCTATATTATATTTTGCGTCTTCATCATTCGGGTCTATATCCAGGCACTTTTTATAGTCTTCTATTGCTTCTAATAATTTACCCATCCTGTAATGCGTATTCCCAGTATTATAATACGCCTTGCGCTGAAGTTCGCTATCTTTTGAATTCAGAGATTTTTCATATTCTTTAAACGCATCTTCATATTTTTTTTGTTCATGAAGGCCGTTTCCTATGTTGTAATGGAGCTTGTCGCTGTCAGGAGCTTCAATTTGCGCATCGCGCCATTTGGATAAAGCTTCGTCAATCTTGCCCTCTTTATAAAGCTTATTCCCTTCGTTATTCTTCGAAGCAAGCGAATCTCCCCATGTCCATCCTAATACAGAAATATAAAATAAGGATATCAATAATAACTTCATCTTTTTTTTCTGTCTCCTATTATAAATTCTATGCATAACAATATAAAAGCAATACCAAGAAAATACTGAAACCTGTCCTCATATTGCGTAAATAGCCTGCTTGAAAGCTCTTTTTTCTCCATTTTGCTTATCTCGTCATAAATCTTATCAAGTTCAAATTCGCTGGCTGTAGCGTGGTAATATTTACCATCTGTGATAAGGGCTATCTTCTGAAGCATCTCTTCATCCAGTTTTGTCATTACAACTTCACCGGATTTATCTTTTTTATACCCATTAACTTTGCCAGACTCATCTATTATAGGTATAGGTTCCCCTTTTCTAGTGCCTATACCTATTGTATAAATCATCACCCCTTCTTTTTTCGCTTCACTGGCAGCTTCTACTGGATTTGTATCATGATCTTCTCCGTCAGTAATAAGGACAATGACCTTGTGTTTTCTTTCTTTTTTAGCAAAACTCTTGGCAGCTACCTTAATCGCATCTCCTATGGCTGTGCCAGGTTTTGGCATCATGCCAGGCTCTATTATGCTTAAAAACATCTTTGCTGCGCTATAGTCTAGCGTTAGCGGGCATTGCATGAAACTATCGCCTGCGAATGTCAGTATTCCAACCTTGTCGCCTTTTAGTTTATCTATAAGAGAGGAGATTTCCAGTTTTGCTTTTTCAATGCGGCTTGGCTTTATATCCTGGGCCAGCATGCTTGATGACGTATCTATGGCTATCATTATATCCACGCCGTAACGCTTAGTCACAGTAAGCCGGCTGCCTATTTGAGGCCTGGCTAAAGCCAGGATCAAAAAACTTAAAGCAATAACTATTAAGACCTTTCTTATTCTTTCCTTAGCAAGGCTTTTGGAAAAAGAAAGCTTCTCTATAAGACCGGCATCCCCAAATTCCTCTACTTTTTTTCTTTTATTTATCCCAACTAATATAAAAAATGCAACCGCTATAGGAATCAACAAAAGAAAATTTAGATATACGGGCGCTCCCCAATGCATATAAAAACTCCTAAGGTATTTTTCTGAACAGAGTATTAGCCAACGCTATCTCAAGTAAAAGAAATATAAATCCGGGTAATATAAAAACTACTGCCAATTCTGTGTAGTTTGCGTATTCCTTTGTCTCTATTTTTGTTTTTTCAAGCCGGCCTATTGTCTTATAAATCTCTCTCAAACCTTCTTTATCCTGCGCCCTGAAATACAACCCTCCTGTTTCATCAGCAATATTTTTAAGCAGCGCTTCGTCTATTTCCGTATCCATGTGCACATATCTTTTTCCAAAGATAGGATCTTCCACAGGATACATGGCGCCTCCCGGCTTTCCCGCTCCTATTGTATATATCTTTATGCCAAGCGCTTTGGCTGCTTTAGCAGCAGTTAAAGGATCTATCTTACCGGCATTATTAACGCCGTCTGTTAAAAGTATTATTATCTTACTTTTAACATTAGAATCCCTGAGCCTGTTTACAGCATTGCTTATCGCCATTCCTATAGCGGTTCCATCTTCTATCATTCCTATATCAACTTTATCCAGAAGTTCTATAAGCGCGCCATAATCAAGCGTAACCGGGCACTGCGTGAAACTGTATCTTGAAAAAACTACCAGGCCAATCCTGTCGTTATTCCTGGTTTTTATAAATTCCCTCAAAACATCCTTGGCCGCGCCTAATCTATTCTGCGGCGCAAAGTCTTCTGCCTTCATACTGCCAGAAATATCAAGAGTAAGCATGATATCAATTCCTTCTGTTATTATCTCTTCTTCTTTCTGGCCCGCCTGAGGCCTTGCGAACGCGAGGACAAAAATAAAAATAGCTGCCATCCTTAATATCATCGGAACATGCCTGTACTTAACGCGAAATCCCGGCCGTATACTCTTCAGTATAGAAACATCTGAGAAAATAATGCTAGCTTCGCGTAATTTAGCGTGCCTGAAATAATCCCAGACTAATAACGGAATAATACCTAATAATAGTAAAAATAATGGGTTGGCAAAACGCATATCAAATATTAATATATTAAATAACCAATAATCAAATCCCAATAACCAAATAAATTCTAATCACCAATTTACCAATAACCAAACATGCGTGTTTGATTATTGATTATTAGGTATTGGTTATTATTTGATGTTTGTAATTTGGTTATTGGTTATTTTGGTGGTTGTTATCTCTATTATCTCCTCTGCTTTTCTATAAGCTTCTTCGATCTCTTTCTGTATAGGCGTATATTTTGCAAATTTCACCATATCGCAATCTTCAAGAAAATAATTTATTTTATCTACGCGCAGGCGTTCTATTCTTTTTGACCTCATCTCCTGGAAAAGCTCCCATGTAGTCCTATCCATAGCAAATATCCTGTACCTATTCTCTATGTAGGTCCGGATAATATCCGAGAGCTTTATATAATATTCCTTTACAAGCCCCTTTTCTATAAGCTTCATTTCTTTAAGGGCTTTTAAAGCATTTTTTGCGATTTCTTCTGCAGGAACTGGAGGTAACGCAGGTTTATCTTCTTTTTCTTTTTTCTTTTTAAAATATATAAACGCCGCAATACTAACTATAAGTAAAATAAAGATAACGAATATCCATGCCGAAAACTTGCCTTTTATTTCTGCAGGACTTTTCAACGGCCTTATATCGTCTTTATCGTTTGGCCCAGGCTTTACGCTTTCTACCTTTATCTTTATTTCATCTGATGAAATTTCTTTTTCCTGCTTATTCAGGTCTTTGTATTTGATTTTTAAGCCAGGTATTGTAAATTCGCCTGTTGTAAAAGTAGCTATGGTATATATATCCTTGGAAACCAATTTCCCGCTTTTTGTTTTCTGAGGGGTCTCTATCTTATAATCCTTTATTTCAAATTCTCCAAGATTTTTCCCTGTGGCATAAGGTTCTATCTCAACGCCATTATCGTATTCCAAAATAACTTCATATTTTATTCTATCGCCTATGGTAATTTTATCTTTATCTACTTTTACCTTTAGGTTCACAGGCTCTGCAAATAGAGGCTTACACAATAATAATAAAGCTATACTTATAATAAATAGTTTTTTCATGAGTCTATCTCTATTATTTTCCTGCTGCTTGTTTCTCCAAAAGCAATTTTGATATTTTGCTTTTTTATATCAAGCTCTTTTGAAAGAAGCTCTATCAC
>Ga0315282_10006261_pt1 | contig 20000 bp, 16 predicted proteins | sample YL17G07_20_MG_FD_203693 | JGI IMG/M metagenome (GOLD analysis project Ga0315282, IMG submission 203693) | Sediment microbial communities from Yellowstone Lake, YNP, Wyoming, USA - YL17G07_20 | ecosystem: Environmental > Aquatic > Freshwater > Lake > Sediment | place: USA: Wyoming | collected... | reverse complement strand
AATCTCCGTGCTTTGTGGTTGAAAAGAATTTTAGCACCCTTTTCCCGGCTGCCGACCTCAAGAAGCCTTAAGAGTTCTGGCCCGCCGCCCTCGAAATAGTGGGACCTCTGGGCACTATGCTCTGGGAGCCGCCATACTGCTATAGGTTTGTAGCCCAGGCCTGTAATCATCTTGTAAGTCTCGAGATGGTTATCGACAAATACCCTCCACATGGTAGCATCCCCGTGACAGACCTTTATACCATCTTCGTAGTACTTATCCGGCGAATCTTCAAAGCCTTGCTTTCGTTGATAGTCACTTCCGGCGAAGTTGATGTTTCCAGCACAGACGGAGAGGCTGCCGGCACATGATGGCATTTGTTCCACAACTGTCACTTCGGCTCCAGCCTTTGTTGCCTCAATGGCTGCGGCTAATCCTGCAGTCCCGGCTCCAATGATAAGAATATCCGTTTCAAGGTCCCATTTTTGGGGAATAGAAAGCTCGTCTAACATGTCTCATAACCTCCTTTATTTTGTTTCATTCGCACCCCTATTGGGACGAATTCAGAATTTGATTGTACCATTATGCTTTTAAAAAGTAAACCCCACACCCAATCATCCAGAAAGAAGAACCCTTATTTAAATAAATAATTCACGCATTCGCATTAACACCGCCTTATCTGCATATCATCTCCGGCACTGTACAAAGCAAGCTGTTGTTACCGGGGCTACAACGCCTTATACGACAAGCCTTAGCTTAAATTCCCCATCGGACAGGTTCTGGTGAGACCCCTTGTGCTGACCCCCGATAGCTTGCGCCGTCACAGTTTAGTCATCGTTGATAGTTTGTGCTTAGCAATTCCTCTTGCCTTCATAAGATTCTTCCAGAATGGCTTATAGAGGAAACTCCGCTCATCCAACTCACAAAGTTGTTTGAACATCGGCTTGGTAACGGTGAAAGCGAGAACCTCAGGGGGTATGTGCTGGCGCATCGCGATATCGGTAGCGCCAATCATGGCCTGAGGAATATCTAAGTCTTCGAATAATGGAACCAGCTCCAGACACCCTGACCCGAATGGTGCAATCACTGGAGGGGGATCACTCGGTGCGCTGCTGTATTGTGCACCCAACATCAGCGCACTTAGCTGATCTGGGTTAACATAGAATGTGATCGTCTTCAGGTACGCGTATTGATCCTCCCGAAGCGGGCCAATTAAGATATTGGGATGTTCCTGCCTATATGGTTTATTGTAATCAAGCCATTTATTCATGAGGGCATGTGATGCCTTCAACCCTTCGCCATCAACGAGGAACTTAACGAAGCTTTCATGCGACCTTGTCACCTGGTTACAAAGCCAGTGACCGGCTCCACCGCAACCGGGATTGTCCCTAGTGATATGCAGCGTTTTACCCCTAAGCCATTTCTTGTAGAACGAGAAGACACACAGTCTCCTTCTTGGATCAGGCTCTACCAAAGGCTCGAACGGCGATGTATCTGGTGCATCGTAGAATCCGATTAGAGGGGTGGTAAGGCCAATTCTCTTAATCAGGTTTGTCACATCAGGCTGTCTCATTATTGCCTTCTTTGAAAATAATCCCGTAGTTTTCAAAGTTTTAATGGGATTAGGCACATTGTCATGATAGTATCTTCCGAAAGCTGAGGCTGGCCAGCGTCACCAGCACTACTGTGGTGATGACAAGGGCGAATATATCCTGCGGAAGCGAACTGAAATCGCCAGTAACCAGTAAAGCCCTCATGGCATCAACTACATAGCTCAGGGGATTAACAATGGCAATCGCCTTCAACCAGCCAGGCATAAGTGAAATGGGATAAATCGCATTACTGGCAAAGAAGAGCGGCATGGTAATCGCCTGCCCTACCCCCATCATTTTCTCCCTCGTCTGAAAAATCGGCGCTAGAGACATGCTCAGGCTTGAGAAACACATCCCCAAAAGGATGATAATGGCAAAGACACCAAGCACAGTCAGAATATTTAAAGAGAGATGTACCTGAATAATGAGGGCAAGAGCCAGGACAGCTATTGCCTGGAAAATCCCCCTCACTCCCGCCGAAAGAGCCTTTCCCAGGACAATAGCCGAACGTGGGGCAGGGGTAGAAAGAAGTTTGTTTAAAAGCCCCAGGTCACGCTCCCAGACCACGGTTATGCCGTAGAAAATGGCGACGAACATGACAGACTGGGCGAGAACCCCGGGCGTCATAAACTGAAGGTAGGAAAATGGCCCGGTAGTGATTCCTCTTATCTGGCTGAACACCGTGCCGAATACCAGAAGCCATAGCGCCGGTTGCACCGACCGCAGCCAGATTTGAGAGGTATCGTGTCTTACTTTTCTCAACTCAAACTCAGCCAGCGTGAAGGCGCTAAAGATATAACGTTTCAGGCTCATCCGCTCATTCTCCGGAAGGTACGTCGCGTCCGACGGGTCTCCGCCCAAGACTCACCTACTTCTATCCTGGTGCCGGTATACTTGAGAAAGACGTCATCTAGCGTGGGCTTCTTCAGTGACACTGCGTCGACCTCGATGCCGCTGGCATTGAGGGACTCGATCAGGTGTGGAATCAGCTTCTCACCGTTAGAAACCAACAAATCAATTTGGCCGTCAGGGGATTCGGTGATTGCAGAATACCCAAGCTCCTTAACCTTCTTGGTGAAACCGGGGGTTCTCGAGGCTAGGGTGAGCACATCACCACCAACTGAGGTCTTGAGTTGGGTGGGTGAACCAATGGTAACAAGCTTCCCTTTATCCATAATCCCGATTCGGTCACAGAGTACATCGGCTTCGTTCATATCGTGGGTATTGATGAAGACAACCGTACCAAACTCCTGCCTTAGCCTTTTGATAAGCCCCCAGATGACCCTTTTGACGCCTGGGTCAAGGCCAATGGTCGGCTCATCAAGAAACAGCAGCTTGGGCCGATTAACCAGCGCCTGCGCAATCTCAAGTCGCCGCATCATACCCCCGGAATAAGTACTGACCATGTCTTTTGCTCTGTCCAGCAGGTCCAAGTAATCGAGAATCTCGTTAATAGCTTCTTTTCTGCCGCGGCTCGGGATACCATAGAGTTTGGAATACATGAGGATGTTCTCATAACCAGTTAGCTCTCCATCCACCGAAACATCCTGGGGCACGTATCCAGCGAGTTGCCTGACTTTACCCGGGTGGGTAAGAGCGTTAATACCCAAAACGTTTATCTGCCCCTCTGTCGGTTTGATAAGGGTAAGAAGCAATCGAATGGTTGTTGTTTTACCTGCCCCGTTAGGGCCAAGAAGCCCAAAAATCTCGCCCGGCTCGACGGTGAACGAAACTTTGTCTACTGCCTTAACTCTAGGATAAATCTTAGTGAGGTCTTGAACGATTATTGTACTCTCAGCCACAATACCACCTCGATTTACCAGCCCTTAACTTTAACGCTTTGTCACAGCATTCGGTCATCATGTTCATTCCCGATTTTCCTCTCATGAACTTCAGCCACCTGAACCAGCAAACCAAGCCCCTTAAACACACTGTTGAGTTCCTCTAAACTAAGGCGAGTCAGGATTTCCGATATATGGCTTGCCCTTCTCTCTCTAAGGTTAGCGATAATAGCCTCCCCCTTATCAGTCACGCGTAGCATCAGCATACGGCGGTCTTCAGGATTTTCCTGACGGCTTACCAGCCCCTGCTCAGCAAGGCGGTCGACAATGCCGGTTACGTTGGAAGGAGTCACCCCAAGTGCCGAGGCTAATTTCGTGAAATTGGTGCTTCCCCGATTGGCAATAAAAAACAGACTCTTAAGCTGAGGGACAGTGAGATTTAGCTCCATCCAGGCATCAAGAGTGTATCGCCTCATGTCCCGGTTTAGTCGGCGCTGGAGTTCAATAATCTCTTTTGTCAGTTCTGCCCTATCCATGATGCCTAATTTACTCCTTGCTTTACTAAATATGCTTAGTTATTTATGCTACCTTGATATTTTATCTCAGCTTGAATAATTTGTCAACATAGTGAAAAGAGCTTTAACTGCCTCAGTGCTTGAGTAACAAAACGATGTTTTGTTCAATATCAGTTTACCCTATACATGTTAAATCAAGCTTTTGGAGCCTCACTTTTGCCTCTGAAGGTCATTTGTCTGGGGGAGTAATTTCGTCTGGGGTGATGACCTCCTCAAAGGTCTCGGTTGAGTCAGAGGTTATTACTTGACTTGGAGCGACATCAACTCTGGGCAACTGATCAGTGAAGTGGGGTCTGGGTGGTACAATCCTTTGTTTGGTAGTATAGGTTCTCTCTTCGGTTACGGTATCTTGAAGGCTATAGGCTACGCTCGAGGTACCCTTGTGCTTTCCACTATGTCCCGGGGGTAGAGAGCAGGTGAAGATCTCCCACTCGTTGTAGATATCCCGTGCCCAAAGGGTGAGCGTGGTAACACCCTTTTCAGCGGCTTTTTTCCTAGGAGGTGGTACAATTCTTTCTTCTTTCTTGTGCCACTTACCAACCACGGTTCTGAGGAGCTTTTTCGCCGTATAGCCGCAGGCTAAAGCCTCCTCTTTGGGCGAAGGCAGTCTTTGTGACTCGGGTATGAGTTTTGCTTCAGGCAACTCCTCAGATTTTATAGCGGTCTTGACCTCGTCTTCATATTTCTCCAGGAGTTGGCGAAATTGCTCTACGAGCTGCTCCTTGGTTGTGTCCAGACCACGTCTCTGCCCTCCCTCTAAGACTAATATTGTTGGTGCCGTCGGTGCCGGAACTGGCTTGGGCGCTGGGGGATACAATAGACGACGGATGCCGAAGATGGCAGCTACGATGAAAAGGAGCGCCAGGGGAATAAATATACCGGGCATGGTATAGTCGGGTTTCCAGTCGATGGCTATTGTCTTCGGGGCATCCATGGCCTCGGTGCCACTGGCATTTTCCGGTTTTAGCTTGCCCCTGAAGAAACCGAGGATGCCGGACATGGGCACCTCAGGCGGGCTGATGCTCCATTTAGCTGCGGCTCCCGATTTATACCACCCGTTGCCATCGACCTTTCCCTGAGAGGATGTTACTGCCAACAGATAGTAGGTGTCATAAGTGGCAATGACCTTTCCTCCTGCTGAAACCGTCCAGCTTAAGTCCACGTCCTTAAGCTTTTCACCGGTGGGTAAAAGCCAGTAGGAAAAGCGGTACTGGGTGCCCGCCGTCTCATCTATCTGAGCTTGAGCCGAGGACCGCAGTGCTGTGCCTCCCTTGTACCAGTTAGAGCCGGCTAATGAGGCAATCTGGGGCGGGTCAGTGGTAAAGTTAATAAAATATTCCGGGAAGAAGGTGAAGGTAGCATCAGGGGAGGCTTCGCTGACTGTTATTCTTTCTACATTAGCTTTGAACCTGACATCAGCCCGGCTCGGGTCAGAGACTGTGGTGTCAACAGTTATAACCGGCTTTGTGCCAACGGCAAAGCTGAGACGGGTTGTCTGGCCACCACTTAGTTCGGCTACCTGTACACCATTAACATAGACATTAGTCTCACCGGCGGCTAAGCTGGGCGTAATGGTTACCACGGTGTCAAAAAAGCCTTTCACGACAGTGAGGGTGAAGGATTGGCTGGCAGAGAGGTGTGGTGAGGAGCTATCGGTCACCCCTATGGTGAAGACATGGGTGCCAGCAGTGCCTTTGTCAGGGGTACCAGAGATAATGCCATTAGAACCTAGGGCTAATCCTGAGGGTAACGCCCCGCCAGACAGGCTGAAGGTATAGGGGGATGTACCTCCGCTAACTGTGATGCTTGCCGAATAGGCGGTACCCTCCCTTGCCTGAGAGAGGGAGGTGGTGGTGAAGGTTATGGGCGTGGCGGCAATAGTAATAGTGTAACTAAAGTTAATAGTTGAGAGTAAGCTATCAGTAACGGTAACCAAAAAATTGTAGGAGCCGGCTGTGGTTGGAGTGCCGGAAATGGTGGCGGTAGCTGTATCAACGCTAATTGTAGAAATTAATCCTGGTGGCGGAAATAACCCGAAGAAAGCCCAAGTATAAGGGGGGGTGCCACCAGAGACAATTAAGGCTTGCAGATACGCGACGCCAACCTGACCCGAGGGTAAACTTATGGGAGAGATGCTAGGTGCCGCCAAAACGGGGCTGGGGAAGAGAAATAAAGTGGTGGAAACAACAAGGAAAAAGGCAAGCGCAAGGAGAGCACTGTAGTTAGCAGCCCGCCTAAGGCAACGCCCCTCATGAAGATTGGCAAGTCTCATTTTCTTGCCTTAAGACCATTATACAGGTTGTAAAATCGCCAGTCTAGCCCGCTAGCTTGACCAGTTCCACTCGTTCTATTTATCTAATTTTATGGCACAAATGTTAAGGACTTGTTAAGGCAGGATTGAAGTCCAGAGTAAACTAAGGAAGGGCAGCCGCTTTACCTTTACTCTCCCCCTGCCCGAATAGTCTGCCGGGCACTGGCAATCTTAATAATTTCTTAACGATTCCCTGTCATACTAGCTAGGAAAAACGATGTTTTCCGTCCTATCACTGGTAAAACGGCGGAAAAGGACAGGTGAACATAGTGAAAATCTTGAAGCTAGGTCTAATAGCTCTTATTCTGTGCAGTATCGTCATTCCCCTGATAAGCTGTGGTAAAAAGAGGGAAACGATTCCAGAAAACCAGCTGGTAACAGTGCAGCGAGGAGACCTAACAGTAGACATCACTGCCGCCGGCAACCTGGCTTATTCCGTTTGGGAAGACCTTTGTTTTGAGATAGGGGGATCGACGGCAGCGCCGCTATCGGTGAAAGAAGTGCTGGTGCAGGAGGGGGATACGGTTAAGGAGGGACAGACATTGGCTACACTTGATACTACCTCTCTGCAGCAAAGCATAGATGCAGCTGAAATTGCCTTTAAAAAGGCTAATAATAGCTGGAGGAAGATAACCTACCCCTATACCTATAAGACCCTTAGCCTCGATATTCCTGCGGTTAATGCGGCCATCGGTGATGCCCAGCGGGAATTGGACAGTGCAATGAAGGTAATGCAGGAGTTGGGGCTGAGCCGGGAGCAATACGATTGGAAGCAGTACTGGGACGTGTTTACCAACCTGCAGAAAATTCAAGACGACCTAAACAAAGCCAAGGAGAATACGAAGTATGGACTGGGTCCGGACCTCTTTGGTGAAAATGTCATACCCATGGCAGATTATTGGACGCTCGCAACCGCCCAATTGGATATGGAGTCAGCCCAGAATGCCCTGAATATAGCTAAAGATAGAATAGGAAAGGCGGCGATAACTGCCCCATTTGATGGTTTCGTCACCACGGTAAATGTCAAAGGTGGCGACCAGGTACAAAGCGGCACGGTGGCAATGCGCCTTGTTGACCCCAGCAAGTTTGAAGCCGAGGTCATGGTCAGCGAGATGGATATATTTCAGCTGAAGCTGGGGGGAGATGCCACAGTGCAGATAGATGCCATGCCAGTGCTCACCCTCCCGGCTAAGGTCACCCATATCTCACCGACAGCTACTATTAGCTCAGGCGTAGTGAATTACAAGGTCAAGATCGAAATACAGCCGCAAGAGACGGTGCCGACGATAGCACAGGGAGATGGACAGGTGCCAACGATGCTCCCTGAAGACATTCAGCTCAGAGAGGGCTTGTCCGTCACCGTAAGTATCATTGTGACGCAGAGGACTGGTGTTTTGCTGGTGCCCAATACGGCGATTTCGACTCAAAGAGGTCAAGCCTATGTCCAGGTGCTGACACCTAGCGGCGATATTGAGGAGCGCGCCATAAAGACGGGCATCAGTAACTGGCAGTATACCGAGGTAACCGAGGGTCTCAGCGAAGGCGAAAGGGTGATTGTTCCGCAGGGGACTACCACCACACCGACAACAACAGAGCAACCAGGTGGAATAATGATACCGGGAATGGGAGGGCCGCCGTAATGATTCGGTTACAGGATATAGCCAAGGTCTATCCCATGGGTGAGAGAGAGCTGACCGTGCTCAGAGGGGTAAACCTCAACATTGAAAAGGGTGAACTGGTGGCGATTATGGGTCCCTCCGGCTCGGGGAAGACAACCCTGCTCAACCTGATTGGTTGCCTGGATAAACCGACTTCAGGCAGTTATCACCTAGAGGGTAGAGAAGTCAGCCGGCTTAGCAGTGATGAGCTGTCTCAAGTCAGGGCTCGGAAGATTGGCTTTGTCTTTCAGACTTTTAATCTGCTGCCCCGGCTCTCGGCACTGGCAAATGTGGAGCTGGGCATGAGATATGCTGGTGGAAGCGACCCAAAACGAGCTCTCAAGGCACTGGCTAAGGTCGGACTCTCCGACCGAGCCAATCACCGTCCTACCGAGCTTTCCGGTGGAGAGCAGCAAAGGGTTGCTATAGCCCGGGCTCTGGTAAAAAATCCTCCCCTCCTCCTGGCTGATGAACCTACCGGCAACCTTGACAGCCACTCTGGTGAGGAGATAATCTCTGTCCTCACCTCTCTGCATGCCGAGCGGGGCATTACGCTGCTCATGATAACTCATGACGCCAATATTGCTCACCACTGCCAGCGAATCATACACCTCAAGGATGGGGAGGTGGTTTCGGAGGAGACAGTATGAAAAAAGACCAGCTGAAAAAGTGGCTAGAGGCTTTAGAGACTGCCTGGGTTGGTGTGGTTACTCATAAACTCCGTAGCTCCCTGACCATACTGGGGATTGTCATTGGAGTAGCCGCTGTGATTACCCTGATGTCCGTTGGCGAGGGTGCCAAAGCCCAGATTATTTCCAATATTGAAAAAATGGGGTCAAACCTGGTTATCATCCGCCCCGGCTCGTTCACTTTTGGCGGTGTTAGGGGTGGCGTCTCGGAAACACTAACCATGGAGGATGCCGAGGCAATATCAAAGCAGGTACCCTACATATCGGCGGTGGCTTCATCTTACTCAAGCAGCCTACAGCTGGTGGTGGGCGGCGAGAATATGAACTCTCAGGTCACCGGGGTAACCGCTGAATATATGCAAATAAACAATATGAAGGTTGCCAGTGGCGCTTCCTTCTCGGAGGAGGACTACCAGCGCGGTGCCAAGGTAGCCGTGCTCGGTGCCAATGTCGCCGAAACCCTGTTTGGCAATACCTCCCCAATAGGGCAACAGGTTCGGATGGGCACTATTATCGTGCATGTCATTGGTGTTCTGGAGAGCAAGGGGACCAGGTTTAACTCCCCGGATGACGCCGTCTATATCCCGCTGGCCGCCATGCAGCAAGCGGTGGCTCAGCCGCGGACCCCTCAGGGCGGTCGCGTCGTGTCCTCTGTATCCCTGACGGTAAGTGACCAGTCACAGACACAGAATGTCATTGATGATATCACCAGCCTGCTCCGCACCCGCCACAAGCTTGCCGCCTCTGCCGATAACGACTTCAATATCATGTCCACGGAGGAGATAGCCAGCACCCTCTCCGAAACGATGGGCACGTTGACTCTTCTTCTGGGTGCTATTGCTTCCATTTCACTGCTGGTAGGAGGCATCGGCGTGATGAATATCATGCTGGTCTCGGTGCTGGAAAGAACCAGAGAGATAGGCATCCGCAAGGCGCTCGGAGCCAGGGAGCGAGACATATGGATTCAGTTCCTCATTGAGGCAGCCTTCCTGACCTTTGCCGGGGGTATTATCGGGGTTGTCCTAGGCTGGGTAATTGCATATTTGGTCTCCAGCATGGGATTAATGACGACTGTAGTTACTGCTGATATAGTTATCCTTGCCGTCTCAGTATCGATTGGCATTGGTCTGTTCTTTGGCTTTTATCCGGCGTGGAATGCCTCGCGACTGAATCCAATTGAAGCACTAAGAGCTGAGTAGGGGCTGACCTACCAACTAGTTATTCAATATACTAAACTGACTTTTGTGCAATCGAAGTCACGCCGATGTTCCAGAATAGTGTCTCAGTCCAACCCGCCAGAATACTCGCGAAACCGTAAGCAAGACCACGGCTAGCACCACAGCACCCAGTAGGGTTTCCCAGGTAAGGCGGCCAGTCAAGGCTTCAGCGGGCACTGTCGTGGCAAAAGCAACCGGTATGATAAAGGTAAGCCCATAACGTAGCCATCCCGGATACAGGCTCACCGGCCAACGGCCGGCCTCATACATACTCTGAAAGATCACGAGAATGTTTTCCACTCGGACAAACCAAAAAGAAAGCGTGGCCAGAATCAGAAAGAAGCTGTAGATGATAACCGCACCAGCAATTAGCATCAGGATAAACATTCCCGCCTGCCATCCTCCCACTTTCTCACCCAACCGAATTAATGCGGTAGCCAGCACGGCCAGACCAAGCCCAATATCAATCAACCTCCAGATTTCTACCCGCCGGATGCTAACGATGAGTTGCGCATCCTCAGGCTTGGTGAGCGTAAAATCTAGCGTCCCGTCACGAACCGATTCGATAAGCTGCTCCATGCCCGGCTGAATCACGAGTCCAATCATTCCACCAACGAGAAAGTAGACACCAACAAGCGCTAGGATTTCATCGGGTCGCCAGCCGCCCAGCGTATCGGTGTAGGAAAAAATCACGCCTAATCCGACCAGCGAGACGACCAGGCTGAGAATCGACTGGAACAGCTGCCAAAGGAAGTTGACCCGGTAGGCCAGTTCGCCTGCCACACTCACCCAGAAAAACGCACCAAGTAAGCGAAGGTATTTCATGCTCCCACCGCTGAATAGATTCGCACACCCGCACGCCATACGATTCGAAGTAGTACAAAGCCTGCGAGCAACCATGCGGCCTGGGCTCCCAGGCCTGTCAACGTTTCGACCAAGGTAAGCCGACCGAGCAGGAGTTCCACTGGAAAGCCTATCATCCAGCGGAAAGGCAGGATCCCAGCCGCAACCCGGACCGGAGAGGGGAGGAGTGTCAGCGGGGCGATTTGTCCCGAGAGGAACAGCATCAGGACAAAGTAAGTCTGATTGATAGCGCCGACGCGTGTGGTCCAGAACGCTGCTAAGGCAAGGGTCCATTCTATGAGGAACCTAACCATAAAGGCGAGCAGCAATACCGGGATGAATAACGCGATGGCCCACGGTGCGGGAGAAATGGAAGCATGAAAGATTACCGCCAGTCCGGCGGCAATGAGTATCATGATAGGCAGTGTTATCAGTTTTGAGGACACGTTGTCGGCAAGGTCTGAATGGATGGGGTGCACAGGCCTGAGCAGCGCAAAGGAAAGAGCTCCTTGCCGGACGCGGTATTCGAATTCGTACATTATCCAGGTGTAAGTGAACTGATTGACCAGCATCAGCACGATGAAATAACCAGCGAACTCTTTGGTGGTGTAGTTACCGACGCTTCCGCCGCTGGTGTTCGAGACTATAGACCATACGATGAGATAGACCAGTGGTTCGAGCACCTGCCCAATCATCCAGATGAGCAGTGAGGCACGGTACTGGAACATTGAGGCTAGGGTGGTTTTAAATTGCTGTAGGTATAGCTCCGCTAAAGCCTTCATGGATTCCCCTGCGCAAAGACTCGCTCAATCACTTCCTCGATGGGAGGATCTTCAACCAGCAAGTCTATTACAGGTAAATCCGCCAGCAGCCGCTCAGTGACGTGGGCTGTTTTGGCTTTGGGAACCCGGAGGGTAAAGCGGCCGTCTGCGCAAGATACAACTTCGCCGTATGAGCGCAAATCGGCCTGGTAGTCTCCTAGCTGCACTACGATGGTTTTGTGTGACGTAAATTTCTGCACTAGGATCGAAAGGTCGCCATCGAAGAGGAGCCGGCCGTGGTGGATGACAACTACCCGCCGGCAAAGCGCCTCAACGTCAGCCATATAGTGGCTGGTCAGCAGGACAGTTGCCCCAAAGCGACGGTTGTACTCAGCGATAAAGGAACGTATACGCCGTTGCATCGTCACGTCAAGACCGATAGTCGGCTCATCCAGGAAGACCACGCTCGGGCGGTGCAGAAGGGCTGCCGCAATTTCACACTTCATCCGTTCACCGAGGGAGAGGTTACGGACCGGTTTGTAGAGAAGCGGCTCTAGTTCCAGAAGTTCAGTCAGCTCGCCAAGCATACGGTGGTAATCCTCGGCCGGAATGCGATAAATGGCCCGGTTCAACTCGAATGAATGCAGGGCGGGGATATCCCACACCAGCTGGTTGCGCTGCCCCATTACCAGCGTAATTTGCCTTAAGAATGATTTCTCGCGCTTCCACGGGATATAGCCGAGCACGGTCACCTCACCCGCCGTGGGGTGCAGCAGACCCGAAAGCATCTTGAGCGTGGTAGTCTTGCCAGCGCCATTAGGACCCAGAAAGCCCACTATCTCGCCGGAAGCCAGGCCAAACGAGATGCCGTCCACTGCGGGGATTTCTAACTTGCGGCGGTGGACGAGGCTTTGCAGGGTGGCCCTCGTGCTGGCTTCCTGCCGGCTGACAATGTAGACCTTACGCAGATCCTTGATGTGAATGGCGGGCGATATCACGGTTGGCTCGCCATCAACCGCTAACGCTCGTTTCCTTGTCTCCACTATTGTTCATCATATAACATCTGGTCGCAGGTTTCCATAAGTTAGTCAGGCAAGGTCACAAACACTCATTTTGTTAAGCCGACCTCTGTTGCACTTTCTAGCGAATTGTGTGGTGCCTCACTCAGATGAGTGAGCTAGTTAGTTAGAGCGCTGTGACTTAACTAGGCACTTCTACTATTAAAGTTGTCCCTTTACCTGGCGTTGACTTCACTTCAAGAGTGCCACCCAGCAACTGCGCCCGCTCCTGCATTCCGGCGAGGCCAAGCTTCCCGCTACGGGGAAAGTCATCCACTCCTCCTGATAGTTCAAAACCTCGGCCATTGTCACTGATAGTCAATTTAACTCTATCCTCAGCGAAGTCTATCACCAATTGAGTCTCCGAAGCTTGAGCATGCCTCCTGATATTGCTAAGCGCCTCCTGAACTATGCGGAACAGCAGCAGCTCGACTTCAGGCAAGAAGCGTCTTTCTCCACCAAACACCTCGAGGTCTGTAACTATCCCATCGGACTCTTGCAGACTCTTCGCCAACGACCTTAATGCTGGGATTAGACCTAAATCATCCAGTAGAGATGGGCGCAGATCCTGAATGAGGCGATGCACACCCTGCAGGCCACGATTGAGCTGAGCTTGCAGGTCTTTAAGAAACAAGACCTCATTTGGTGCAAAACCATGCTTCTTCCGGATGAAGTTATCCAGTTGCCGCGAAAGAGAACCCAGGACCTGAGCCATATCATCATGAAGCTCGCGGGCAATGCGCTTCCGCTCCTCCTCCTGAGCCTTGGTGATCTGGTGTAAATAGTAGCGCAGATTCTCCCTCATTCGCTTCTCTTGAGTCACATCCCTGGCAATATTCTGAAAACCCTTTGGCTCACCATCAATGGTAATCAAGTTGGTAGTAACCATCCATGTTGCCTCCGAGCCGTCCTTTTTAATAATCCTCAATTCGTAAGGTGCTTCTAGGCGCTGGTGTTGGATTAACTTATCCTTTACCTCTCTAGACAAGTTTAGACTCTCGTCAGTGAGAAATGACTTTACATTCATCCCCAGTAGCTCTTCCTTTGGGTAACCACTAAGTTCAGCCGCTGCCTTATTTACTGTTTGAATGTTACCTTCTAAGCCGTGAACCCAAATAGCATCATAGGCATCCTCGAATAACGCCCTGAAGCTTTTCTCTGACTCATGTAGTGCGTCCTCGGCACTCTTGCGCTCGGTGGTATCTTCTAAGGTCTCTATCGCTGCTATTACTTTTCCATTGTTATCCCGAATAGGACTTGCCGTAAAATGAAGCCATCTTCCATTCCTCCCCAGATCAGGAAAGAAATCTTCAGCTTCATAGGCATCATCAATCAGGCTAGATTTCTTGCATTTACCCTGATAATACGCTTCAATCTCATCCGCAGATGCTCCATCCACTATTAAATCAGCCATAACTGGTCTTTTTTCAGTGTAGAATGCTCTCCATTGCTTATCTGTCCCGATTATCTCCTCCCCTTTTATACCGGAAAGAGCTTCAGTCGCCGTGTTCCAGTAAACGACTTTATGTTGCTTATTGATTACAAATGATGGAATAGAGGAGCCATCAATAATCTTGGCAAGTATTTCTGAAGCTAATAGACTTTGAGCCATAGGTATTACCCCGATATCTCAAGCGAAGGAGGGTCAAGGCAATTCTTCCAGTTTGAACCAGCCCTTTCTTAAGCCATACAGTACTGCCTCAGTGCGGGAGCCAACCCCCAATTTATTGAAGATAGTCCTCAGGTGACCTTCAACGGTACGGCTACTGAGGTGAAGCTTATCAGCGATGTCCTTATTGGTCATGCCCTCAGCTGCCAGCTTGATGATATCTATCTCGCGCTTGCTGAGGTGATCAGAAAGTCTTTCCACCCCTCGCACCTTGCCTGGTAGTCTAAAATAATTTATAACCTTCTGGGTAATTATAGAGTCAAGAACAGGCTCACCCTTATAGACAGCCCGGATGGCACGGATTAGCTTATCACCACTGACATTCTTTAATAGATAACCGGCGGCACCAGCTCTAAGCAGCGCAAAAACGTACTCATCATCATCGTAAGCGCTGAGTATAAGCACCCCGGTGCGGGGATGAATCAGCTTGATTTGCCTTGTGGCCTCAATACCATTCAGCTTGGGCATGGCGATGTCCATGACGACTACGTCGGGTTTCATCTCGCTGACCATCTGCACCGCTTCCTCGCCATCGCCAGCCTCGCCTATTACCGTCAAGCCGTTTTCACCCTCTAGAAGTCGGCGAATACCCTGCCGTGTTATCACGTGATCCTCGGCAAGAAGAACACTAATACCGCTCATAAACCCTCCCTCTTACTACAATTATAGCGACCTGAGATACACCTGTTCAAGCGTGGCAATGGCCAAACCTATTGTGCTCTATAAATATAGGTAGAACCACCTAGCGTAGTTCTACCTACTAGACCACCATTATTCGGCGGGATGCGTGCTGGAAAATACCCAGCCGACAGGGGTGATTCTTGTAGCGAGGACGGGCGTGATAACGGATGGCGCGGAGCTTTGGGAGTATTACTATGAAATTAGGAAGTTCGTGAAGGGAGTTAGACAATGGACCTTGTTCTTGATTTTCCCAGGGTGAAAGCTATTGTAGAGACTTACACGGAAAAGGTTGATTCTATTATAGATAGCTATGCCGATAAGAAGGAGCAATTAATATCCCTGCTGCAGGATGTCCAGGCTGAGTTCAATTACCTTCCGCAAGATGTACTGATAAGGATTAGCCAGAAACTGGATATCCCCGTAAGCCAGGTTTTTAGCGTAGCCACCTTCTTTCGCGCCTTTAGTTTGAAGCCAAGAGGGCGCCACCTGCTAACTGTTTGCCTTGGCACTGCCTGTCATGTAAGAGGGGGGCAAAGACTGGTCGACAAGATAGAGAGGGACTACAGAATAAAACCCGGTGAAACAACAGAGGACATGAAATTCACCCTGGAGACGGTTAACTGCCTGGGCTGTTGTGCCCTCGGCCCGGTGGTAGTTGTTGATGGGAAGTACGAGAGCCAGATGAACGCCGAAAAGCTCGACCGCGTCATCAGAGGATGCAAATAAACTGCGAGGGGGCGTGACATGGTAGAACAGGCACGAAAGCTACTGGAAAAAAGATTGGGGAGTGCCGCTGAGCTGGAGAACCTGCGCCAGTCCATACTTAGCAAAAGAGACCCAAACCGAACCTGCATATCAGTTTGCGGTGGTACTGGTTGTCGTGCCTCCGGGGCTGAGGCGGTTGTTGATGCTTTGATTGATGAAATCGAAAGACGGGAGCTCCAGATAAATGTGGAACTAAAGGAAACAGGGTGTCACGGTTTCTGTGAACGGGGACCAGTAGTGGTCATTCGACCAAAGAGGATTTTCTATCAGCGGGTGAAGCCCGAGGATATTCCGGAGATTATCTCCGAAACTGTACTCAACGGCAAAATTATTGAACGGTTGCTCTACGAGGACCCGGTAACAAAAGAGAAAATTACCTATGAACCTGATGTTCCATTCTACAAGAAGCAAACACGCACCATCTTTGGCGCTAACGGAGAAATTGACCCAACAAATATCGAAGATTACATTGCTATCGGGGGTTATTCTGCCCTGAGCAAGGTCCTCTTTAAGATGTCTCCAGATAAAGTCGTTAAGGAGGTAAAAAACTCCGGTCTGCGCGGAAGGGGTGGCGGCGGCTTCCCTACGGGCAGGAAGTGGGAAACCTGCCGTGACGCCGAAGGTGATGCCAAATATGTGATTTGCAATGCTGACGAAGGTGACCCTGGTTCCTATCAAGATAGAAGCCTTCTTGAAGGTAACCCCCACAGTGTTCTGGAGGGGATGATTATTGGCGCCTACGCCATTGGCTCCCACAAGGGCTATATCTACGTCCGCAACGAATATCCTTTAGCCGTAAGGCACGCCAGGATAGCCATTGAACAGGCGATGGATTACGGGCTGCTGGGAGAGGACATACTAGGCTCTGGCCTCGATTTTACGGTGACAATAAATAAGGGGGGCGGTGCCTTTGTCTGTGGAGAGTCCAGCGCCCTGATGGCTTCCCTTGAAGGAAAGATAGGAGAACCAAAAGCTAAATATGTCCACATGTCGGAGAAGGGTTTATGGGATAATCCCAGCCTGTTAAATAATGTCAAGACCTGGGCTAATGTGCCGCTGATAATCAATAAAGGAGCCAAGTGGTATTCACGGATTGGAACTGCTGGCAGTAAGGGGACGATGATATTTTCCTTGGTGGGGAAGATAAACAATACCGGTCTGGTGGAAGTGCCCATGGGGATAACCCTGAGAGAGATGATCTACGACATCGGAGGGGGTATACCCAACGGCAAGAAATTTAAAGCGGTGCAGACTGGTGGCCCCTCAGGGGGGTGCCTTCCCGAGAAATATCTAGATACGCCGGTGGATTTCGATGAACTCACCAGGCTCGGCTCCATGATGGGTTCCGGTGGCATGATAGTAATGGATGAAGACACCTGCATGGTTGATATTGCCCGGTACTTTATTGAATTTCTTAAAGGGGAGTCGTGTGGCAAATGTGTGCCCTGCCGGGAGGGTTTAAACAGGATGAGCGAAGTCCTGAACAGAATCACTCGGGGAAAGGGCGAGCGAGAAGACCTCAAACTATTAGAGGATATAGCCGGGGTTCTCAAGGATGGTGCCCTCTGTGCCCTGGGTCAAACCGCGGCCAATCCGGTGCTGAGCACCCTCCATTACTTTGAGGATGAGTACATAGCCCACATTGATAAGAAAAAGTGCCCGGCCGGTGTTTGCCGGGAGTTAATCCAGTATTCTATTGACCCTGAGAAGTGCGAGGGCTGTCTCAGATGCTCAAGGGAATGCCCCACAGGCAGCATTAGCGGCGAGAAAAGGCAACCCCACACCATTAACCAGGGTCTGTGTATCAAGTGTGGCGCCTGCTATGACATTTGTAAGTTTGGTGCGGTAATAAAACGGTGATAGGAGGTAATCAATGGCAAGATGTTGGATTAATGGCGAAAGATGGGTCGAGGTGAAGGACGATGAAGGGGTTAACGCAGTTCACCTTACCGTCGACGATAAGGAGATTGCGGTATCGGGTGGTCAGACAATCTTAGAAGCCGTGGCGCGTATGCCTGGGATTGGAGACATTCCAGCTCTTTGCTATCATCCGGCAGTCAAACCCTACGGCGCTTGCCGGATATGCACGGTTGAGGTAAGCGAAGACGGAGGCTCCAAGTTCAGGTTTGTCGCTGCCTGCCTTTACCCGGTGAAAGAGGGTCTGGTGGTAAAGACTAGTACAGAAAGGGTGAGAAAGCTACGCAAAGGGATAATTGAGCTCCTGCTGGCAAGATGCCCCAATGTAAAAAGAATACAGGAGTTGGCTGAGGAGTATGGGGTTGAGAAACTGCGGTTCGCCCTAGGTGACCAAGACTGTATCCTCTGCGGATTATGCGTCAGGGCCTGCCAGGAGATAATAGGCAAGTCGGCGATAAGCATGGTCAACCGAGGTATCTATCGGGAGGTTGCCGCTCCCTTCTATGCTTATGAGCTAAGCGGGGATTGCATTGGCTGTGGGGATTGCGCCTACGTTTGCCCTACCGGTGCCATTAAGATGGGACCTGATGGAAAACCGGTACTTCCCAGGGTAAAGATACCCTATGCTGAGATTGAAGCGATGATGAAGAAGGAAACCGCAGCTACTTCCTAGAGCTTAGGCTACGGGATTTCGGAAAGTGTGGTCAGGATAATAATTCCAGAGGATACAAAAACCTTAATCTCCACTGCCAGAACTGGCTGCCAGCCAAAAAGCCCAACCTTGTGAGATGAGCCTATCTTTCCCCTTCTGCCCTCTAATTCACCCTCGTTGACCCATCTTGATACTAGTCAATTATGTAAAATCGGCAGGAAAAGTTAGGTTTAGGCACTTGACATTCGCCATCTTGCCTATTATACTACTGGGACTATAGAACTATATTACTTTAGTACTTTTGTATGTAGTGGCCTGGCAGCAAGAGTGGCTAAAGTGTATTAGTCGAATTTTTCTGATGCTGTGGAGGTGGCTATGGGAACATACGCAGGTTCAGGAAGGTGGGGGAAAGCCGGGGGCTAACTGGTTATGTAAAATGGCGGTTAGCCTCTTTTTATTTTCTGCCGGCCCTGCTGTTACCGGCGAATTAACCAAAAGGGAGGATTAGAAGATGAAAAAGGGAATTTTAAGTGTTTTATTTGCTCTGGCGCTGGTGCTGGGCTTTGTTCTGGCAACGGCAGTGCCAGCGGGGGCGGGGGCGGGGGATAGCCCTCAAACTTTGAACGTGGCGAAGTGGACTACACCTACTACACTTGCGGACGTGTCTGGACGCCAGGCGACCATTAAAGTTGGTGAAACTTATCACATGTGGTACGCTAGTGCGGACGAAAAAACGTTATATCACACTTCTTCAACAAATCCGGGCAGTTTTGAGACAGGCACCACGAACACTTTCGATACAGCACCAGCGGAAGTAGGCAGCGTGACCGTCTGTAATGAGGATGGAATGTATTACATGATTGCCTATGGTGCCACAAACAAAGCATTCGCCATCTATACCTCGGCTGATGGAAATTCATGGGTAAATAAAAGCACTGTCTTTGGCGGCACAGGTCTGCCATCGGACTATTCCAAAATCGATGGCCCTTACTTATTCAAAGATGGCTCAACCTACAAGCTTTATTTCCAGGTTAAGAACAGTGATGCGACTTCCTACTCAATCTACACAGCAGAAACGAGTGAAGCGTTATCCTCAATTGCGGATGGGAATGATGATGCTGATTTCACACTGGCGAATAGAAACGCCCCGATCTTGGAACCTGAAGCAGGAGGTGCCGACGGTAACTATATGATGCATCCCATGGTGGTTAAAGATGGCGGTATGTACTATATGTGGTATAGTGCATATTATAGTAAACAACAACAAATTGGGTTCGCATCGTCAACGGATGGTTATACTTGGGTGAAAAGCCGCGGTAACCCGATTCTCCCAAGCCCCGCCGTCGGTGAACCCTCGGTCATCAAGGACGGGGACACCTGGCGGATGTGGTATTTAGCTGGAAACGCGATAAACTACCTGACCGCCACAGGACCCTTTGAGTTCTCCTCCATTCAGGATGCCATTAATGCTGCCCTACCCGGCGACACCATCAACGTGGCGGCGGGGACTTATGCTGAGCAGGTGGTTATAGATAGGAGCCTCACGCTTAGGTCAGAGGCAGTGCTGGGTGCGATAATCGACCCTACGGCCTCTGGCAGCGCCATTACGGTAACTACCGACAATGTGGTCATTGACGGCTTTGAGATCACGGGCGTAACCGGTGGTGCCGGTATCAGCTTTAGTGGCAGCCATAATACCTTCTCCAACAACAAGATTCATGGTATTATTGGTATCGGGGATACCGGCGGAGGTATCCAAGTTTGGGATACGGGAACGGCTGGTCCGAGTAGTTTCAACACCATCGCCAATAACGAGATATTCGATGTAACTGCTGATGGAATTCTAACCGGT
>Ga0315282_10006260_pt1 | contig 20003 bp, 19 predicted proteins | sample YL17G07_20_MG_FD_203693 | JGI IMG/M metagenome (GOLD analysis project Ga0315282, IMG submission 203693) | Sediment microbial communities from Yellowstone Lake, YNP, Wyoming, USA - YL17G07_20 | ecosystem: Environmental > Aquatic > Freshwater > Lake > Sediment | place: USA: Wyoming | collected... | reverse complement strand
AAGCCAGTGGTTATTCGATAGGCATCCAGCTTGTTCGTAATGCTCTTGAGAACCTTGTAGCTAAAGGCTCTATTACAAAACAAGTCGTGAAGCAAGGTTTAGTGGAAGATACGTATTACTCAGCGAAATGATATTTTCAGTATTTGTAAACAACTGTGAAGCGCGTGCATCGATTAGAGCAAGTTTTCAAGAAGATAATAGAAGATCAGAATGGAGGAAAGTCGCTAGTTGCAGCGATTAAGATTGGGATACCATTTTTCAGGACATCCACAGTTAGATACACCCTGTATTTGGTTAAAGTTGTACTAAGTCCTATCATTGATTGAGAACCAACACTGTGCCCACTACTAAGGTATCGAATAGGTCCAAAGAGGTGAATAGTATACCAACCCTTACCGAGAGCTGGGGTCTCAAGAGCCCCGTTTTCGTGGGTCTTCAATGACCAGACAATAGGCGCCATGTAAACATCTTCGGAGCCAATCACAGGATTTGTCGTGTTGAATACCTCATTGACGGTTCCCTGCCTAACCCAGGTATCATTGCTCCAAGCGATACCTCTCTGCATTGTCAACCTAAGGTCATAACTTTCCGCAGGTTCGGCGATAAGCTCGAAGTGCACTGATGCACCATCTACAGGTATGTAGATTAACACGGGGGATTTTCCAGAGTCATGGCTAATGAGGTCTGTCAATTTTTCGTAGTTCCAAGTCATAACATATGATGAAAATATCTGCGTGCCTGAGGAAAATGCGGTGGCTGGTTTTATCTTATTAGTGAGGTCTACTATAGAAGATAGGCTCTGCAATTTAGCAGTTGTCGTGTTCAACTCAAGGATTTTTTGGCTCAATAAGTTTCCTTGTTTATTAAGCTGGTCAAGTTGATAGATCGAGAAAGCGGAGAGTGAGGCGATTGCGATGGCGAGGATCAGGAGGACGCCGATCATCGGTTTCACTCCTAGCCAGTTAGTCTTATCTTTAGCCGGCGCCTCCACCTTCTCCGTCACGTTAACTGCGGCTCTGCCAAACTCTGAGAGGCTGTACTTTCCACCCTCGCCCTTGGTGATGAGGTCCTTCATGTTGTCGAGGTGGTAGTTCAGTAGCCCGTTGTCGATACCCAGCTGCGTCAGTATATCTGTGTATGTTGTCGGTGTTTGGTTGAGGATACGGAGTATCCTTCTTCTAATTGGGTGTTTGAGGGCTGTGAATATCGTTGAGTATGTGTCGTCTTCTAGGCTCATAGTTGCTCGAATCCACGTTGTATTTTGGCTTTAAAAGCGTTCCAGAGAAGGATGTTTGTCGAACATCTGATCATCGAGGGAGAAGAAACGTTCTCCCAGACCAACTTTTTTTTACTTTTTATAAATCGAGTGTTCGAAACTCTTGATGTTGATTTAGGGTATCCATCTAGACGGATATTCATATGTGATTCCTTGGTCGTAGAAGGTTAGTGTAGGACAGTTTACAGTGGGTGTTCCCTCGATGTAAGGGTCAAAGTTATGGCTGGGATATTGTATATCGATTTTTGAATCGAATAAAGTGTTTGGGTTGCCACTATAAGATGATGGAACTGAAATATGGTACCTTACACTGAAGTTACCATTTGGCTTCACCTCATGTGGAAGCATATTCCATTCGATTCCCAGGTTCAAACCATACCAACTACTGGAGTTTGAAGGACTAGCATCCAGAAAGGTCACCGTCCAGCTTGCCGGAGTGAGAGGAAATATGCGGATATCAACAAGCTTCATCCCGGTTGTATTCTGCAGCTTCAGATTACTTATGGTGATCTCAGTATCTTTGGAATCACCTGCTTTGAAAGTTGAGGGTTTAAGCACCCAGATGGGGGTTTCATTTTCAGGTATTGGATGTATATTCCTCTGAGGTGAAGACCAGTTATTAACTGTGAAGATCGCGGTTGCTGTGAAATTTCTATTGTATTGTTGATTCTGCTGAGATGTATTACTTCTATTGTCTACATAAATGTCCAAGTTGCCTCTAGTTGAATTATAAAAACCATTGTTTGTTAAAGAGTAAAAATCTTGAAGATTAGCGGAAAATTTATCCTCTAATACTATTTGGCATGGAACACTCGATCTAAGTTCCCCCACATACTTGACAGCATAGATGTGAGGCATATACCTGTTGTCTGTGATGTTGAAATAGAGTGTCTCGGAGCGGGTTACAATGATGCTAGTCCCTGAGAGGTAATTAGCATTATAATTCATAACATAGGCACTTGCTGCTAAAGAAGAGGCAAGAATGCCTACTGTGAATAAGATAACTTTTCTATCAAGGCTAGACATTTTGAGAGGTTTTCTGCCAAGAATATAGGCGGCTAACAGGTGGCTTCCGGCAATGGCTGGAACATAGACACCATACAACATATGATAGAATACACTATTCGGTAGGGGAATCTGGTATATTAGGAACCTGGGAAGCACTGCTAGAATACCAGAGGCTGCAGCTGCGAGTGTGTACTTCAGGTTAAACATGGAGGCAGCTGTGAGGGTTATTGAAGACATGTACAGCAAAATGGCTATTAGAGAGAAGGTTGAAGCCACTCGAATATTTATGTCATAAAGTGGATCCATCCATATTTTCAGAAATTCAACTAAACTACTAAAGGTGGCGGCTATGTAGTAATAAGGCGGAATGCCAACAGAATCCCATGGTACGAATAGTGATAGGATAAGGACTAGTAGACCGGTGCCGGCGAACACTCGAGCCTTATCCAATTTTGTTACCAAATAATAATATTAATAAAAATATTAAAGCTAACTTATCGCACAGGCGTCTGTTTGTTCATACTCTTCTAGTTGTGTGTCTTGTGTAGATGTATTATAGAAGAGTAAAGAAGGGAAAGAATAAGAGTATATGAGGTAGTCAGTCGAAAGATGTTTGATTTTGGGGTCATAATCTTACTTCCACTTCACGATAATTGTTGAACCCACACACGCATTTGTTACAGTTCGAAACTGGTTTCGAACTAAGGATGATATGCTGTCAACGCCATATTAAGCAGTGATCAATATGAGAAAGTTACGCGAGCTGGCTCTCATTGGGGCTATAATGGCTGTTGGTGTTCTGGCTGGACTCTATGTCCACGCTTCCGGATCTCAATATATTATCTCAGTAAGTGATTGGGGATTGAAAACACCTGAGGAGCGAGTTGCACTAGAGAACCAAGCGATAGACCTGGCCCTATCGGATTCCCGGGTCAGCAAGCTAGCGAACGTCACCGGTGTCAGGATCTTATCGACGTTCTATACTAACTTCAGTTTTGTATTTAACAAGAATGACACCTTGAGCCCGGGGGCAAGCTACATAACAACCACTTGGGATGGAAAGTATAGAGCTTTAGTGACCATACAGTATAAGGATGATACTGGCTATGGGGTTGACGTCAATATAACCGACAAAGTGGTTGGGGCACCTGTAAAGGCAGTCTGGGAAGACGGTGGAAAGGTATTCAAGCTATTACTGCCATTATAAAATTTGATTCGGGGGCTCTCAGCTGAGAAACATTAGACTCATATTGTTCGCATTACTGCTGGGCTCGATGTTTGTCCTGTCCATGAAGCTGCTGCAGCCCGTCTCGATCCAGCTTGTGGTTCAAGGGCAAGTCATCGAGTTCACTCAACAGCCCTCCTTCTACAGCCAAGTTGATGTCCTAATTATATGCGTAGCTGCTTTCTCTGCAGGTTCAAGTGGGGCTCTGCTGTTATGGGGAGTTGAAGAAGGTAAACCGCTAGTAGAGGTCGATGAGGCAATATCAGATCCATCAAAGATCATAGAGCTTGCCGAGGATGATGGGGAGAGAGCGGTTCTAGAAATATTGAGTTCATCTGGGGGCTCTATGTTTCAGAGCGATCTGGTTGAGGGCAGTAGTTTTTCGAAGGGTAAGGTTAGTCTAATCCTTGACAGGTTGGAGGCTAGAGGGGTAGTCAAGAGGGAGAGAAGTGGGATGACAAACCTGATTCATCTGGTTGGTAATCATTGACGCTAGGTTCGCGTTTAAAATAATAATTATGTTGCATGAAAAGTTACGCGGATGCATTTTGTTACTCCTCTTGTTGTCTGTTTGATTGTTTGTTTGTCTATTAGTCTGTTTGTCTTAGAGAGAGTATAGGAGAGAGTGTAGAAGTTAGAAAGTAGCAGTGATCGTAAACGTGTGTGTGTTTGGGGGATAAATTTATGGCCCAAACCCAAACCACTCTATATCATTGTAAAAACTCACTGCGAAACGCGTTATGAAACGCAAGCACAAGGTCAAGCGATCCTGACATAGACTCATATCAAAATAGGCACGTGCTTACTAGCTTTCTGATACGAAATGCAGGGCGAATAGATGTCCTTGATACGCCACTGGAACCATAATAATGGAGGTGTCAACTGTTCTGCCAGAGTTTTTCTTAATTTTTACGTTTATCTTAGAGCCGATCATTTTTTCCATAGCATCTCTATATGCGGAAACCAGTATCTGTTGGCTATTCTTGTCAACGTTTACTTCAAGAATATTATCAATTATGGCAAATTCCTCTGGTGAACCGTATCCTAAAAGAGATGCAAACTTTTTGTTGCAGACCTTGTGATTATCATCTAAATAAAGGTAAATGGCTTGTTCAGATGAATCAAAGATTTGCTTCAGTTGGCTATAAAATCCGTTGACAAGTTCTTCATGATGTTTTTGTTCAGAACTCATTTTTTCACCTCATATAAGTTATCGAGCGTACGAATAGACAAGTAGCTCACTTCGGGTTTGTTTTACATTGAAACCAGTAAAATGTTGCAGGTTCGTTTCCGATGACCCAGCCGTCATGTCCTGGTGGGATGTCGACTACATCTCCTGGGATGAGTTCGATTTCTTGTCCATCGTCAGCTTTCACATGTAACTTACCTGATTGCAATAGTCCGAAATGGTGAACTTGACAGGATTTTGTTCCAGCGATGGATTTCTGGTGTTTTGACCATTGCCACCCAGGTTGATACGTTTGTTTCATTACAACCATGTCACCCATTCGGATGATATCTACCCTTGAACTTGGAGGCGTCTGGGTCTCATCCGGTTTCTGGAAATTCTTTTTCTGTATAACCAACTTTTTTCACTAAAAATATTAACGGAATTCTCTGTATTAAACCTGTGCCGCATGTGAGATAAATTTTTATTTAAAGGTTTTTGATAACTCAAGGTATTAATACTTGGTGATGCTTCGGAGAGGCTGAATTTAGTAACTACAGAGAGTCGAATACTTTTATTCTATGCACAATCGGAATCGAGATGAGCATAATGGTGGATGCTACGACGAATCCGACAGTGTAGCCAAAGCCTGTGATCAGGAAACCACCTAAACCAGATCCTATTGCTCCAGCTATCGAGGTAGCTGCCATTAACTGTCCGATAACACTGCTCTTATGATCTTCAGGCGCCTGAGATATTGCAAGATTAACGAGGGGAAGCCATAGTATGGCATAGCACGCATTGATGGTAACCGAAATTAATAGAGGAATCGCGAAGACATATGATGGAGGGTTTCCGATTAGGAAGGGTAAGGGTGCCCAGCATAGTACGAGGATTGCGCGGATCGTTATTAGACGAGTTATATTACTCAAATGTGCTTTGATTCGTGGTGCAAGCCATGTAAATGCTGCTGCAGCGGCGATGCTGTTCCCTACATTCAGGGCGAATATTAGGCTGTCGCTTAGGCCTAGATCCTTCATAAGCGGTGTCATTCCGACTGAGTAGATGCAGATTCCTGTCCAGTGGACAAATGCTGTTATAAGCAGAAGCTGGATTGGTGTGAGTCTTTTCAAGCTTTTAGGAAGCTGGAGCCTTCGTATGTCTAAAGTATGGATTATAGCTTTTGGTTGGATTATTCCCTCAATATCGTGAAGTATCTTCGAATAGAAGGGCTGTCTCTCGAGACTTACCTGAGGCTCATGTCCGAGCATCATTATGAGAATGGCTGATAGGAGGCAGCAGAATGAAGATATTGTGAAAAGAGGCTGAGTCTCGACGTATTTAGCGGCCAGGGTGAATAGAAGTAAGCCAATGATGTTACCTACACTGATAATGGAGTTGAAACGTGCCACTTGGTTGGGCCAGTTCTTACCTTTGCAGCACTCCACGGTATACATTATGCCGATTGGAGTGACACCACTGCTAATCGCCACCACAAGGGTATACATTAGGGTAATCTGGGGTATGGTATTTACGATGCTCAGAACAGTGAATAATGGTGCTAGAATAATCATGAAGTATAGAAGATAGACCTTCCTCTGAGATGAGGCATCAGATAGCCGACCCCAGATCATGGAGAAGGCGAAGCTTGAGGCAGAGGCGATGGAGCCGATTACTCCGACTTCAGCCACGCTGGCTCCACGTGATAGGGCTACAAGGGTTACAATTAAGCCAGGATTACCTATTGCCATAAATAGTGGAATCATGGCAAGGTGCCAATGAGTCTCCGACTCAATTTTCTGGCTTAATGTTCCCGTTTCCTTAGCCACCCAAATATATCTATTCTAATCGATAGCACAACGACATCAATAGGAGCCGCTTAAATATATCTCTTAATGAATTATGTAAAAATCAATTTTAGCATGCGTACTCATCCATGTACAATACAGTGCCTTCAAGATGCTGAGCTAACTCGTTATTGGTGTACTTTCACTGAGAGATCCCTGGCCCAGGCTCGTATCTCATCCCAGTCCCTAAGATCGAATACACCAAGCGGCTCCTCTTTGAAGCCTTCCTTCTCCAGCTGTGGCTTTAGGAAGCCCATGGTTCTCCTGAATATGAAGTTCATCCTGTTGAAGTCAATCACCCCGCCGAAGAAGCCCAGTGCGATCGGATGCAAGTTGAACTGAGTCACCTTATCCTCTAAGGCAACCTTATGAGAATTAGCTAAATCCTGCTGTTTTCCCTCACGCTCAGACACCGTTTTCATGGATGACACGAAGATGGCATGCTTCTTCTGGTCCAGCTCCCTGCTGAACCTCTTCAGGAAGTCATCCGCCTCACTCGTCCACTTACCCATCTGCAGACCGCTTCCAACGACTATGAGATCGTATTTTGAGATGTCCTTGATTTTCTCCTCCTTAGCATTCACGACTTTGACTTCGTAGCCCTCCTCGCGGAGCACTTTTGCTATCTCCTGGGAGGTCCCAGCTGTTGCTCCGTAGCGGGTGCCATATACAATTAGAGTTTTCAACATCAGCAATCCATCTTAAGATTGGATTAATAAACATGCACGTGCATTGAGTAGACATTCACTCGACTGCCTCCTCTTCTGATGTGCCTAGGCTTTAAGAAGCATCAGAGAGCTGTGATGTTCTAAGGATGTGAATGTGTTGGCTCAGGATGTTGATGCCTTGAACTTCCTTAGCGATATATGCCAAGCCACAGGAATTAGATTGGTTGTTGGGGTTAACGCGTATCCTGAGAACTTCCATAAATCAAACTTGGATAATTGTTATGGGGTTCTCGTGGATCCATCCAGTCTAAGCGGCGATGATGAGTCTAAGCTGAAGCAGTATGCTGAGGAGCAGAATCTAGTTTTCTTTGAGGAGTGGAATGACTGGGGCAGATTCCTGAAGATAGCTAAGCAGAGTAGTACGCAGGCTTACTCACTCTTACCATGAGTCTCTTCTTAAGATGTGGTGAAGTTGGAGCGTAAAAATGTGGGGCAGAGCGAGGGTGAGGCTGTGAAGCGCCATGATATTTATGCCTGCTATAACTGCCTGGTGGAAATCATGGAGCACTGTGAGTTCAGGAGAAGAGCCAAGTTCATGAGTAACCTTGACCAGTGGACGTTTTGTCCACGGCTTGCTTCTAAATAAAATATTTTTAAAAATAATTTAATTAGAAAGTTGAAAAGATCGATAAGTAATCTATGGAGGTGTAGTCCAGACAGTACCTTTTTTCAGATAATAGTCACAGTGACCATATACTTGCAAATCAACTGTTGATGGGTTTGTCGTAGGATCTTTCACATAAAATCCTATCATGTTGAAGTATGGGTTTGCCCTGTCTCCATTTGCATCCAATACACAGTATCCTGTAGCTCCAAGGTAACTACCTGAAACAGTTGGGAGAACACTTATGACGTTTTGCAGAGTCGTTGATTTAGCTGTCAGGATCGATCTGGCAGTCACCATAGCACAGTCATAGGTAAGAGCATCGTTCAAATCTAGCTCATTTGGGTCTCTACCCATCTTTGCTGCATAATCAGATTTCATAGCATTAAAAACAGCGTCCCCATTTGGAGGATTAGCCTGCGTTGCAGTGTAAAGATGCACATGTGCTGCTTCTTGGGCTAAATCGGCGGGAATTCCCGACCAATAATCAAATCGATACCAATTCAAGTTGTATAGGTTTGGATATGATCCGCTTCCAGCTTTACTCAGAAGAGCGTTCGTATCTGCACCTATCAACACTAAAGCGACGCTTTTGCCTTTTTGGGCCTCTGCTGAGGCTAGGCTTTCAGCTCTCTGTAGAACATAGTTAAATTCCATGTCCAGCCGTGCAGGGTCTGACCAGATGGGCCAGTAGCTGACTACGCTGACGACCGGCACAGTGTTGATGGGCTCAAAAGTGTCTCCACCAATCTGTGCATTTTTAATAATAATTATCTCGTTGACGCCTGAAGTCTTTAACATGTCTTCTACTGCTCTGGAGTTGAAGCTGTCGTCTGGGGACATCCGGTATAAATTGTCATTAGGACAAGCCAGGTTTGATCCAGTGCAGCTTGGGCTTACCATCAGCATGCCTTTAGCGTTAATGTATGCAATTGAATACTTGGCATCGTAGGTCCAGTAATCACCTATAATGAAATTCACTCCATTAATGTGGAACTCGTCGAGGTCAGCGAGATATGAATCTTGATCATATCCATCAGGTGTTCTTATTTCGAATAGAAAGTTTGCTGTGGTTCCTCCTACGTTCAGCTGGTTTGCTTTGATTTGAAGATAATCTTTTAGGGCTGTTTGCTTTTCCACTCCAGCCTGACTTGGCACTATGATTCCAATCTTTACATCACCCATATAGTAGGTGGTTTTGGCACTTCCCTGGATAAGAGCTAAGGAAGCCAACATAATGGTCGCTATAAACAGGACAAGAATCTTCTTACTCATAACAATCACTTCACAATCCTCGCTAGTCGAGAATAATCGAACTTAATTCAAATCTATATTTAAAATCTATGAACAAGATGTATGTGTAAGTCTAAACGGTTTTTTTTACTAAATTCAAATAATTTTATGTGGACACAATGTCGATAATTAGCCTCTAAAATTAATCAGCTCGCCCTCGAATCTAAATTCTGAAGTTCATTCATTTTCTTATCAATAATATCTAGCCTAGCTTTCATATATTCAAGGAACGTTCTGTTATCAACCTCACCTGTAAGTAGGATTAGATCCATCAAGGAGAGAGATTCAGCATAACTAATTGCTCCAAGCTCAGAAGACCACGCTTCAACGAGTTTGTCAAATGCTTCTCTACGTCCTTTACTCATTAGTGCATCCTTATACTCGGTTCTCATCCTGCTTAGTAGCTCTTGAAAGCTTGCCCTGATTGCTGGTTGGGTTCTCCCCATTTAATCACTAGTGAAGGGCATCTCAAAAACTCTGTATAAACTGAACTGATAATTCAAAGGGAGGGAGATAAACGAATATGCACACATGTTCATCTGTTAAAGAGAGATGAGTTAGACCCCTGAGACAGTATTTTGAGGGTTCTGCTTTGTAAATGATGTTCCGCAGTTCATACAATACTTTGCTTCACTTGGATTAAAATAGCCACACTGAGTACAGCTTTTCATAGATTTTGCATCAGAAAAAAATGGTCTGTCTCCCCAGATCAAAACTGCAACTATGAATATTCCTCCGACTAATGTCATGCTAGGAGCAAACACGATTGCATTCATAGCTTGGTTCCAAGTGCCAGGATAATTACCAGCAAAATACCCACTATTAACAATGTAATAACTTGCGGCCCAAATAGCGACTCCAGATCCTAAGATGAGAAAACCCAAGACAAATCCTAGTCTATTCATAGTGCAAACCACGAAATATTTGCTAGTTATTAATTGCGATAGGTAGTTAAAAAACATGGTTAGGATGTGTTTATTTATTTTAGATAACGTTTTCACTTTAAGTCTATACTTTTATCTTCGCAATTTGAGGACATCTTAAACGTCCAAGAAAAGCGCTCATATTTATAAATATGTGATAATTAGTAGATCCCGAAAATGTTATATTTAGTTTTACTTTATATCTAATTAAACTTATTGTTTGTTGGAGTGTAAAAAAAATGACTTTTAATATGGATGAAAAGACGCTCTCACAACTATATGAAAGAAAAATACTTTATTCAAATGAAAAAATTATGGGGGCAATTAAACTCTCAAATGGATCGTTGATATGTACAAATAATAGAATAATTCTTTATACACCAAAAATGCTGGGTAGGTTTGAAACTGAGAGTTATCAACTTGACCACATTTCAAATATTAATTTTAAACAAGGGCTTTTACTAGGAAGCTTACTTTTGAAAACTACTAGTGGCGAAAAACAGTTTGTTAATATAAATAAAAAAGACGGTCCAATGATAAATGATATTATTAATAATCAAATAAATATTTATAAAGCGCAGGCTTCTGGAACAACAATTCCAAACCCAAACCCTAAACTAGAGCTTCAAATGAGGTTTGTGAATGGTGGTATTTCTGAACAAGAATATTGGCGTAGAATGGTATCATTATAGGTAATATTGGCGCATAAAATGTGGGGCTGAGCAAGGGTGAGGCTGTGAGGCCCCACGATATCTATGCCTGCTATAATTGTTGGTGGAGATCAGGGAGTATTGCCAGTTTAAGAAGAACCCAGGTTCATGAGTAACTTTGACCAGTGGACTGATAGATGCCTGTTATTGGGTTTAAAAGCTGGGTAGAACTCAGGCAGTCGCACAATGTGTATCTGTGAAGTTATTTATTGTAAGAGCAGCGTTTAGTGTTCTGATCAATATGGATGAGGTTTTGTTGTATAAGTTGACCTGGCCTGAGGTCAAGGAGTACCTGAAGACGAATGATATTGTCCTGTTCCCTACGGGTTCAACGGAGCAGCATGGTAAGCATATTGCTGAGGATAACGATGCTTTCACCGCTTTGGAGGTGTCTAGGAGGGTGGCGGAGAGGACTGGTGTTCTTGTGGCCCCCGTTATGCCGTTTGGCTACTCGCCGCACCACATGGGTTTCCCGGGTTCCATTACTCTGCCTTTCGATGTTCTTGTTAACGTGTATGTTGAGGTGTGCAGGAGCCTCATGAAGCATGGCTTCAAGAAGATCGTGATAATGAATGCTCATGGTGGAAACACCAATTCGATTGGTGAGGCGTTGAGGAGGCTGAAGGAGGAGACTGGCAACACTGTCTACAGCCTGATGGTTTTCCCGGGCGGGTGGGCTTCGAATGTTGTGAAGCAGACGATTGAGACCCCAGGCGGGCACGCTGATGAGATGGAGACGTCGGTGGGGCTGTATCTTGGGCAGAGGATACTGTTCGAGATGGGTGAGAAGGGTGAGCCGCCTGAGTCGTACAGCGAGTTCCGGCGGAAGTACCGTGGGAAGGTCTCAACTGCGAGTGATTTCCATGAGAGCACGGTGTCCGGCTCTATGGGTGATCCCACCTACGCGACTATGGAGAAGGGTAGGAGGGTCATGGAGGCGGGCATCGACGAGATTTCGCAGTTCATCGAGGACCTGAAGAAGCAGTAGCTAGATGGATCCGACTACTGATATAGATTTGGATTCCTTAATCATTTTATATATTAACTTACTATTTTTTCTCAACCATCCTGAAGCAAACGATGAAGCGCACATCCCTCAACGCTTCATTGGAAGGCTCACCTTAATAGCTGCCACAGGATGGCCATATGCTCCACCGAGAGGTTGATCTGTTTACCTTTTTAGAAAAAGAGCTGGATATTTGAGATTGTTGCAGCTAACCTGATTAAACCTGCAATGATAGGGTATAGTAGCATGTACTTTGTGCTTGGGTTCTTCATAGATCTGAGAATATAGTATGTTGACCCTACGATTAGGATGATTAAAGCGCTGTCTGCTTGGATCCATAAGCCATTCTGCATGGCTGCCAGCGCTAAGGGGTTCGACTCGTAGATATTCTCATGGGCTAAACCGATGCTTGTTGATAGGTGATCCCCCACTATGCCGGCGATGAGGAGCAGGTAGGCGCCGGCTTCGAATCTTGAGAGTGGGGTTCTGCTTATCACATGTATCAATAATATGGATCAGTGACCTTGTTTTTAACATAATATGTTTGTTAGAATATATAATTGAATTCTATATAAACGCTATATTGTTGATTGAAATAGGGTTTTTGTTCATGGAATTCATTTATTCTAGTATGTTTCTAGGAGTAGAATATGATTCACTTCTAGTGAATGCGTGTGGAGTTATTCCTGTTGTAACGGTCAAATGTGCCTGTTAAGATGCGATCATTTTTGAGTCAAGTGCTCCATGGTATAGTAGTTGCTGCTCCTCGCTTTGAGCGTATTCTATGTAGCATTTCATGCAGACTCGGCCATGGTATGGGATGTGTGTAGCGAATGTAGTTAGTTTTCCACCGCATTTGCTGCAAGACTCGACTTTCCTAGTCACGGTAATCTGTATTATCAGTATAGATTAAAAGCATCACGAACGTGATGTACTTAAAATCTAATACACGCTTGAAACCTTTTTGAGGTGACCAATTAATGTTTTAATAGTTCTTTTTCCTCGTTTTGAGCGTATTCTATGTAGCATTTCATGCAGACTGTTCCTTGGTATGGGATATCGATTTTAAATGTAGTTAGTTTTTCACCGCATTTACAGCAGGTCTCGACTTTTTTAGTCACGGTAATATGGATTATCAGTATAGATTATAAACAGTACGGACTGGATGTTCTTACTTCTGATTCTTGGGCACGTGGGAGGTGGCTGATGGAGAGGTCGGTATCATTCACCTATGGGCTTAGAGTACAGGTGCAGAAGTGAGGCTCTTGCCTTGACGGCATGCCTAGTATATCTTTTTTGCTGAGAGGTGCTAAGCACACCCTAGTTAACCTGTCTCCTCAGCAACCTTCCATAGTTCAGATGGTACAGGGATTCTCCCGACAAAGGTTTGTCCAGCGTCAGGGTCATGTTCATCCGGGTCCATGGAGCCTGGCTCAAAGGTGTTGCTTCGGTAGCCGTAGTAGATGAAACCCTCCTTGTACTCCGCGTATGGAGTGCTGTTCCAAATCATATCCTCAGGTATCCCCTGTGATGCTAGTTTCATCGCGTTCTCTAGAAGGTCAAAAAAGGACTTCTGTCTCTCTCTGAGGTCTATCTCGCCTTCCGAAGACATGGCACATTTAATAAAAAATCTGTTTATGTTAAAACGTCTTTGCTATAGGGCGCTATTACTCGAAGATCTCGTAGCTGATTATCTCTCCGTTGCTGTCGATCTGGACTTCGAAATCCCTTGTCTTCTCCTTGAACATGGTCTCCACCTTCAGGTCCCCTGCGAGTGTCCAAATGTTCTCATTGTTTTTAGAGACTTTTCTAAAATTGACTTTTGTTGCGTTGGGATATTTGTCGTTAAGCCATTTCTGGAATACGGTTTCGGCGTCAGAGTAGTTTACTATCATCGACATCTTCTCAGTATCCTTGAAGTTGGGTCAGGTTTTAAGATTGCTATGCTGATCCACTGCGCAGTAGCTGACCGCCACCTCATTGTACTATGGCTGACCTCATGTCACGGCTGTGGCTACTGTTGACCGCACTGAACCACACCACATCGAACCGACCACACCGAACCACACCACACTGAACCACACCACACTGAACCAGACCACACTGAACCAGACCACACCGAACCACACCACACTTGACCGACCACACTGAGCCAGACCACACCGAACCACACCACACTTGACCGACCACACTGAACCATACCACACCGAACCACACCACACTTGACCGACCACACTGAACCACACCGAACCGAATCACACCACACTTGACCGACCACACTGAACCACACCGAACCGAATCACACCACACTGAACCACACCGAACCGAACCACACCGCACTTGGTTCTCTGCTCTCGTCTTCCCTATAGGAAGCTGTAGCAGCACTCAGGTTGTATGCGTTCAATATTTTCCGGTGTCTTCCGCTTATTTTCGCTATCTTGCGGTCCATTGCGGTTGTCTATGGTGCACTGCGCTTATGTCCGGTGGCTCCGCTAGTGTTTCAGTTAGCGGATTTCTATGGCAGTGGTGGTTTTGGGGACTATGTGAAGATGTACTACTCAATTAGCTACTCCGGCACTCTTCCTTGGAATCCTATTGATGCTCTTCCTGGTTCCCCTTCACCGCCCAGTTGGTTCATCTATAGTGGCAGCATCGTGGTCTGCTACAAGTTAATGTAATCTCATTTTCCTCTTTTTTCTATGCATATGTTGCTGATCTTAATTTAGGATGTGCAGGCATGAGCGGTGATTCGTACATGAAAAATAGGTATGATAAATCTTAGGTTAAGCGATGAAACCTCGCGTTTCACACATCGTCTTCATTGTATTATCATTAGTTCTATGCGAGTGTGAAAACGAGATTTTTATTTGTGATAGTGGCTTGCAACCAGTGTGATGGTTGAGGTGTGTAGCTCGGCGTTTTCGTCTATGAGGGCTTTGAGTTTTTCTGCCCTAGGGGCTCCGTCTAGGTATTCTACCCATGCGGGCGTCCAGGATGATTCGGCTACTTATGAGGCTTCAACTCGTTATCGACTGTGAATGGGCCGATTCCCTAGAGGGAGGGACGCTTCCCTCCTTTTCTTCTCACCGTTTCAATATATTGCTGAAGCTCTTCTTCTGATACAAACCATCTTCCTCCCCTTTTGAAGGCTGGCAGGATGCCTCTTCTTGCAAGTAGACCTAGGTAATCTGCATCTATGTTTGTTCTTCTACTCGCCTCGGCTAGGGAGAGGATCCTAGGCTCCTCAATAATTCGGAGGTAGCTGTCGATTGCGTTCTCGACGCTGCGTGCAACTAGGCCGACGAGTCGCTTCGGGTTGCCCATATCAGCCTCCTGGAGGGCCTTGAGGTACTGGGCTCTATCCCTGTAGGTGATGTTTGTAATGAAGGGGTACCCGGCCCTGAGTAGAACCAGGTTCATTAGGAGGCGTCCAACACGGCCGTTTCCATCTGTGAATGGGTGTATCTGTGAGAAGCGGTGCATTAGCTGAGCCGCGAGCTCGATCAGTGGATGCTCATCGGTGTTGTTACTGAGCCAGTTGAGAAGCTCCGCTAACCTTACGGAAACATCGTGGCTGGGGGGAGGGCTGAAGGTTGAGCCGGAGATCTTGGCGCCCCATTCCCTGTACTTTCCTGCGTTGGGATCGATCCCTCTCATCACGAGGCTGTGTATCTTACGGATGTCCTCCTCGGATATGGGTCTGCTCTGTGAGGCTAATTCCTCGGTGAATGAGATGGCCTCCGGGTGGTTACGCGCCTCCAGATGCTCCGCAACTGACTTCCCCCCAATCGTCATACCGTCCTCTATCACCATCCTGGTCTCGCCCAGTGTGAGGGTGTTACCCTCGATTGCGTTGCTTGAATACGTGTACTCGACGAGAAGCCCCTCCCTCAGCTGCGCCACCAATGCTGGGGGGAGAGGTCTGTAGGAGTCAAGCCTGTTCTTCTTGGAGAGTATCCGTTCTCGTGTTCTCCTCGGAATAATGCTCAATACACAACACCCAATTCGATACATACAAGTATCGGATTACATTAATTTTTCTAAAATCGATACAAAAATAAACGTTCGCGAGTGAGGATATGAGGTGTGGTGAGGGAGATGGAGTGTCATTGAAGGGACCGTTCAGTATCCGATATCCCATAAAACCCTATTAATGGTGTGGATGCTGGATCTCCCCTCATCACTGACGCTAAGATGACTCATGATGCTTTCAACGCTCAAAACTCTCAAAGGTTTCAGTGTACTCCTCTCTCGCATAAAATGAACTAGATGTACTTACTACTGAAAGATTGTGAACACTTGATTAGCTTTTAATAATAATTAAAATGAGGAAACCTTAATTAAAATTCGGGTTTCTAATTTTTGAATTTACAAGTCATTTTACCAATATTTACTGATATTAGCAGTAATTAGAGGTCATTTACGGAGAATGACCGATATTTCAATAGGAAAGACTACTGATATTTTGATCAACACCTAATCCTAAATGTGATTGTTCAAATGATTAATCTCGCGTGTACGAAAAATAAAATATCTCTCCAAATAAACAATCACTATTTTTGTTTCTTAAATCCTGAGATATTGAAACTTTTTAACAAAAAATAAGAATTTAATAAAAAGGCGTTACTTGTGGATTACTATGCTGCCGCCAGCAATCGCAGTAGTCGGATCAGCTGTATCCGAAGCACCAAGCTTATTATCGTAGACGAGTTTACCAGTCGCCTTATCCCAGATCTTCATCCGGAACATATCTGGCTTACCCTTACCAAGCAGATCCCCATCGATGGCAGTCAAAATGAATTTGTAGGTTCCAGCACCATTGATTGTTCCCTCGCCCTTGTATTGAGCCTTAGCTCCAGCAATGACCATCCACTCTAGGCTTGTGCTCTTGAAGTTCAGGTTCCCAGTCTGGAACTTGAACTCGGTGTTACCATCCGGTACAGTGGCTCCCTTCTTGTATTTACACTCAAATGCAAACGTCGCCTTTCCAGTCAGAGTCAGGTCAGGTTGGTATGCACCTACAGGTGAATTAATCCAGCCTCCACCTGTTACGAATCCTACAGTGGGATCATATACCACGAATGTTAAACTCTTCCGAGCAGAGTTTCCAGATGCATCAGTCGCAGTAACCTGGAGAGTGTATACGCCTGCTTGACTAGGTAATGATTGACCTGATGAGACGGATATTGTTGTTCCATCGAATAAAGCAACTTTAGCTAACACTATTGGATTTGGGTCTATGTTGTCTGCAGCACTGAAACTGTACTTTAAGCCAGAATTAGCAGCATATATACTATAGTCACTGGGAGAATTAATGCTGATCGTTGGAGGGGTCTTGTCTACGAATTTGCTTATCCCAAAGAGTGTGCCGCTGAGGTTCGATAGTGAAGGTGTGGTCGTAGTATCTATTTGAGCCCATACATAGTGCTCCACGGTATTTACTCCGCTCACTGAACATGGCGCCCAGCTTTGTCCATTGTACCAGTTGAGTGTCAGCTGGCTCTCTATAGTTCCAGGTGGGAGAGTCAAAGGATCGTAGTCTACCTTGACTGTTATAGAAGATAATTTACTGGTATCAGGAACAAAGACATCAATGTAAGTACCTACAGGGTCTCTAAGGCCAGCTGCAGGTTCACTTGCGTATTTGGTCACATAAATTTGTGTCGGCAATAATCCTGTTAAGTCAACATTAATACCGACCTGCGGAAACTCTAATGCTTGGTTGATACCTATTCCTTGCGAGGCATCCTCGACAGGAGCAGTAAGCCAGGGGCTAAACAACGAACAAAATTCTACAACACTACCGCTTCCGCTTTGATGTGGGCTGAGTCTTGGACCACTTATATCTCCCCACCAACAGTAGCGGGCATCTATCGTCCAACCTGTAACATTTGAGTTTATGAAATTACACATATATGCTTTATCATACATGCCACCAATGTCCATAATGGCAGCATAAGCATCATATGCCGCTGGTACAGTAAATGTATCCCCTACTATTTGATTTGCCAAGCCACTTCCTATATATACACCAACATGATTATTCTGGAATACATTATTTATAATTACTCCATTACCAACCCCGCTTAGAAGTATCCCATAATTAGAACCGTAGATGTAACATCCTTTTATTTCGAAGTATTTACTAGTAGATTGAATCGAGATTGCGGTTCCTTCTAGGGCTGATATTTCATAATTTTCTATAATGTATGGATCTTCTTGAGTCCCATGTCCCGATACCACTCCATTCTCAATAGTGAATTGGTCATTTCCTTCTATTGATATCGGATTATGAGTAGTCATTGAGCCTGCTGATGGATCGTAGACAACGAAAGTTATGCTCATCTGAGCAGAGTTACCGGATGCATCTGTTGCAGTAACTGTCAGTGTATAAACACCACTTTGAGTCGGTAGGTTATCGTCAGATGCAACTGGAACCGCCTGATTATTGAAAAGAGTAAGTGAGGCTGCTACAATTGGGCTGGGATCTATGTTATCTGTGGCTCCAAAATTGAATTTTGCTCCTGAGCTAGCACTATAGATCCCATAGTCTGTTGGCTGTGTAATCCAGATGCTAGGCGGAGTGCTATCGAGAGTTAGGGCCTCGTTAGCTGTGAGAGGAGTCCAAACATTCCAAAGATCGTAGCCACCGATTACATAAATAGTGCCTGAAACAGTCCCAGATGTAAGATACGCCCTTGCTGTAATCATACTATCCACAGTTTTCCATGTATCCAGCTTCGTATCGTATTCCTCGACGATGTTACATGAAGGATCGAATGGAGCCTCTGATATTCGTCCGCCGATTGCATAGATTTTGTCGCCTACAACAGCTAACGTCAATGCCTCGCGGGGAGTCGGCATTGATGCTTTTGTGGTCCAAACATTGGTAGAAGGATCATACATCTCATTTGTGCCAAGCTCACTGCTTATTGAAGTCCCGCCAATGGCATAGATCTTACCATCAACGACCGCAGCTGCGAGATTCCGGCGAGCTGTCGGCATTGAGGCAAGTTGATTCAATAATGAGCTCTGCCAAGTATCTGTTGCAGGATCGTAGGCCTCATTCCAATTAAGCATAATTTCAGCATTGTAGGGGGGACAGTAACCACCAATTACATAGATTTTTCCATTCACCGTGGCGCTTGTTGCAGCGTGTCTTCCCCAGATGGGCAATGGTGCTTTCGATGTCCAGCTATCGGTTAGAGGATCATATTCTTCGTTTACTGCGAGTGAATCCCATCCGTTTGGACTGTTTAGTCCTCCGATGACGTATATTTTCCCGTTAACAGCTTGGGCTACTGCATAGCCACGGCTAGTAGGTAGGTCACTCAATTTACTCCAGCTGTTTGAGGAAGTATCGTAGGCTTCGTTTGTGTAATAGAAGGATGGGGTGCCTGGGCTGCCTCCGAACACGTAGATCTTTGTCCCTGCTACAGCGGAAGCGATGTTGCCCCTCGGCGTAGGCATCGGCGCTTTTGATACCCAGCCTGTTTCTCCTCTTATGGATTGAGGGAGTGGGCTGAGTATAACTAGGAAGAGAATTAGGAAAACAACTTTTTTCATCATTCTAATCACTTAAACGCACGTAAAGTGTTTTTTTAAGATCTAAATAACATTAACTGTGATTATTAGGAAGATTTGTTAATTGAATGTAAAATTAATCGCAATGTTTAGTTATTTGTTAAATACAGATTATGAAATATAGAATCTCGCATAGGCTATCAGAGCTTTGGATTAGACAATATAATATATCTGGTCTTCAGGCAGTAGAACCAAAAAGTACGCATGTTTGGATTTGGGAGAATAATCTTATCTTTTTTTATCATTTCTGTGTTGTTATGGTGGTGATATTTGTTATTATTGCTTCTTTTGGTTGTTTGGTGCTGTTTTGTGGCTCCGTTTGGGTTCTACCGCCATAAAAACTGTTAGAGTATTTGTGTATAAATATATAAACAGTCAAATATGTAAATGCCTAATTGTTATTAGATAGTAATGGTTTTTTGTCCAAAATGTGGTAAAGAAAATCCCGACGATGCAGATTTCTGCAACTACTGTCGTTATGATTTAAAGAAAATAAAAGAGGTAACAAAAGACCAAGCTACAGTAATAAATCCAGAAGTGGAGAAACATATACCTACTAAATCAGATTCTCCTCCACCGCCATCATATTCAGAACCCACACAAACCCCAACAAATAATTTTACCAAAATAG
>Ga0315282_10006259_pt1 | contig 20003 bp, 20 predicted proteins | sample YL17G07_20_MG_FD_203693 | JGI IMG/M metagenome (GOLD analysis project Ga0315282, IMG submission 203693) | Sediment microbial communities from Yellowstone Lake, YNP, Wyoming, USA - YL17G07_20 | ecosystem: Environmental > Aquatic > Freshwater > Lake > Sediment | place: USA: Wyoming | collected... | reverse complement strand
ATTCGGCCTGAAAAGTCCCCTTCCCATCGACTGGCTCACCGTTTGGGCTGGATTCAGGCGTGGATGGGTGTTTTTCGAGCCGAATCCGGCTTAAGGTGGGTTGAGCTGTACGCGCCTGCCGTGCCTTAACTACGTTCACCCGGGCATCGCCTTCGGCGGTCGGAGAATGAGGACATATCGAGCCTCCCGCTGACTTCAGTCCTCCACTTGGGTGTATCTTTGATACGCGCAGCCATAAACAATTGCGAATAGCTGCTTGGGGTTCAGGCTTTAAGTGAAAGGACATATTACAAAGATGCGCAGTAATTTATGTCTTCGCGTGAAACATCGATCGGCTGAAGCAGTCAGAGTATTGCCCCCCCTTTGGGTGCCTTCCCAAAGCGCACGAAGTCCGCGGACAATGCCCAACGTCCCACAAGGGTCCAACCCCCCGATAGGGCCGCAGAGGGTGGACGTGCCCGCTCAACGCGTGTCGTTGTTCCGGTCGTGTGGCACGATGAATCGAAGCCGCTTGTCCAACCACTGCGCCTCGTCCTCAAACCCCTCCCGGCGGTGGAAGTCCAGAAGGCGTCGGTAGCGCTCAACCGCGTCAAACCCGATGCTCCATTGAAGTTTGCGGAGATCCACCGGGCAGAGGTGCAGCGGCCTGGCGTCCGATTCGGCCAGGTGGTTCGACCCGTTCATCAGACAACGAAACCAGATGCAGTGGTCGATGCCGAACATATGACAGGTCTCGTGGGCCAGAACTTTGCAACTGCGCCGGAGCATCAGCTTGCGCGAGTCCGCAGTAGGAGCCTGACCATAGAAGCTCGGATCATAACGGGCGAAGCTGTAGACGCCCACACGGTCCCGAGGCGACGCCTGGCCAAAGACGAAGTTCCAAGTCGGGTCCGGATAGAGATCCGTCATCGTTATGCCCAACAGCGCGAAAGCGTCTTTGGGTAACCGAGCCGCGAGCGCGCGTAGGATGTCACCCGTGAGTAACTGCACCTGGCCGGTCCAGGGATTCCGCCGGCTGGTGACGTCGTTCTGGGCCCAGGCCGAGGGCGGCAAGACAGCCACTTCCATCATGAAGAAGGCCGCAGTGAACCGTCGCAATTGGTCGAGCTCCGGCCCATCGCTTTCCTTGAATCTGCCCAGCGGCTGGAGGTAGAGTTTAATCCGGTGATTATCCGGACGATTCGGCAGAAAGTGAGTGAATTGGTCAAACGTTTGTCCGACCTCGGTGTGGTTTTGAAGCCAGTCGCGGGGTTGGGGCTCAGGGATGGGCTGAAAATCGTCTCGAGGCTCCAGTGCCCGCTGAAGCAGTTGCGGTAACGCCGTCGTCGGGCCGATTGCAGCAAGCTGCTGGGCGCGAGTGGGAGGCGTAAATCGCGAGGCCATGGCCGATAGCAGCAGAATAGTCCCGGGTGGGATCAACATCAACATGGCCTTCGCGACAATTCGCATGAGTCAAAGCATAACCCCGATTGGCTCGATTTGCCTTGACGGATCCCTTGTACGGCAGCAGCGAGGCATTTGGATATGAAAACCGGCGCAGAGAATCCTGACTTTCCATTCCGAGCAACGAGATGAGCGTAAAGCGAGCAAACATTACCGAAGATCTAGGCATCCGACTGTCGTCGAAGCAGGAGGAAGAGCTATTCAAATGGTTCCTGGCTTGCCTGCTCTTCGGGAAACCGGTTCAGCAGCAGGTTGCGGAGCGGGCTTTTCTAACGCTGGCGGCGGCTCGGCTCCTAAGTCCCGATGCGATTCTGCGCGCCGGGTGGGATGAACTGGTCCGGCTGTTAGATGAAGCCCACTACGTTCGCTTTGATTTCTCTACCGCAACCAAACTCCTACACATCTCGAAGGAGCTTAAGGAGCGCTATGGCTCGCTGACCAACCTTCTTGCAGAGTCGAAAACTCCTGGGAAGCTGTCCAAGAAGCTGCAGGAGTTCAAGTATATTGGTCCAACCACTGCGCGGATCTTTCTGCGGGAAGTGCGTCCGATATGGTATCCGTCTGGTGCGGACGCGACAGGAAAGTAGCCTGCTTGATCACGATTAGGGGCGAGTTAGAGTGCCTTGCGGGCGCTCTCCCCGCTGGGGAGAATCACGCCTTGTTTCACGGCTCAGCGCTGGACAGGTTGGCAGCCCGCACAGAATCACCCTATGAGGAAAGCCCCCACAACTCGCGAATTGGAGATCGAGGCGGCAGCGGCCCGACCGCCGCGGCCCCAGGGAACGCTCCTTCCCTGTGGGGAAGCGATGGCCATGCTGGCTCGCCGGGGCTTACGTCCGAGCAAGTCGCGGCTCGATTTGCCGTTCCCGGAGGATCTTGAAGAGGAGAAAGCCACACGGCTCTCGGAGCTGCTGGACCATTATGCTTTCCGCCTTTTTCTGCGCGGGGCCATCCAGAGAGGTCAAGGATTTGCCCCGGAGGAAGCGACGCAATACCTGAAGCGGGCTCAGGCGCGGGAGTGTGCCGAGTCACTGGTCAGACTGGGTCTGGCTGGACGGATCTCCCGAGGCCGCTACCAATTGCTCTGGGCCGCGAAGAGCTTCGGGGGGACGCTGGAATGGTACATAGCGCGAGAACTCCGTCGGAGGTTTGGTTTCGACGTGGCGGCGGGCGTCAGGTTCCACGCGCGGGGCGTGGGCGGCGACCTTGATATAGTCGCGGCCGCGGAAGGCAAACTGGCCTATCTCGAGCTGAAATCGTCTCCGCCTAAAAACCTCGAGATCCACGAGATGGTCGCCTTCTTCGACCGTGTGTACTTGCTCCGGCCTGATATAACCCTTTTTGTGGTGGACACGGCGCTGCGCCTTAGCGATAAGGTTCTGCCCATGCTCGTGACGGAACTGGAACATCGCCGGGGTGGAACCCAGGTCATCCCGCGCCGCATCGAGCGGGAGCTCTGGGCGCTGACAGCCCATCTGTACGCGGTGAATGGAAAGGTGGATCTCCTGGCCAATATCGGCCGGGCCCTGAGCGAAGGACTCGTCGCCCTTTCTCCGCCGCTCTGACGCCACGCCACAAAACTCAGGTGGCGGACGTATGAGCAGTGGTACGGAACTGTTTGCTGGGGACAGTCCAGCTTTGATTTGAAATCGAGCGGCGGCCTCGGACCGGACGCGCAGAATTATCGTGGGTGCCCCACAGGGATCAGGTACAGAGGTCGACAATCGGTATGCAGCGCCAGGACCTTCTGAAGGGCGTCATCGTCGAAGGCCCCGATCGGCACTCCACCCAACCCGACCGCTACCGCTTCCAGAAGCAGGTTTTCTGCGGCGTGGCCTGCCTCCATGTGGACATAACGGGGAGTCCGCGCTGTGCCGTACTTCCGGGAGGTCCGCTCGTAAACTGCGGCAATTACGAAGACCGCCGGAGCCTGAGTGATGGCCTCCTGGTCCAGCGCGGCACGGCGCACGGCGGCTCGCAGGTCGCGGTCGAAAAGCTGGATGAGCCGATGGCCCTTGGGTTCGTAATGGTAGAAACCGCTCGCGGTCACCACATAGATCTCGAGGGGATATAGTGCCCCCGCCGAAGGAGCTGTCCGCAGGCCGTCCGGATGGGTGATCCCCTGGGCCGCCCAAAGGAGTTGTGAGAGTTCTCGTTGGCTGAGAGCTTCACGGGTGAACTGTCGGACCGAGCGTCGGCGCGCCAACGCTTCCTCCAACGACATTCTTCCCTTTTGCTCCGGCGGTGGTAGTTGCACGATGGGTGCAGAACGTGACTGCGCTTGAATCATGGTGCGACCTGTTCCGAAAGACAGTGCGACACCTACGGGAAAAACAAGGAGGGAAACCACCAATAGCCTTTCCATGGTTCCGGAGACCTCCTCCGTGGGCTCGCGTCGCGTCTTCACTTAACGGACAGTGTACCTCGATTCAGAGACCTGTGTCTCCCCGACTTGATGGCCACGCACGATCCTGGCAAAGCACATGGCCAGCACCCATGATCCGGCACAACAGCGCTTTTGACGGGGGGCAGCTTGTTCGCTTGGCAAAGCAGAGGTATCGTCAGCCAGAAGGAAACGAATTACGGAGGGAGGAAAACCTTGAACTGTGGGGACAACCTGCGGCCTCACCCTCGCGAGCAAGTGTGCTCACTCTGTCGACGCCGATCCAGCTTGATCAGTGCCACTCTGGGTGTGTGTGGTGACTGCATTCGCACTCGTCCCGGCGAGGCGTTGCCGCTCGCCTTCGCCTCACATGGTCGGAGTCGGAAGGCTTTTGGCCTTCCGGTATCCCCTCCCCGAACGGCAGGGGGCGTCGAGTGCAGATTGTGTGCCCGAGAGTGCGTGATGGGGGAAGGTGAGCGCGGATATTGCGGTTTGAGGACTGTACGGCAAGGTCGGCTGGTGCATCTTGCGGGCACTCCGCAACGTGGCGTCCTGGAATGGTACCGCGACCCTCTTCCCACCAACTGTGTGGCCGACTGGGTCTGCGCGGGGAGCCGAGAGGCGGGCTATCACAATCTTGCGGTGTTCTACTCGAGCTGCACACTTGATTGCCTGTTCTGCCAAAACTGGCACTTTCGGAAAACTTCACCAACGGCCGGGGATGGCGTCAGCGCAGGCCAACTTGCCGAGGCTGCCAATTCAAGGACTTTCTGTGTTTGTTTCTTCGGAGGTGACCCAGCCTCGCAGATGCTTCACGCTCTTCGAGCGGCTGATAAGTTGGCCAAAAAGGGAGTCGTCATTTGTTGGGAGACAGCCGGCACGTCAAACTCGAGGTTGCTTGACCGCGCGGTGACTCTTTCCCTCGAGACGGGCGGCTGCATCAAATTCGACCTCAAAGCTCGCGACGAGGCTCTGCATTTAGCCCTGACCGGTGCATCCAATCAGCGCACGTGGGAGAACTTCGCGCGGGCAGCGCGGCGCTTGAGCGAGCGTCCAGACCCACCGCTGATCATCGCCAGTACCTTCCTGGTGCCAGGATACGTGGATCCTCCTGAGGTCGCCCAGATCGCCAGATTCATCGCCCGCCTGAATCCGGACATCCCGTACGCGTTGTTAGCTTTCGCGCCGCACTTTTACATGCGGGATCTGCCCAGAACCTCGGTTCACCACGCCGAAGCCGCAGAAGAAGCGGCTCGCGCGGCGGGCCTTACCAACGTCCGCATCGGCAACCGCCATTTGTTGTCGGGGGACTACTAACGAGGCTGGAACCTTGTCGAAACCGCGCGCAGCACGTGCCTGGTCAGGAGAAGTCGACAGCATTTTCGTTCGCAAGGCACTGCTGCAAGAAGCCATGGACGGCAAAGTCCGCTGCAATGCGTGCGCGCGGCGGTGCACACTCATTCCGGGTGGTTTTGGTTGGTGCCGAACGCGTCAGAACCACGATGGGAAATTAGTCACCCTGATTTACGGCTCGGTCTCCTCGCTCGCGGCCAACCCGATTGAGAAAAAGCCTTTCTACCACTTTCACCCGGGCACCAAGGCGCTCACGGCAGGCAGTTGGTCATGCAACTTCGGTTGCCCGTGGTGCCAGAATTGGGACATCAGCAAGTCACCCCCACCCGCCAAAGGCGACTATGTTTCTCCTCAGCGCTTCATTGACTTGGTGCAGAAAAACGGCTGCCAGGGGACGTCCATTTCGCTTAACGAGCCCACCCTCTCGCTGGAGTGGTCGGTGGACGTGTTTCGCCTGGCCAAGCAGCGCGGTTTCTACAACACGTATGTGACCAACGGCTATATGACGCCCGAGGCGCTCGCCCTGGCGATTGAATCGGGCCTGGAGGCCATGAACATCGATATCAAAGGCGATGCCGCGTCCGTGAAGAAGTTCTGCAAGATGGTCGACGTCGACCAGGTGTGGGCGGCCGCCAAGCTGGCACGCTCGCGGAGCGTGCATATCGAAATTACCACGCTGGTGATTCCCACCGTGAACGATTCCGATTCAGTCCTCCGCGGGATCGCAGAACGGATCGCAGGAGATCTGGGCCACGAGGTGCCCTGGCACGTTACCAGCTACTATCCCGCGTACCAATTCACTGCCCCACCGACACCGATTCCAACTCTGGAGCGCGCCTGGCAAATCGGCAAAGAGGCGGGCCTGGAATTCGTTTACACGGGTAACGAGCCCAGCCATCGGTGTAACAATACCTACTGCCCGGCGTGCGGCACGTTGCTAATTCGCCGATTGGGCTTCGATGTCGTGGAGTACAGGTTGGAAGCCGGGAAGTGTCCTCAATGTGTGCGGCCCATCCCCGGCGTATGGGGGAACAGGTAGCAGAGGGGCCAGCAGGGCTCAACGGACGCACTTAATTACTGTCGAGAACAGCCCTTCCCACCAAGAACCAGGAAAACGCCCGAACCACGTTCGAGGATGAGCACGTGTCGATTATACGGATTGCGTCTCAAGCGGGAAAGGTGATTTCTTCTTGACAATTCAAATATTCTTTGTTACAAGGTAATTGAAGTAAGAATCCTTAATCGAGGTTTTGGATGTCGCCATCAGCCATTGCAAGCGCCAAAGTTAGGGTCGCTGACGAGGTTTGGATCGCGACGGCGCTGCTCCACCGGGAGCAACCCAACCAATCTGACTTCACTTTAGAAGAAATCGTCGGACGGGCTCAGAAGGAAGGCATCGAGCGGCCGCTGCGCCCCGGGGTTTACGTTCATGTCGTCCAGCACTGCGTGGCCAATCGTCCACCCAATCCTGGCCGCTACCGAATGCTTTTTGAGACCGCCGGCGGGCGGCGTCGCCTTTTCCGCAAAGGTGACACCTATCATCCCGCACGCGAGGGGGCCAAGATCACTCCTGCGCCTGCGGATTTGCCCCAGGCCTACTTTTACCTGCTAGCTTGGTATCGCGACTGGTCGGCGGCGGCGGCGGAATCTTCTCAGGAGGGCGACCCCCTGCTGGCCCTGCTCGGCTCTGGCAAGCGCCTATGGTCGGACGAGCACGCGGACGAGTACGTCCGGCGGCTGCGCGAGGGTTGGGAATGAGCCGAATCTTCTGGGACACCAACCTGTTCATCTACCTATTCGAGGATTACGGCGAACTCTCCAAGCGCGTGAGCAGCCTCCGACGGTCGATGCTCGAGCGGGGAGACCAGTTGGTGACTTCCGCCCTCACCCTCGGCGAGATTCTAGTGAAGCCATTTGAACGGGGTGAAGACGAACTGGCGCGAAAATACGAGGAAACAATCACCGCCACCTCCCAAATACTTTCGTTCGACACCAAGGCGGCAGGAATTTACGCCCGACTGCGGTGTGATCGGTCGATTCGGGCTCCTGACGCCATCCAGTTGGCCTGCGCTGCCGCCGCCGGCGTGGACCTCTTCATAACGAACGACGCGCGCCTGCAAGCCAGGCATGTGCAAGGCATCCAGTTCATTGTTGCGCTGGAGCGAGCCCCTCTCTGAGTGCGGCGTCCGCACTACGTTGCCGGCGTGACCAGAAAGACCTTGGCTCCCATGGACCGGCACACGTCGATCACGTGCACGACATTTGCAAATGGCAATAGTCCGTCGGCTTTCACGAGGACCACTTTCTCACCTCGGCTCTCGAAGAGCTGCCTCAGCCTGCTTTCGAGATGAGCCCAGGGGATATCCTGTTGGTTGATCTTCAGCATGGGCCCTCGCTGCCCCGAGTTGAGCACTTGCACGACGGTTGATTCCGCGCCAGAGGGCAGCGGCGGACCAACCCGCACTTCCAAACCTTTCGGAGGCACCAGTTTCCCGGGCACCGGCGTCTCATGTTGGGCGGTCAGCAGGCTTGGCGCCGTGACGCCCGCAGTACGCACAGCGATTAGAACCTTCATCACGCTGGCATACGGAGTGCGAACGTCCGCCTTGACATAGAGCTTCTCCCCTGCCCGGCTGAACAGATCACGCTTTTCCGCCAAGGCAGCGGGAGTGGTCGGATCGATTCCGAGGTACACGCTGCCGTTGCGGGTAACGGCCACGATTAAGGCGCCTGCTTTGTCCGCGTCAGGCATCGCTACCGCATTTCTGGTGACCGCTTCCTCTACACTCACCCCCTTCTGGAGCGCCTGGGCGGCGCACGGGGGCGCAGCAAGCAGTATGCTTACAAACACCACGAACATGACGCTCCACACCCGGCGCCATGAAGTTCCCTGCGCATTGGTCGCAATCCAACTCATACCTTTTTCTCCTTTCATGGTTATGGTTGCGAAACTGAGGCGGTCGCCCAGGGCCCGTTCCGCCTCTCCCCGAAAGCTACTGCCCTTTGGCCAGCGCGGTCACGCCCAGCGTTCCGCCCAGGCCGTTAACGGTTAAGCCCATGCCAACGTTTGCGGGCGCCTCACTTGGCGTCGCGGACCATTTTCAGAGCGGGGCTGCGCTCCTCGGTCAAATTCCGCAAATCCGCCTGCCCCTCGCCGGTAAGGCGCATGCAAAAGGAAGAAGGCGGGTCGTTGAGACTCCGCGGGGGATGGGCCTCTTTGTGGCTCACTTGGAAGAAAATGGTCTTCCCATCGAATTTGGGATCGATAAGGGGCAAGGTCTTCGAGTGCGTCAGATCCACTTGCCACGGGTCGTGGTCGGTGTTGCGGCGCCGGAAGTAGAAGAGGATAGTGCCGCTCAACTTTCCGCCGTCGTCCTTCACGGTGAGGACGACCGCGGGCAGATCGTAGAGCTTGCCGCGCCACGTGCCCGCCACGGGCGAGTCCGCCGCGAGGGCAGATGGTCCCAGCAGAGTCGCAACCATCATCAGCTTCGCAAGTGATTTCATATGCCCGTCCTAAAGAACGAGGGTCTATGTGATTCCAGTTTAGGTGGACTGGCCTTTGCCTAAGGCCGCCACGCCCAGCGTTCCGCCGAGCCCCATGGTCTCGACCACCGAGGAAGGCACGACCACCATGGCCCCTCTTTCCTTGATGGCTTCGTAGAGCATGTTCATGGCGCGCAGGTGCAGTGCCACGGGATTATCCTCGTAAACCTTGGCGGCTTGCTCGAACTTGGCGGAAATTTCCGTCTCGGCCTGTCCCAGGATGATGCGCGCCTGGCGCTCGCGCTCGGCCTGGGCCTGCCGCGACATGGCGTCTTCGAGCGCCTGGGGAATGTGCACGTCGCGAATCTCCACCGACTGTACGGTGATGCCCCAGGGATTGGTCTTCTCATCCAGGATGCGCTGAAGCTCGTGGCCGAGGGTTTCGCGCTCGGTGATCATTTGCGCCAACTCGTGGCGGCCAATCGATTCCCGCAAAGCAGTCTGGGCGCTCATGGTAATGGCATCGACAAAGCTCTCCACTTCCAGAATCGACTTCTCGGCGTTCCACACCACCCAGAACACGATGGCGTCCACGTTCACCGGTACTGTGTCCCGCGTCAGCGCCGATTCGGCTGTGACCTTGGTCACTCGCACGCGCTGGTCCACGAAGGAACTCAGCGTGTCGACCACAGGGACAATCATGATGAGCCCGGGGCCGCGCAGCCCGCGGTAACGGCCAAAGCGCAGCACGGCCACCTTTTCCCATTGGCGGACCACCTTGATCGCAAACAGGAAGTAAGCACCCACTAGGCCCCCCGCAACCGAGGGTGCCGGGAAACCGGAAAGCAGGGTTCCAATCCCACCCGCGATCACACAAAACACGAAAACCGTGATGCCCACACTGCTCACGTGCTGAATTTTCCTGTACATGGCTTATCTCCTCCTCCTCAGCGCGGGGTAGCGGTCAAGTAAAGCTTCCGCGACCTCCTGAAGGGTGAACCTTGCCGCCCCGGCGCGGGATGCGAACTCGTTCACCAGTTGCGTAAGCTGCCGCTCGCGTTCCAAATTGTCCGGCGCGATCTTGCGGTGCGAAATGAAAGTGCCGGTCCCCTGCTGGGTTTCCAGCACACCTCGGATTTCCAGTTCCCGGTAGGCGCGCAGCACCGTATTGAGATTGATGGCTAGATCCACCGCTACTTGGCGGACCGTGGGAAGCTGGTGGCCGGGCCGCAAAGAGCCCGCGGCAATTCCCGCCTGAACCTGATCGATGATCTGTCGATAGACCGGCACACCGCTTTGGAGGTCCAGGCTGAACTGAAAGGGCATGGGCGAAATGGGCGGCGCTCCTTTCATCGGGAGTCCTAATGTAATAGTGTACTATAACAATGTCAAGCGGAAAATACAGGCCTCGTGAAGGTTCAGGAGGAGCGTGATTATCCCCGTCTGTCCATCTCTGATGGGAAACCTGCCTTTCGTAGGGGCGGTTCACGAACCGCCCCTACGACACCTCGTTTAGTAACGCAGCGTGGCTTTGCAGCGGGTGGGCTCAAGCAACAGGTCGAGGGCGTTCACGATGCCGACGATAGAAAGGTCGGCATTCAGGATAGCGTCTACGGCGCAGCCTTCACCGTTGTCCAAGGCGATCGCGAGCCCTTGGTTCTTCACCGCTTGGAGAAGCAGCCGGTCGTTGTTGCCATTCCCAAACGCTGCGACGTGCCGGGGATCGAGGTTGTGGTTCTTGAGGTAATCGCGTTTCTGCCGGTCGTGCCCCTCGCCAATAAGGATGACCACGGCCAGTGGGATGGCGGCGAGTTGTTCGCGCGCGGTGCCAAACGTGTCGGCCGATACAATGTGAATGTCAACCAACTCCTGGAGCCGGCGCAAGCGATCCTCGGCGCCGGGCACAAGCCTTCCCCCGCACGAAAGCGTACCGGTGTAATCGCTGATGACATGCCGAATATCACGTTGACCCCAACCGGGAACGTCTATCAAAATGCCGGGCTTACTCATCGCGGGTGCCAGTTACGTCTCTTCCACCACCTTGAGGCCCAGCAGGTGGCCCATCTGGTGCGCTGCGCGCAAGTGGTCGCCGCGAAACAAGACGCGGTGCAAGCCACCGGAGTAGTTCATAAGCATTTTCGACGCGTCGCGCACTCCTGTGGTGACCTTGGTTCGACAGCCGCGCGGCACATCCGGCGAAGCCGTGACCTTCCCCGTCGAGACCAGAAGGGTTTCTGCATCGGCGAGCTTGGCCACCGTCACGGTCTGCCCCAGAGGCCATTTCACCTGCATGGAGACACCTTTGTTGTCCTCCATATGGGAGCGCACGAGGTAAGGTGCGGCAGGGCGGTTCACGCCGTCCAAGCGCGTGGCGCACACGCAATGCGCGTGAATCACCGTATTGGTCTTGGTATCGATGACCGGGTCGCTAACGAAGCCGGGCTTTCCGGAGTAGGACGTGAAGAGAATCTGCGTGAAGGTGCTGGCCAAATCCGCCTCGCAGACCCCGTAGAGAAGGCGATCGTTCAGCTTGGACCACGCCACGCAAGGATAGGCGGTCAAATCTCCCCGGCGGAAGCCCCCGAGGCAGTCGATGGTAATAGCGTTGGCCTGTTCTTCCTCCATCAACTTCTCAATCGCGTGATAAAGCCGGAACGCATCGGCAACCTCCGCGGGCTTGGGTTCCACCACCTTCAGGGCGGCGTTCGTGAAAACGCCGGCGTCGCGTTGCGCCGCCTGGCGGTCCCCTGCATCATAAAGAGCCTGCAAACGGGAGTACGGCACGAACCGAATACTCGCGCCGAATTTCTTCTCGAGCGCGCTGCTGGCGGCAGTGGGTTGAGTATCGGGCCGAATGCACACCACCCGACTCTGGCGCAGTTGGTGCTGGGCTGCCAGCACGCGCAAGGGCATCTCCAGGTCGCCGAAATCGCTCGACGCCACCACTTCCACGCGCCCCCCCTTGGCAAGCAGGCTTGGCCACACCGACCAGTCGTGCCCGCTATAAGGCTGCGAAAACAGCACGAGTGGCCGGCCGGATTCGTTCAACGGGTCAACCAGGTTCCTAACTCCGGAAGTCAAGTTGAAGGCCAGGATGCCGTCAGCTTCCTGAATCGCCCCCTGAACCCGCGAGAGATCTCCAGGCACACGCAACACTTCGTGGCCGGTAAATTTCGCCGCCGGATCGCGTTTAGCTTCGAAGGCCTCCAGCCACGGCCGGATGCGTTGGATGTCATCGTGAGGCTGGAAGTCCGGCCGCGGCCAACTGGGATCGGGCCTGGCAAGATAGAGCACGAGTATCGACGCGGGCGCCGGGTGAATGGCAGGCGCCGCTTCGTCGGCGTTGGCAGGTATCGCTGCCTGCAAGTCCATTCCGCCCGCTATGGCCATAGCGGACGCTGTCGTGCCCAGAAACTCCCTTCGGGAAAGACCGCTGCTCTTTGGCATATTGCCTCCTTGGCTGGAATCGCCGCTTCGGGTTTTGATCCGCCAGTGAATTTCGTTGACTTCTGAGTCGCCGGTGACATGCTGCGCCCGCTCGCGCATCATGTCAAGCGACAACAAGTCCAGCGACATAAGGAGCCTTTACCCTTTAGCCTTTACCCTTTGGCCTTTACCCTTTGGCCTTTTCCCTTCGTACTTCCCTTCCCCGTTAATCCACCATTTTAGCGATATGAACATCAAACCCCGTCCCCGGCAGGAGCGAAGTGAGCGCGAAGGCGGTGAAATCGCTGCCCGTGAGTTCGGTGCGCCGGTAAACGCCGGGTTCGGTTTCCTGCGCCTCATGCCGCGCTCCGAAATCCTGCAAAAAGGCCTGGGCATCTTTCAGGTCAGGACGCTCGCCCCTCATCCCCCGCCCCCACTTAGTGCGGTAGGTGAGGGCCTCGGCGGCATAGGAGCGGATAAGTTTGGGCCAGTATTTTTCCAGCAGCCCCGTGCTGGCAAACATATCGGCCCAGATGATCCGGTCGTTCACCGCCACGACCACGCCCACCGCGTTCCGTTCACGCAATTCGCGCATCAGCCCCAGGTAAGATTGTTCAATCGGCACGGCAACCGCATCCACTCGCTGCTTCACCTCATCGTTGTCCATCACGCGGGCGTAGGAAGAGGTCCCGGCCAGGGCCGGGGCGGCGGCAGGGGCGGCTTGCAGCGCCATGGATTCCTTTGCGGCGCCAACCTCCGCCCAAACCTTCTGCTGATCCTGATCGGCCATGGCGCTGCGCCGTACACTGGGCTGCGCCATCTGGGAATGGAAAGAGCCGAAGTCAGATTTGGTGGCCACCCAACGCCCGGGCTCGACACAAAACACCGCCAGGTCGATGGGATCGCTCTTGGGCGGAACGATGCGATCCTTGCCCACCACGCGGTCCTGCTTGCCTCCCGTCACAATCTCGCCCGCCAGCAGAATCAGGGGGCGGTCGGAGTTGTTCACCAGCACCAGGCGGTTCACCTCCGCGCCGTCGCTGGGAATGTATCGCCCGCGTCCGCGAATAAGCGGCCGCACACTGCCGGCCTCGCTAACGACCACTTCACCTGAGCGCACGCCTTCATCGAGGATCAGGAAAGTTCGCGTGTCGTGCGTGCGATCAGTAACGACCGGAAAGATGGTCAAGTTGCCGCGGCTGATGGGTGCCAGCACTTTATAAGTGGACCCCACTTGGCCCGCTTCACCAATGCCCGGTCCCATAGGCAGAACTATCAGAGCTACCGCAGTTATCAACACACTTAAGATCACTACTCGTTTTCCGCTCATCAGAGCCTCCTCCCGATAGTGGTGCAATTTGACGTAGAGGCGGCTTTACGCCGCCATATGGCGAGGTAAACTCGCCGCTACGACACCAAACTGCACCACTACCCTCCTCCCTGCGTGGTTAACCGAGCGTGAAAGTCCCGGTCTGTGGGAAGAACGACTCAGGGTATAATTCTTGCATCCCAGTTTCGGACACCCGGCTGGGGGTAGGCGGAGAAGGATTTGTAGATATCAGCGGGCGCGGGTAGAGAGCACGGCCGCCGTAGTAACCGGCGGGGCGTACAGGTCGAATCCCATGAGCGGCAGACAGGAAACCGCGACCCTCCCAACGAAGGTTGACATTCCGGAGGCGCTGTCGGCCCAGCTTCACCGCGAAGCCGGAGCGGAGAAATTCGGGTTGACGCAGCAGGCTTTCGCTCGCGTCCTGCAAGAAGTCGCTAGCAAGTATCTCCCTGCCGCGGCCAGTCCGTCGGAAGTTTCGGATTTCCTCGCCCACCTTAGCGTTGGGGAGCTAGCATTGGCTCGCGGATGCGCCATAGGCAGCGAGACGGCCTGGGAGGCATTCTTGACGCGGTATCGCGAGAAGCTTTACAACGCGGCGCACTCCATCGTGCCGGGCGATGGGAATGCCCGCGAGTTGGCGGATTCTCTCTATGCTGATCTTTACGGAACGCGTACGAAGGATGGCCGGCGAATCTCCAAGCTGGACTCATTTACGGGCCGCGGCTCACTGGAGGGATGGCTCCGGGCCGTCCTGGCGCAGGAATATGTGAATCGCTTTCGCCGCCAACAGCGGCTGGTAAGCCTGGAAGAACAAGCCGAAGCGGGGGCGCAGTTTGAGGCTGAGTCGCCCGACCCCACCCAGGCCACCGACGCGCGCTTGCGCGAGGCGACGGATCAAGCGCTCGGTTCCCTGGTGGCAGAAGACAAATTCATTTTGGCCAACTATTACCTCGATGGCCGCACGCTGGCGGAAATCGCTCGCCTGCTGGGCGTGCACGAATCCACCATCAGCCGTAAGCTGGAGAAGATCACGGCCTGGACGCGCAAGGCCATCCTCGCCGGCCTGATGAGACGCGGCATGAGCCGGAAAGAGGCGGAACAAACCATGGAGGTCGAGGTCACCGAGCTCTCCTTGGATGTGCGCCGCCGATTAATGCAAGAAAAAGGCCAGCAGACCGTTCCATAATAGGGCAGGCAGATGGGCAGGTGGGCAGTAAGCAGTGGAAAGGTCGGCAGCGGGCAGTAGGCTGGTGGGCAGTGGCAAGCGGTGCTACCACTGCCCATCTGCCTACCTGCCAATCTGCCCAATCACTTTATGGCTGGATTGCCAAAAATCGCGTTCGCAAGGCTGAAGGCCAACCCTGACGCGCCGAAGTCTTCCGGCCCTACTTTGGGGACGGAGGCTTTTCAGGGTGCCGACCATCCTGACGCTAACCTGCTCGCGGCCTTCGTGGAGAAGACGCTTACTGAAAAGGAACGCACCCAGGTGCTGAACCATCTCAGCCAGTGCGCCGACTGCCGCGAGGTCGCAGTGTTCACCCTGCCTGCGGAAGTTGCGGTGGCTGAGCCCGTCCGCGTGGCGGCACGGCGGCGTTGGAGCCCCTGGCTCGTTCTCCGTTGGGGTGCGTTGACAGCGGTGTTGGGAGCTCTGACTGTCGTCGTGGTCCTGCACACCGGCAGGTGGAAAGGGCGTCCGGAGATTTCGCAGGAAACGCCTTCCCCGGTTCCGGCGGGGAACATCACGAGTGCTCCCCAACCCGTCTCCGCCCCACCGTTAGCCCAACTGCCTCCTGAACCTGCCCAAGCCAAGGCGCAACGGGAGGCGCCGGTATCCGCCGGCGAACTGGCAGCGATCGAAAAAGCATCAGGTCCCCCTCGAGATCTGACCCTGAATGATCACGCGGCACGTGCTAAGGCCAAGCGGCAAGTGACATTGATGGCTGCGGCCCCGCCACCCGCCACGTTTAGAACTGAGAATGTTCCGGTCGTGAACCGTGAGCGGGAAGAAGGTAAGGAAGGAAACGCGCTCACCGCTGAGGCTCTTCCCGCGCCGCCCCCCTCTCCTGCGTCTGCCGCCGTGACCACGGCCGCATCCGAAGAAGGGACGAAAGCAGGCGCTCGGTCGCAGGCTGGTCCGACAGCATCGCGCGCGACAACTCAGAGCGTCGCGGTCGCAGGAGGAAATACCGGCGCTGGCCCCGCAGAGGCCGTCCCTGCGAAAGTTGCCCCTCGCGTGCCCGCTCGGGCAACCCGCCGCCTGATGCCCCAAGCGCCCGTGGGCGAGATGCAGGCATTCCGCAAGGATATCGAATCTGGAGCTCGTCCGCCTGCTGCCCTCTGGAGTGTTTCATCGGATGGCATCGTGCAACGCTCCACGGACGCGGGAAAAACCTGGGAACGGATCCAATTCACCCACGGCATCAAGTTCCGGGCGATTGCCGCCCTCGGCAACGAAGTCTGGACGGGCGGTACGGGCGGAGCCCTGTTTCATTCCGCCGATGGGGGCGCCATTTGGACGCGGGCCGGTATTAACTTCGCGGGCACCACGGTCACGGAAACCATCGCGGGCATTCAGTTGCTCGACCCGCAGCATCTCACCGTCACCACTGCCTCCGGCTCGCAATGGGTCAGCGAAGACGGCGGCCGGCATTGGCAGAAACAACCCTGAGGCCGAAGGCCCGAAATTCGAAAATCGAAATTCGAAAATCGCGACGAGCGGGTGTAGCGCGGGCGTCTCGCCCGCTGTGGCGGGAGCGTCCCGCTCCCGCCGTACAACAAACCCTAAGCCTGGAGTGACAGGAAACGAGCCTGGGGTCAGATTACAGCAACGCACGGGCAGGATGCCCGCGCCACAGCGGGCGAGACGCCCGCGCTACGTCTGAGGAACCTCGGCTTCCACTTTTATGTCGCGCACCCCTGTCTTGCCGCGTGAGCCAAACCGGCGTGGTCGCTGGGAGTATAATGGCAGGGGAGAGTCGCAAGGCTGGAAACACGCAACTCGCATCCCGCCGGATGGCGAATTTCGAGTTTCGAATTTCGAGAGTCGAATTTCGAGTTTCGTGTCTTTCTGAAGGTCGTAATTCATGGCCACGCTTCAGGATGTTCTTAACGCCAACGTTCGCGAAGGCGAGCTTTACGAGAAGCTCGACCAGGGTTTTGTGCGCTGTTTCGCCTGTGGTCATTGCTGCCGCATTCCCGAGGGGCAACTCGGCATCTGCAAAGTTCGCTTCAACGAAGGGGGCAAGCTACAGGTTCCCTGGGGTTACGCCGCGGCGGTGCAGTGCGATCCGATCGAAAAGAAGCCCTTCCATCACGCCTATCCGGGCGCACTTGCTTACAGTTTTGGCATGCTCGGTTGCGACCTGCATTGCTCCTATTGCCAGAACTGGGATACCTCCCAAGCCATTCGCGACCCGCGCGCGGTCTCGTGGCCAATGCACGCGACACCCCAGGAACTGGTTCGCGACGCCGTGCAGCAAGGCGCAAAAGTCCTGGTCAGCACTTACAACGAGCCGCTGATCACCAGCGAGTGGGCTGTCGCCGTTTTCAAGGAAGCTAAATCTGCGGGGCTCGCGACCGGCTACGTCTCCAACGGCAATGGCACGCCGCAAGTGCTCGAATACCTGCGCCCGTGGGTGGATCTCTTCAAAGTCGACCTGAAGAGTTTCGACGACCGCCACTACCGCCAGCTCGGCGGACGCATCGAACCCATTCTCCAAACGATTCGCAGCCTGTACGAAATAGGATTGTGGGTTGAGATTGTCACGCTGCTGATTCCAGGCTTCAACGATTCCGACCATGAGCTCAAGCAACTTACGGAGTTTGTGGCGAGCGTTTCTCCCGACATTCCCTGGCACGTCTCGGCATTTCATAAGGATTACAAGATGACCGACCCCGCCAACACCCAGCCGCGCGACCTCGCGCGGGCGGCGGCCATCGGCGCGGGGGCCGGACTGCGGTTTATTTACGCGGGGAATCTGCCCGGACGAGTGGGCGACCTCGAGAATACACACTGTCCCCAGTGCAACGAATTACTAATTGAGCGATTTGGTTATCACATTCTGGATTATCGCCTGACATCGAAAGGCGCTTGCCCCCAGTGTGGAACAGCTATTCCCGGCCGTTGGGCCGAAAAGTTCGAAGGCCAGATCGCCGACCTTCCGTACTTGCCCCAGCGGCGGCGGCGAGGGAAATAGCTCCCCTCCGTGGTTTAGGGGCTGATTTGAATTTGCTTCCCTCGCCCCCTTGGGGGAGAGGGCCGCAACCGGCGTTTTCTCCAGCCGGGGCGGGCCGGGTGAGGGGGTCTAAACCGCAGCGCCTCATTCAAACTTGACCCTGTGCTTTCGAAGCCGTGAAAAAATAAACAATCTCACGCAAAGACGTCAGGGCGCACAGACTTGCAAAGAACAACTGCTTTGTTCTCTTTGCGCGCTCTGCGCCTTTGCGCCTTTGCGTGAAATGCTTTGGCTCTTCCCGGGATTAGTTCACAGCTTCTTTCATGTTCGTGCTGACCCCCTCACCCCCACCCGCAAAACGTGGGGCCCCCTCCGCCTTGCGGTCCCCCCTCTCCCCCAAAGGGGCGAGGGAAGAAATATTGTTAGTTTTGGTGCTGTATTCATGACAGCATTGAAGCGTTTTTCCGCAACCTGTAGAGCCCCGCCCTTCCAGACGAGTCGTGAGAAATCCGGCGCGGCGCGACCCTGGATTTGGAATTCAACAAGAAGGTGACGCCTGGCATGGGTTACTGCCTGCTGCCTTGTGCCTACTGCCCGCTGCCTACTGCCTACTGCTTTCCCCTACCGAATCCCGTAAAAAAAATACCCCGGCCCCACGCGCAGGTGATGAATGAGCGCGTCCGGAGCGACGGCGGCGAGGAGGAGCCCGCCGACCGCCTGCACCAGCGCCAGTGGCCAGATGTTGCGATGGCGGGCGAACACTTCGGCGAAGACAATCCCCGCCACCAGGGTGGCAACCATCAAGATGAGGTTGGGAATGTGGGTGGCGCTGAACATGATTCCGATGAGAGCGGAACTCACATGGCGGCTGCGAATGACCAGCATCAAGCGATTATTAAAGTAAGATTGGGTCAGGTATTGCTGAAATGCACACCAAGTACCATAGCCGAGCAGGGGAACAAGGGATTGCCAGGTTGGGCGAAGCAGCACTAAGCGGTGGTGGGCAAATCCATAGAAGAGCAACGGCAGGTATAGGAGGATGGCCAACGGCAACACCCACTGCGCGCTGACTCGGAGGCCGGCCCATCCCAGGCCAAGCCCGCGCAGGGTGTCTCGATGCAGCACATGACTCACCAGAATCAAGGCCCAGAGCGCCATCCAAGCGCGAGGGCTGGTATGTTGCCAACGCCAGATGTAAGCGAGAATGCCGGCAAAAACCAGAGCGACTTCAAATGCGGTGGCGATGGCAAGTGGACCCCGAGTTCCGCCACCGTCTTTCCTTTCTCCCACTGGAGCCCCCTGACTCATGAATGTTCCATTTCCTATTGTACTCCTGAAGGTCCAACGGCGAGTTCTCGGGAACGTAAGCAAAACCGCACGACGGGCGTAAGGGATCCTTGCTTCGCGGGAAGTCCTAATTCCTCGGCGGCTTGGGAACGGCAGGGGGGGAGGGATCTGCGGCGGCCTGCCTCACTCTTCGAAAAGGGAACACATAACGGAAGGTGAGGTAGAGAACCACGGCGAGAACAATCCCCACGCACTCCAGAACCGCCATGCGCAAGAAGCGGCTTGCGGGCAAGCCCAGGCGAGTGCGGAGCGCAATCCACATGCAATCGTCGTACACGTAAGGAGCTATCCGGCAATCGCGCGTGGCCAGGTCAGCCGCGTGCAAAACCAGGCCCACGACCGCGGCTCCTAAAATGATGCGTAAGGCATTTTGCATGGTTTCCAGAACAAGAGCCTGACCGCCGATTTTGCCGCGCGGCTGTGCCACCGTCAATCAAAAGCAAATTGTACTCACCTGCCCGCCACGAGGAAAGGGGAAGATAACCCCTCCCGGCATTCACATCGCCGTCAGCGCATGGGCGCGGGTTCCATCTTGGGCGTCAACAAGTGGACCACGATCAACGCCACAATATAAACGCTCCCCGCCACGATAAACATCGGCAGATAGAAACTGGGATTCCGCTCCAGAACGCGCCCGGTTAGCTCAGAAGTCAGCACCGTGCTCATGCTGCCCAGAAAGCCTCCGATTCCCACCACCGAGGCGACGGCGCGGCTGGGAAAGAGGTCAGAAGCCAGGGTGAAGAGGTTGGTGGAAAAACCTTGGTGGCCCGCGAGGGCCATCCCGATCAGCAATACCGCCACCCATGGGCTGCGCACGTTGCTGGCAACGATCACCATGGGCGTAACCGCCGCGCAAATCGCCATGGCAGCCTTGCGCGCCCAGTTCACGGTCCAGCTCCGCTTGATGAGTCGGGAAGAAAGGTAGCCGGCGATGACGGAGCCGATCCCGGTAAGCGTCCAAACGATGCTCAGGTAAGGTATGATCGCCGTTCCCCGAATGTTGTGATCCTGGGCAAGGAATTTGGGAAGCCAATAAAGGCAGAAATAGAAAACGGGGTCG
>Ga0315282_10006258_pt1 | contig 20003 bp, 15 predicted proteins | sample YL17G07_20_MG_FD_203693 | JGI IMG/M metagenome (GOLD analysis project Ga0315282, IMG submission 203693) | Sediment microbial communities from Yellowstone Lake, YNP, Wyoming, USA - YL17G07_20 | ecosystem: Environmental > Aquatic > Freshwater > Lake > Sediment | place: USA: Wyoming | collected... | reverse complement strand
CACGACACCCGGCCGGCGGCCGCGAGCGCCAGACGGTGCTCTCGCACCACAGCGTCGGCCGGATTCGGGACACGCATCAGCGTCCCATCCGGCACGCGCACCCCGGCCAGCCGCTGCGGCATGGCAAGAAGCAGTCGAAGTAGCACCCGGCCCTCGCGGTCCCATTCCTGCTGCCTCCGCTTTCGCCGTTGCTGCCGTCGCGGGCGTCGCGTCTGCCTGCGTGTCGGCCGGCCGAGCCCACGCGCGACCCGGTCGCGTGCCGGCCCTCGCCACTTTCTGATCCGGCCCGTGCCCGCTCCGCACTAAACTGGACGAGGGTCTCCTGAACGACGTTGCCCGCCATGGCCGCCTGGCCTTCGGGCCTTCCGCGGCGCATCCCATCACGAGGATCGATGAGCGATGGCAGACCTGTCCGGCACGCACGGCCTGATCGTGGGGGTGGCGAACAAGCGGTCGATTGCCTGGGCCATCGCCCAGGCGGCCGGGGCGGAGGGCGCCCGCCTCGCCCTGACCTATCAGGACGACCGTCTCGGCGAGAACGTCCGTGAGCTCGCGGCCGAGCTCGAGCGCCCGCTCCTGCTTCCCTGCGATCTCACCGACGACGCGCAGATCGCCGACGTGTACGCCACCATCGACCGCGAGTTCGCCGGTCTCGACTTCGTCGTCCACGCGGCCGCGTTCGCGCCGCGCGCGGAGCTGACCGGACCCTTCCGCGCGACGACGCGCGAAGGCTTCCGGATTGCGCTCGACGTCAGCGTCTACTCGCTGATTGCCCTCGCGCGGGGGGCGGCGCCGCTCATGGCGCGACGCGGCGGCGGGAGCGTCCTCACCCTCACCTACCTCGGCAGCACGCGGGTCTTCCCGGGTTACAACGTGATGGGCGTGGCCAAGGCCGGGCTGGAGGCCGCAGTGAGGTACCTGGCAGCGGACCTGGGCGCGGAGAACATCCGGGTGAACGCCATTTCCGCCGGGCCCATCCGCACGCTGGCAGCCTCGGGCATCTCCGGCTTCACCGATATCCTGCGCATCTATCGCGACCGCGCGCCGCTCGGCCGCAACGTCGAGGCCGCCGAAGTCGCCTCTGCGGCCCTCTTCCTGATCAGCGAGGCCGGCAGGGCTGTCACCGGGGAGATCCTGCTCGTCGATGCCGGCTTCCACGTCACCGGCATCTGACCCTGCTCTATCACGTTCGCGCGTTCCGGCCCTTACAACGACGAGGCCCGCCTCGAGCCGCCCCAGATGAGGACCGGCCGTGCCGTCCTCGCCCACCTGGATCAAGAACTCCAGCGCGCCGTCCTGCCGGGCCTGCTGCGGGGTGCAGGCGATCGAATACGGCTTCCTGACCGGCTGCCCGTGGCTGCCGAGGAGCACCGCCTGCCCGGCGCGCCAGGACAGGCGCCGGCCCTCGAGCGCGAGATGCGCAATGCGAGTACGCGGGGTCTCCACGCGGACGTCGCGAACGCTGAGCGTGAAGAGGTCGGACACGGCCCTCGTCCCATCCTACAACAGCGCCAGCCGTCAGTCGTTGGTCGACGGTGGACGGTCGTGGAACCGACGTGGGGCAGGGGGGAAGGAGGGAAGGAGGGAAGGAGGGAAGAAGGGAAGAAGGGAAGGAGGCCGACGCTAGAGGACCCCGGCGGCGGCGCGATCGAGGTCGATCTCTGTAATCTCGGACGAGAGGACGAAGGGCGCCTGGCCTTCCCCGAACGTGACGCGAACGCTCGTCGCCCGCTTCCGCCGGGTCTTGTCGCGATACATGCGGCTGTCGGCGATCGCGAGCAGGCTCTCGTAGGCCTCGCCGTCGTGCGGGAACACCGCGGCGCCGATGCTGATTCCCAGCCGCAGCCGCTTGCCGGGCCTCGCCTCGAAGTAGAGCTCGTCGATCGCCCGCTGCAGCTCGATGCGCTTGTTCTCGGCCTCCTCGGCGCCGCAGCCGGAGAGGACGACGATGAACTCGTCGCCTGCGTATCGCACGCAGATGTCGTAGGGCCGGATGGCGTTGCGCAGCACGCGCGCCACCTCGCGCAGGGCCCGGTCGCCGACGTGGTGGCCGTGGTTGTCGTTGATGTCCTTGAAGCTGTCGAGGTCCATCACCAGGAGCGAGACCTCCGACTTCAACCGCTCGGCGCGGGCCAGCTCGCGCGTCAGGTGCATGAACATGAAGCGCGTGTTGGGCAGGCCCGTGAGCGGATCGGTCAGCGAGTCGGACTGTGTCTGCTCGAAGACGATCGAGTTGGAGATGACCGCGGCCGCCTGCTCGCAGACGCGATCGAGCAGCCGGCGATGGTCGTCGGTGTAGCGGCCCGACTCGACGTGCAGCACCGAGAGCGTGCCGATGAAGCGCTCGTTGAACACCAGCGGGCAGACCAGCGCGGATTGCAGCTTCGTGGTCGGTGACGACATGCCGGCCGCCTCGAGGTCGGCGCTGGGACGGGCGTTGACCAGGGAGCGCCGGTTCCGGGCCACCCAGCCGGTCAGGCCGTGGCCGCTCTTGACGGTGAGGCGCTGGATGATGTCCGCATCGGTGCCCGTTGCGAACCGGCAGCGCAGCGTTTCGCTCTCCTCCTCGTAGAGGAAGAGCGCGCAGCACGAGAACGGGACCAGGTTGCTGAGCTTGGAAGCGATCAGCGCCATCGTGTCCGAGACGCCGAGGCTCGTGCCGAGGGCCTGGGCGATCTCGTAGAGGGCGTAGATCTCGCGATGGGCGAGCGCGATGTTCTCGAACACCGTGCTCTGGCTCGGTTCAGGCGAGAGGCCGGCCGCCGGCCGGCCCTTGTCCTTGTTCGTCTGGCTCTTGATCGCGCTCAGCTTCGGCACCGGGTGTTCGACCGTCTCCAGCTGCTCGGTCAGCCCCGGCAGCAGCTCGATGAACTTCTCCACCAGTACCGGGTCGAGCCCCTTGCCCGCCTCCTGGCGGAGCAGCCCGATGGCGGCATCGTAGGTCATCGCCTTGTGGTACGGCCGCTCGGTCATCAGCGCGTCGAGGTAGTCGACGACCGTGAGGATGCGCGCGCCGAGCGGGATCTCCTCGCTCTTCAGTCCGGCCGGGTACCCCTTGCCGTCCCATCGCTCGTGGTGGCTCAGGATGAGCGGCGCCACGGGGTACGGGAACGGAACGTGGCCGATGATCTCGGCACCCACCTCCGGGTGAATCCGGATCTTCTGGAACTCCTCCTGCGTCAGCGGGCCGGGCTTGGAGAGAATGTGCTCGGGTACCGCCAGCTTGCCGATGTCGTGCAGAAGCGCCGCCGTCATCACGCCCTGGACGTCGTTCTCCGACATCCCCATCGTGTGCGCGAGCGCCGCTGCGTAGGTCTGCACACGCCGGATGTGCATCTGCGAGGTCTGGTCCTTGGCGTCGATGGCCAGCGCGAGCGCCTCGATGGTCGCCAGGTGCAGGTCGGAGATCTCCAGCACGTGCCGCTGCTCGTCCTCGACGCGGCCCAGGTAGACCTTGTAGGTGCGGTAGGTGAGGTACAGCGGCGCCGCCGTCAGGGTGGCGATCCAGTACCCGGAGCGGTCAACCAGCGCGGCCGCCACCGCCGCCGCGCCGGCGCCGACGAAGTAGCTCGGTGCGCTCCACAGGAAGTTCTCGTTCCAGACGCGGAGCACGCCCTGGCCGGTGGAGAGGCCGATCGCCGTCGCGACGAACGCCGTGTTAAGCAGGAAGTACGCCGTTGCCGCGCCAACCAGCGGGCGCGCCATCTCCATGAAGCCTAGGGTGTCCACCGAGCCACCCAGGCGGTGATACGCGTAGCCGGCCGCCTGCACCGTGATCGTCAGGCAGGCCATGCTGAACAGCGTGCGATGGACCGGGTTCCGTTCCTTGATGCGGAACGTGCACTGGCTCCACGCGCTCGCCATCGCCACCAGCATCGTCTCGTGCGGCCCGATCAGCAGCAGCGAGGCGAAGTCGACGGCGTACGACACCGACATCGTCGAGCCGCTCTTCGAGAGAGGCAGATTGACTTTGAAGGCGGAAGTCAGCGAGGAGAGCAGCAGCAGCCCCACGAACAGCCCGGGGTGCTGAAAGCGGGCGAGAGGAGCGAACGCGACCAGGAAGCACGCGCCCACCCCGATCACGGCCCCTACGTAGAGTCGAGCCGCAAGCGGGAGCGCCTTCATTCTTAGCTGCCCCACACCGCCTTGCCGCGTACGCCGGTCGGACGCGGCTTGCACCGCGGGTGGAGGTACGGATGACTGCAGGAGGCCGTTGAGTGGATGTACATGCGCATAATGCGACTACTTACTTCCGGTTGGCAACCTACCGGTGCGGAACCTTCGGGTTGCCCGTCTGCCCGTTCGGCACTGGTCCGCCGGGCAGGCTCTGACCGGGCGCCCCACTGGAGTTCCCCCAGACGATGTTGTCGCCGCCACTGCCCCACACGATGTTGTCGCCGCCACTGCCCCACACGATATTGTCGGCCAGGGACGTCCCCCAGACGACGTTGTCGCCCTCGATGCCTGTGTTCCCCCAGACGATGTTATCGCCGTCGTCGGCGCTGCCCCAGACGATGTTGTCGCCGTCCTCGGCCGAGCCCCAGACGATGTTGTCACCGTTGGCGTCGGTGTACGACGACCCCCAGACGATGTTGTCGCAGTCGGCGCCGCCGCAGGAGCTACCCCAGACGATGTTGTCGGTGGCGGCGGCGCTGCCCCAGACGATGTTGTCGCCATCCCGCGCGGTGCCCCAAACGATGTTGTCCGCGGCCGCGGTGCCCCAGACGATGTTGTCGCACCCGAGGGTCGGATCGCACGCGGTCCCCCAGACGATGTTGTCGCCGGTGAGGGTCACGGCCGAGCCCCAGACGATGTTCAGCGCCCAGGCGTTCGCGCCCGGCAGCGGCACCCCGTTCGTCAGCAGGTAGTTGCCCCAGATGATGTGGCGGCCCCACGGGACGAGCCCCGTCGGATACGCATCCACCATGTCGGCGAGCGTCAGCCCGGCCGAGGGGGTCGCGAAGAACTGCGCAAGGCGGACCGCCCCGCGGGCGTTGAGGAAGCCCGCGCCCTGCAGCAGGGCGCTGTACTCGGCCTTGGCCTCGGCGGTGTACTGCAGAATCGCCTTGACGGCGTTCGGCGTCAGCGCCGGGTTCGCCTGCAGCATCAGGGCGACGGTGCCGGAGACGACCGGCGCCGCCATGCTGGTCCCGCTCAGGCTCTCATAGGGCAGATACGAAGTCGCCACCGTGCCGGCCAGCAGCGTACCAGGCCGCGTCTGGTAGAGCAGGCTGGTCGGATCGCTCAGCGATTCGATCCCGACGCCGGGCGCCACCAGGTCCGGCTTGGCCAGGTAGTCGAGGTAGGTCGGCCCGCGCGAGCTGAACCCGGCAATCGTGTCGTCGCTGCGATCGACCGTCCCCATGTGGCTGGAGGCCCCGACCGTCAGCACCCACGGCGCGTTGCCCGGCGCCGTGATGCCGCCGTACTGCGGCAGCCCCTGCGCGTTGCGGCCCAGGTTGCCCGCCGCCGCGACCACCACGATGCCGGCATCCACCGCCCGCTTCGCCGCCAGCGTCAGCGGGTCGGTCGTGTAGGACTGCAGGATCGGCGCGCCCACCGAGAGGTTGATGACGCGGATGTTGTCGACGTCCTTGCGGCTGATCGCGTAGTCGATGGCCGCGATCACGTCGCTCATGTAGCCGCCGCCGGTGCCATCCAGGACTCGGAGCACGACGAGGCTCGCCCCCGGGGCCACGCCCGCCCGTGCGCCACCCGAGTCGTAGCCGTTGCCGGCGATGATGCCTGCCACGTGGGTGCCATGGCCGTAGTCGTCGTACGGGGCCGTCAGGCCATCGACGAAGTCGACGAACTCCAGGACCCGCTGAGACGGCGTACCCTCTGTGCCGGGGGAACCGAACACCACCGGGCCGGCAGTCGCGGTCAGGTCGTCATGCCACGACGTGATGCCGGAATCGATCACCGCCACCCCGACGCCCGTGCCGTCGTAGCCGAGCTGCTGCCGCACGTCGAGTGCGCCGACCGTCGCGGAGGTCCGCTCCATGTGCGGATACACCCGGCGATCGAGATCGATACGCACGACGTCCGGATGGCTGGCCAGTTGGGCCAGCACTGAGTCGGGGAGGTCGGCTACGCGGGCGTTGAGAAGCGACAGCCTGCGGCCCATCTTGCCGTGCAGCACCGTCTGGATGAAGGCGTCGTTCCGGACGCCCGGGCGCAGCCGGATGATGACGCGCGAATGGCCGCGAGGCGCGTGTGCGCGCACACGCACCTGCGGCTCCATCTTGGCGTCGTCCGGGTGCAATGCCGCCACTCTGTGCGACGCTGCCACGGCGGGTGCGACCTTGCCGGCGCTCTTGTTCGACGCCGCCATGACAGGCGTGGCGAATAGAACAACGAGGACGACGAGTCGTGCGATTCGCAAGGGACCCCCCAATCCAGGGGACTAATGAATCTTCGAGCCCCAGACGGCTTTCGCCTGCCGCCAGTCCTCGTCGAGAATCGACCAGAGGAGCTGGTCGTGATACTCGCCGCGGCGCAGGAAGGACCGCCGCAGCACCCCCTCCTGAACGGCTCCAATCTTCCTGAGCGCGCCGTTGCCGCGGCCGTTCTGCACCGCGGCGCGTGCTTCGAGGCGATGCACCCCGACCAGCTCGAAGGAGAAGTCGACGACGAGCCGGGCCGCGTCCAGGAAGATGCCGCTGCCCCAGAACTGCGACCCGATGGCGAAGCCCCATTCGGCTGTGCCAAAGCCAGGCTCGAGCTGGCGCACCTGAAAGAGGCCGACCGCCGTGTCGTACCCGTGCGGCACCACGGCGAAGCAGACGTACTGCCCCGCCTCACGTTGACGGTGGGTCCAGGCGATGAAGCGCTCGAACCCCTCAACCGTCGTTGGCGGCGGCGAGATGAACCGGGTAACCTCCTCGGGCGTGAGCATCGCGAGAAGCGAGGGCGCGTCGCTCTGACGGAGCTCGCGCAGCGTAACGGTCATCCCCGTCATGACCGGCAGCCCCGTCCGCCAGTCCGAGGTCACGACCCCCGGTGTTTCCATCACCGCCGGCCTGACCTCTTCGAGATCCGGCCGGTAAGGCATCTTCTCCATCGGAAGCCTCACTACTTGCCGGACCCCGGCTTCGGCGTCGTCAGCACGCCGTTGCCCCAGACGATGTTGTCGCCGTCCTCGGAGTTGCCCCACACGATGTTGTCGTCGTCGTCGATCGCGTTCCCCCAGACGATGTTGTCGCCGTCCTCGAGGTTGCCCCACACGATGTTGTCGCCGTCGTCGATCGCGTTCCCCCACACGATGTTGTCGCCGTCCTCGAGGTTGCCCCACACGATGTTGTCGCCGTCCAGGTTGCCCCACACGATGTTGTCGTCGAAGAGGCTGCCCCACACAATGTTGTCCGGGTCGCTCACCTGGCCCCACACCACCGTCGTGGTGCCGTCCGGCCCGTTGACCGGCGTGCCGATCAGGCTGTTGCCCCAGACGATGTTGCTGCTCCAGACGATGTTGGTGCCCCAGACGATGTTGTCGCCGTCGGTGTCGACCGAGCCGCCCCACACGATGTTGTCGTCGTCGCGGCTGACGGTGCCCCACACGATGTTGTCGTCGAGGACAGTGCCCCACACGATGTTGTCGCCTTCGTCGGCGGACCCGAAGACGAATCCGTCGCCCTTGTTGTACAGCGTCCCCCAGACGATGTTGTCGTCCCACCACGCCGGCAGCGTCACGGTGACTTCCTGGCCGGCCTTGTTGGTGTAGGTGTAGCTGAACGGGTACGGCACGCCGGTGATGTCCGCCGGGGCCCACTTGCCGTCCACGAGGGCGGTGCTCGTGCCCTGCTTGAACACGTAGCTGCCCCAGACGATGTTCTGGGTCCAGAGGTAACCCCCCCCAACGATGTTCGAGAATGCGTTGCCGACGAACGGATCGAACGGTTTGCGCTGCACGAGATCGATGCCGCCGGCCACGCGCACCGCACCGTCCGCGTTCACCCCGCCACCGCCCTGCGTGAGGAAGTCCGATCCGTCCGGCACCCGGATGGCGGTGTACTGCAGAATCGCCTTCACCGCGTTCGTAGTGAGCGGCGGGTTGTGGGCATCCCAGTTCGCCTCGAGCATCAACGCGACGACGCCCGTCGTGACCGCAGCCGCCATGCTGGTGCCGCTCAGCTTCAGGTACTTCGGGCTCGTGTCGGTCCCCTTCCCTTTCACGAGACGCTGGGGAAGCAGGCTGAAGAGCGTGCTGCCCTTCACACCCACCGACACGAGATCCTCACCGGGCGCGACGATGTCGGGCTTCTGGTACCCGTCGATCCACGTCGGCCCGCGCGAGCTGAACACCGAAACCTTGTCGTCCCCTCGGTCCACCGTGCCGAACGTCTTCATCGAGCCGACCGTGATCACCCACGGGGCATTGCCGGGCGAGGTGATCCCGGCGTACCCGGGCTGGCCGGTCGTCGCGTTGACGCCGTTGTTGCCCGCCGAGACGACGACGATGATGTGATGCCTGACCGCCTGCCCGACGGCCCGGACGAGCGGGTCGGTGGCCGCCGGCTCGAAGACCGGGTGACCAAGCGACAGGTTGATGATGTCGATGCTCAGCTTCGCCTTGTGCTGGATGGCGAAGTTGATCGCGTTCAGCACGTCGCTGGTCTTGCCGCGGCCGTCCTTGCCGAGGACCTTCATGCTGATGAACCGGACGCCGGGCGCCACGCCCTGGTACCGGTAATCGGACTTGTAGCCCGACCCGCCGATCAGCCCGGCCACGTGCGTCCCGTGACCGTATTCGTCGACGAGCGCCTGTCTGGACTGGTCGTACACGCCGGCAGGAACGTGACCGTTCCTGAAATCGTAGAAGGCGGCGATCCGGGACTTGCCGGACCCGTCGAGGAAGTCCCAGGAGGGCTGGATGCCCGAGTCGATGACCGCCACCGTGATGCCGTTGCCCGACAGCCCGTTCTCCGGCACGCCAAGCGTGTCCCTGAGCTCGTCGCGCACGAGCAGTCCCACGGAGGCGTTGACGGTGCGCGACAGCTGGACCCTCTTGGTGACCGTGACCTTCTTGTCGACCTGCTTCTTGACGTGGCCGCCCGCCTGTACCTCGGCGTCCACCGACAGCGACTCGACAGCGTCGCTGGCCAACAGGTCCAGCAGTTGCTGGTCGTCGAGTTTCGCGGTGAAGGCCTCGACTGCAGGATGGTCGCCCTCGATGTCGGCACCTCTGGCGCGCATGGCCTCGCGCACGGCGTCGCGGAACCCAGGCTTGGTCCGCACGATGACGTGGTGGCCGCCGCCACCCTTCTCCAGGGCCTTCATCAGGACCTGGTCGAGCTTCGGATGCTGCCGTCTCTCCTTGGCAACGACCTGGCCCGAGAAGGCAAAGGAGACAGCAACCAGAGCAAGGACTAGGACGGATCTATGGAGTCGCATACGCCGCGAAGCAGAGCAATTCGCCAGCCACCCCAGCCATTCCAGGTGAAACCATCGCCAACTCCAGTGTTCGCAAGCCGTTACCGCAGAGGCGTCCTGGTGGACAAGCAGGGCTGGAAATGCAGGCGTGAGCAATATTTGCACACAGGCCGGTGACCTAAAGTCGGCGGGAACTGCCACGGACCCAACAGAACCGGCTCAAAACCACACTGTCCTACTTTGTGCTATCGTGGCACATCGTTGTCCCGGGCTGGAACACAAGGACCTTTCGTCGATCAGCTCTGGCTGTGCCACCGTAAGTCGTTGCAAAACATGATGTTAAAACGATTCTACTCGGCGTGTCATGGGCATTCACTGCTCCCCCATGCGCGGTGGCCTCCTGCCCGTCGATTCCCTGCGCTCTTGAGCCGCGCCCAGCGCTGCTGCAGTTCGAGTGACGGTGATGTCCGCCGAACGGCATCAAGGGACGTTAGAACGAACGGTGCGAATCCGTCATCGCAGTTCCGAAACAGACCGCTACGGCGCCGCCTCTCGCTGCGTGCAGCTTGTGATCGTGCATCGCATCGAGCGGGTGCGGCCAATCAACGAGCTCCTCGGCAAGCAGGGATGACCTCCGGTGGCAGCGTCGGCCTGAAAAATGCATGCCTCTGTTCGTTCTCGTGCCACGCCGCGGCGCGGCGGCCCGTCCGAAGCGCTTCGACACCAGGACGCATCGAAGCCATCGATGAGCACAGTCGAACAGAACAGCCACTGCAGGAACCGGCGGCCGCTCGTGCTGGTGGTGGACGACTACCAGGACGGGCGGGAGATGTGTGCCGAGTCCCTCTCGATCTGCGGCTTCGGCGTGGCCCAGGCCGCGAACGGCTTCGAAGCACTCGAGAAGGCAACGGCCCTTCATCCGGACTTGATCCTCATGGATCTGTCGCTGCCAGGGCTGGACGGCTGGGAAGTGACCAAGCGCCTGAAGCGCGACGCTCGTACCAGCACGATCCCGGTCATCGCGCTCACGGCTCGCGCGCTCTGCGGGGATGCCGACCGAGCCAGGCAGGCGGGTTGCGACGCGTTCATGACGAAGCCGTGCCTTCCTGACGCGCTGGTGGAGGAAGTCCGGCGAATGCTGGAGTCGGCTCCGGGGCAACGGGTGTGACCAGCAACCGAACGCAGGCGGCGAGACGCGTTCTGGTTCGCTACACGTCGTAGCGGCCGAGGTCCACGCAGCCGCGCTTCTCGACGAGCGGCCGCCACAGATCGCCCACCTTCGCGAGCCGCGCGGGGACATTGTCGATCCGGAAGTCCTCGATGCGGATGCCCTTCTCGATCTCCTTCCACGTGACCGGCGTCGACACCGTCGCAAGCGGGCGGGGCCGGACCGAGTAGACCGACGCCAGCGTCCGTCCCCACGCGTTCTGGTTGTAGTCGATCAGCACCCGTCCAGGTGGACGCTTCGCCACGCGGTCCTCAGCCGTCATCAGCTCCGGGTGGCGGCTCGTCAGCTCCACGGCCAGCGCCTTGGCGAAGGTCGACACCTGCTTCTGGAGCGGCCCCGCCGAATGGGCACGTAGATGTGCAGCCCGCGAGATCCGGTCGTCTTCACGCAGGCCGGCATTCGCAGCACCGGCAGGGCGTCGCGCACGATCAGCGCCGCGTCGAGCACTCGATCGAACCCGGCACCTTCACCCGCGTCCAGGTCGAAGTGGAGGTAGTCGGGACGATACACGTCGTCGCACCGTGCATACCACTGATTCAGATCGATGCAACCCAGGTTGATGATCCACAGCAGCGAGGCGAGGTCGTCCACCACGGGAAAGTCGATCACATTCCCCGAGGTATGTCGGATCGAGCACGTCCGAACCCACGCGGGACGCGGGTGCGGTGCCCGCTTCATGAAGAAGAAGCCGCCGGCGGCGCCATTCGGGTAGCGCTTCATGACCATCGCCCGATCGCGGAGATGCGGCAGCAGGGCGCCCGAGACGTCGACGTAGTACTGGATGAGCCGGCCCTTGGTGATCCCGAGCTCGGGCCAGAAGAGCTTGCGGAGGTTGGTGAGCGTCACGTCGCGATCGCCAATGGCGACGACCGCGTCGTCCCGGTCGCCGGGGATCATCAACGTCGCGGCGGGTGAAGGACGTCGCCCGGGCGGTCGGACGTGCCGGGCTGCTGGGCGCATCTGGGCTCGGCGCTTGACTCACGCCAGCTGGGAGGCGCTAATGCATTCTCCACTCGGCATTGACAGGCGGCCGCGTCAATACGCCCAGCGCAGCAGCACGGATCCGATCGTGAAGCCGGCGCCCACCGACGCCAGCAGCACGAGATCGCCCTTCTTCAGGCGCCCGTCGTTGATCGCATCCTCGAGGGCGAGCGGGATCGTCGCGGCCGTCGTGTTGCCGTAGCGCTCGATGTTGATCACCACCTTGCGCTCGTCCAGTCCGAGCTTGTTCGCGGCCGACATGATGATGCGGCGGTTCGCCTGGTGCGACACGAACAGGTCGATGTCGTCGGCGGTGATCCCGTTGCGCTCCATGATGACGCGGCAGATCTCCTCCGTCTTGCGCACCGCGAACTTGAAGACCGTCTGCCCATCCTGCTTCACGTAGTGCATGCGCTTCTCGACGGTCTCGTGCGAGGGCGGATGCAGGCTGCCGCCCGCCGGCATATTGAGGGCCGGGCCGCCGCTGCCGTCGATCTCGTGCGCGAAGTCGATGATGGCGAGCCCGTCGTCCGCGGCCGGCGTGACGACGGCGGCGCCCGCCCCGTCGCCGAACAGCACGCACGTCGCACGGTCCTGGTAGTCGATGATGCTCGACATCACGTCGGCGCCGACCACCAGGGCGCAGTCGTGGTGGCCGGTGGCGACCAGCTCGGCGGCCGTCGCCAGCGAGAAGGTGAACGCCGAGCAGCCGGCGCTCAGGTCGAAGCCCCACGCCTTCGGCGCGCCGATCTTGTGCTGGACGAGGCACGCGGTGCTCGGAAACATCATGTCGGGCGTCACCGTGCCGACGATGATGAGGTCGACGTCGCTCGGCGTCAGCCCCGCCCCGGCGAGGGCCTTGATCGCCGCCTCCTTTCCGAGGTCGGAGGAGGCGACCCCCGGGTCGACGATGTGCCGCTCGCGGATCCCGGTTCGCTGCAGGATCCACTCCTCGGTCGTGTCGACCATCGTCTCAAGGTCTTTGTTGGTCAGCAGCCGCGGCGGCACGTAGGTGGCCAGCCCGCTGATCCGCACGCGGCGCACCTGACCGGAGGGCGAAGCCGCCCGGACGGACGCGTGATCGTCTACCACAGGCGTGAATCCCTTGATGGGGCCGTCAGGCCGAAGTAGTCGTACGCGCGCGGCGTCGCGACACGCCCGCGCGGGGTGCGGTCGAGGAACCCGATCTGGATCAGGAACGGCTCGTAGATATCCTCGATGGCGTCCTTCTCCTCGCTGATGGCCGCGGCGATCGTGTTCAGGCCGACCGGCCCGCCGCCGAACTTGTCGATGATGGTGCGCAGCAGCCGGCGGTCGATCTCGTCGAACCCGTGCTCGTCCACCTCGAGGAGCTTCAAGGCCGATTGCGCCACCTCGAGCGTGATCGTCCCGTCGGCCCGCACCTGCGCGTAGTCGCGCACGCGGCGGAGCAGCCGGTTGGCGATGCGGGGCGTGCCCCGCGAGCGCCGGGCGAGCTCGGCGGCCGAGGCGGCGTCGATGGGCACCACCAGGATCCGCGCCGACCGGCGCACGATCTCCTCGAGGTCGCGCTCGGCGTAGAAATCCAGCCGGTGGACGATCCCGAACCGGCTGCGCAAGGGCGAGGTCAGCAGCCCCGCCCGCGTCGTCGATCCGACGAGCGTGTACTTCTGCACCGGCACCTTGACCGATCGCGCGCTGGGCCCCTGGCCGATGACGATGTCCAGCTCGTAGTCCTCCATCGCCGGGTACAGGATCTCCTCGATCGTGGCCGGCATGCGGTGGATCTCATCGATGAAGAGGACCTCGCGCTCCTTCAGGTTCGTGAGGATCGCGGCCAGGTCGCCCGGCTTCTCCAGCACGGGCCCCGACGTGGCGCGGATCGGCACACCCAGCTCGTTGGCGATCACGTAGGCAAGCGTCGTCTTGCCGAGGCCCGGAGGCCCGTAGAGCAGGACGTGATCGAGCGCCTCGTTCCGCTGGCGGGCTGCGGTGATCGACACCACCAGGTTCTCGCGCACGCGGTCCTGGCCGATGTACTCCTCCAACGAGCGCGGCCGCAGGCCCGCCTCGTACTGGGCGTCGTCATCGACGCGCGCCGCGGTCACAATGCGAGGGTCAGCCATAAACGCGTGTGTGCTTGTCAGTCCTTGGTCCTTCGTCCTTCGTCCTTGGTGCGGTTCTTCGTTCCTTGTTCCGCGTGCTCCGTTCTTCGTTCGTTCCTGGCCCCTGGCCCCTGGCCTCTGGCCCCTGCTCACTACGCGTTACTCATCGCTCGTTACTCGTTACTCGTTACTCGTTACTCGTTACTGCCCCTGCTCCGTGTCTCTGCGCCTCCGTGGCCGCCAAGCCAGCCCCGGGCCGACGACTGACGACTGTTGACCGTTGACGACTATCGACTATTGACTATCGACTATCGACTACCTCACCAGCTCGTGCAGCGCCCGCTTCAGCACGCGCTCGAAGGTGCGATCGCCCGGCGCGCCGAACGCCGCGTCGAGCGCCTTCTCCACAAGCGGCCGATGATACCCCAGATTGAGGAGCGCTGAGAGCACGTCGCGCCTGAGGTCGCCGTCGGCCAGCGTGACGCCGGCCGGCCCCGGCACGGCCACCGGCAGCCGGTCCTTCAACTCGAGGCTGATTCGTTCCGCGGTCTTCTTCCCGATGCCGGGGATCGCCGTCAGCCGCGCAACGTCGCCCGCCTGCACCGCCCGCACCAGCTCGGCGACCTCGATGCCAGAGAGGACGGCCAGCGCGAGCTTCGGGCCGATGCCGCTCACCGCGATCAGCCGCTCGAAGATCTGCAGCTCCAGCTCCGTCGCAAACCCGAAGAGCGCCAGGGCGTCCTCACGGACGTGCGTATGGATGCGAAGCGAAACCTCGGCGCCCGCCTCCGGCATCGGGTAGAAGGTCGACAGCGGGACCTGCACCTCGTACCCGACCCCCTGCACGTCGACGATGACGCGATTGGGGTGCTTCTCGAGCAGGCGGCCACACAGATGCGCGATCATCTCGTAGTCAGTAGCCCGTAGTCAGTAGCCAGTAGGTAGCAGGCCGGTCAGAAATCAGAAGCCAGGATTCAGAAGCCAGGAGGCTTTTGCCGATTCCTGGGTTCTCCGTCTGCGTTTCGCGTTCTCCCTTCGCCGTTCTCCCTTCGGCGCTCTGCCTTCAACGTTCGACGTTCGGCGTTCGACGTTCGGCGTTCTACGTTCGTCGCTCCGGCTTGTACTGGCGCCAGCTGCGCGGCTTGCCTTTCGTCGGCCCGCCCCGGTCGACGGTCGGCCCCTGGCTGTGGACGTGGCAGATTGCGACCGCCAGCGCGTCGGCGACGTCATGGGGCGTCGGCACGGAGGTCAGGCCGAGGAGCAGCCGCACCATCTCCTGCACCTGCCGCTTCTCGGCGCGCCCGTAGCCAACCACCGCCCGCTTGATCTCGGCCGGCGTGTACTCGACGACCGGGTACCCGCCCTCGACCGCCGCCAGGATCGCGACGCCGCGCGCGTGTCCGAGCTTCAGTGCGCTGCGGACGTTGGACGCGTAGAACACGTTCTCGATGGCCACGCAGGCAGGCTGGCACCGCGCCAGCAGCTCCACGAGGCGGCGGTGGATCGTCAGCAGCTTTTCTGGAAACGTGGCGCGGGGGAGGGTCGTAATGGCGCCGCAATCGACCAGCCGGTGGCGGCTGCCGTCGGTCTCGACGCATCCATACCCGGTCCGGTCGGAGCCGGGGTCGATTCCAAAGACCTTCACGCCAGTGAGGCCTCGATCTCCTTCTCCTCGACGTCGAAGTTCGACCAGACGTGCTGCACGTCGTCGTGATCCTCGAGCGCGTCCATCAGCTTCAGGATCTGCTGCGCTTCCTTGCCCTCGAGCTTCACGTAGCTTTGCGGCACCATCGCGATCTCGGCGCTCTGCGGCTCGATCCCCAGCTTCTTGACGGCGTCGCGCACCGCCTCGAACGACTCGGGCGGCGCCAGCACCGTCCAGTTGGAGCCGTCGTCCTGCAGATCGTCGGCGCCCGCGTCGAGCGTGGCGCTGAGCAACGTCTCCTCGTCCGCCTTCGACTTGTCGAGCACGATCTGCCCGCGCTTGCTGAACAGCCGGGCCACGCTGTTCCGCTCCCCGAGCTTGCCGTTGTGCTTGTCCAGGATGTGGCGGATCTCGCCCACCGTGCGGTTCTTGTTGTCGGTGAGCGCCTCGATGATGATGGCCGCCCCGCCGGGGCCGTAGCCTTCGTAGGTCACTTCCTCATACGAGACGCCCGGCTCCTCGCCGGTGCCCCGGCGGATGGCCCGCTTGATGTTCTCGGCGGGCATGTTCGCCGACTTGGCCTCGGCGATCACCGTCCGGAGCCGCGGGTTGGCATCGGGGTCACCGCCGCCCGCCCGGGCGGCGACGCTGATCTCCTTGATGATCCGGGTGAACACCCTCCCGCGCTTGGCATCGAGCGCGCCCTTCTTGTGCTTGATGGAATGCCACTTGGAATGGCCTGACATGACGGAAACTCCAGCAGTTGCAAGGAATTCGAAGGGAGAAATTCTAGCACAGCCACGGGGCGCCCACAAATGAGCTGGCACGCCCAGCGCACGCCCCGGCCGCAGCCGCCCGGCGCCCGATCCGACGCAGGATTCCGGCCACCCGTGCTGCAGATCGGCCGGTCGAAAGCCCGTCCAAGCAGCGTCTGGTAAGAGTCCGACGGGCTGCGAGACGAGAACCAAGGCACCCAGGGGCCAGAAGCCGGGGCCAGGGACGAACGAAGAACGGAGCACGCGGAACGAACAACGAAGAACCGCACCAAGGACCAAGGACAAAGAACCAGGGACCGACTGCCTTCTGCCCGCTGCCTACTTCTTGCTGGCGAGAATGATCCACACCTCGGCCCGCGGGTCCCATGGGCGGCTCTCGTAGTCGCCGAGGAGCGCCGCCATTCGGAAGCCGGCCGCCTCGACGCGCGCGGTCATCTCGGGCACCGAGAGCGTCCGGAACGCGAGCGAGAACTGCCGCCGCCGGCTGCGCGTCCCCCGGTGCTCGACGTACTCCTGCTCGAAGATCGTCAGCTTCCGATCCGGCTCCTGCCGGACCGATTCGATGAGGGTGACCTGCGGGCCCGCGCTGCCCCGGCGCCCGTGCAGGCGGACGCGCTTCCAGTATTCCTGCCACGAGGGAAGGTCGGCAACCAGGTCGATGCCCAGCGTGCCGCCGGGCGCGAGCACGCGGGCGGTGGAGGCGAGCGTGGCATCGAGGTCGCCGTCGGCGAGCAGTGACTGGAGGATGCCGTAGGGCGCCATCACGAGCGAAAAGGTGCGCGGGCCGAACGGCAGGGAGCGGATGTCGCCGCGGACGAGCGCCGGGCGTCGCGAGAGGCAGGCGCGCCGGACGCGACGGCGCGCACAGGCGAGCATCTGCTCGGACCGGTCGATGCCGACCAGCGCCACGCCACTGCGCGCCACGGGCAGGGTGACGCGGCCGGTGCCGCACCCCAGTTCGAGCGCCGGCCCGCCGAGGCGCGCCGCCAGGTCCTGCCAGAACTTCACGTCCCTCCGCCCCATCGTCTGCGCGTTCTCCCAGTCGTAGAACGGCGCGTACTCGTCCCAGCCGTGCCACCCTTCAATGCAGGGATCAGGGGCCAGGGAGCGGGGATCAGCGGACGACGTGCGCTTGCGGTTGGTGGTCATGGACGGATTAAGGGCTGAAGCACACTGCCGTAGCGCAGGGCTTCAGCCCTGCGTGGCCTCACTCGGCCTTCTCGAGCAGTTCCGACTCGGCGCGGATGGCCTCGATCGCCGCCTCCACGTCCTGCTCGTTGTTGTAGGCGTGGAACGAGGCGCGAACGCCGCTGCCGCGCGCCGACACGATGACGGCGCGCGCCTCGAGGCGGCGGGCCAGCTCCGCCGCGTCGCGGCAGCCGAGCACCACCAACGGGCCGCGCCTGGCGGCATCGGCGGGCGTCAGCACGTTCCAGCCCTCGTCGCCGGCGCGAGAGATGAATCGATCGACCAAGTGTGCGATATGCCGCTCGATCTCGGCCCAGCCGACCTGCTCGAGAAGTTGCAGGGCAGCGAGCGCGGCCCACGCGTTGACCACCGTCGGCGTGCCCGTCTCGAACCGGCGCGCGCTCGGCGACCAGTCGAGCCGGTCGAGCATGAAGTCGAACGGGTTGACGCGGCCGAACCAGCCTGTGAATAACGGCTCGAGGCGGTCGATCAGCTTCCGCCGGACATACAGGTAGGCGACGCCGGACGGGCCCAGGAGATACTTCAAGCTGCCCGTCACCAGGAAATCGACGCCGAGCTGGTGGACGTCGATCGGGGCGGTCCCGGTCCGTTGATAGTCGTCGACGAACAGGTAGGCGCCCCGCTCGTGGCACACGGCTGCGACGCCGGCGACGTCCACGCGAAACCCGTTCAGGAAGCTGACGTGCGAGGCGGGGACGACGGCGGTCGTCTCGTCGACCACCGCGCCGTACCGGTCCACCTCGAGCCGCCCGTTGTCGGCCTTCAGCCAGGTCACCTGGGCGCCGCGGCGCCGCTGGGCGAGCCACACGTGCCCCATGGTCGGAAACTCCAGCTCGCCGATGACGACGCCCGAGCGGGTGCCGCCGAAGCGGAGCGCGCTGGCGATCGCGTTGATGCCCGCCGACGCGCTCGGCACGACCGCCACCTCGTCCACGTCGGCGCCGATCGACCGGGCGAAGGCCGCCCGCAGCTCCTCGACCTTCCCCACCCACAGGTCCCAGGGCGAGCCGCGATCGTGCCACGACGCCAGGAAGGCGCCAAACGCGTCTTCGACCTCGCGCGAGAGCGCGCCCTGCGAGCAACTGTTCAGGTAGACGCGGCGGCTGAGCAGCGGGAAGTGCGCGCGGAACTCGGACGGCGACAGCATGTCGGCCTCTGCCTCAAGCAGGGATCAGGGGCCAGGGATCGGGGGCCGGGGGTGCCGCCGCCTAGTGAAGCTTGGGCACCTCCAGACCACCTTGGTCGCACTCACTCCTGGATCTGCACATACCCGCCGAGGTTCAGATCCGGCGAGATCTCCTTCAGCATGTCGTTGATTCGCGCTATCGACTGTGCACCCAGCTTCGACGAGGCGCCCAACTCGATCCGGACAATGAACCGCAGGTCGGCTCCCGCGGCCAGCTTTGCCAGTTCCGCCACCCTCTCGGCAAGATCCTGCAACTCGCCGATGCTCAGGTGTGCCTCCGCCATCTGCACATCCGGCCTCGGCACTTTCCGCCCGGGCAGCGGCGTCGTCCCCGCTTCCGGACGACGGATCTTCACCGCTTGTGCACCGGCACAGTCGCAGGGCCAGGGACCCGAGTCGAGGGCCCGCTGCAACAGACCCGCGCGGAACGCACCGTCCAGCGCTTCCCTGACGACGGCCCACGGCAACGTCTGACCAGCCTTCTTCGACAGCGCCACGGCAACCGTCAGCGCGGTCGTCTCTTTACCCGTCCACGCCTCCGGCAGTCCGTCAGGGGTAACTTCCGTGGCCGAGACCGGTGCAGGCGGCGCCTGCAGGAGCGCATCGTTGGTCAGAAGCCCGGCCGGTATGTCCTCACCGAGAATGCTCGCCGGTCCTGACGTGAGCCACAATCGGCCTTCGCAGACGGCGGCGCGAACCGCATCGTCGATCACCGCCCGCTCCGCCTTTGGGACGACGAACGGCTCCTCGTAGCCCTCCCGCGGCACTTTCACCACACGCCCGCCCGCGAAGTATGCGGCCAGTTCGGCTACCGAAAGCTTTGCCTTCTCCCACAGCCCGGGGAGTGTGCCCGGCACGAGCAACGGCGGCGCGACATCAGAAAGCGTGGCGGCCTGGGGCAACACGACCTCCAGGCTGGGGTCCTTGAGATCCGCCTGATCTGGTTGGGCCCGCCAGAACGTTCGGGTGGATCGATCCGGCCGCGTCGCGCGCAGGACGAACAACCCATCCTTGCACCCCTGCACGAGCGTCTCGACGATCGCGCGACGGTTCAGCATCTTCGGCAGGTGGGGGAACTGCGCGAACGCGCCAGCCAGATCCTTCACCCGTCGCGCCGTGTCGCCGCCCTGCCACAGGTTGTACGGGCCCTCGGGCAGAAGCGCCTCTCCGGTGACCGGCGTTTCCTGCACGCGCGACCGCGTGTCGTTCTTCACCAGCGTGAACAGCGGTTGACTGGTGTCGATGCCGATCTTGAACGCCTGCACCTCGTTCTTGTCCGACACGGTGACGACGATGCAGTAGGCCTGCTGGATCGCCTCGCCGATCTTTCCGCGCGAGCTGGAGATGTTGCCCGCCAGCGTGTCTTCGCGAATTGGATCCAGCTCCTGCCCCTTCAACTGGCTCCGTACTTCTTCCCAGGCCAGGTAATCCCGGATGCGCGTGCGAGCCGTGTCGAGGCCGTCGCGGGATGGAACGGCCAGGACGACGGCGTTCCGGTAGACGCGCGGCCGGTCCGGCCCCG
>Ga0315282_10006257_pt1 | contig 20004 bp, 16 predicted proteins | sample YL17G07_20_MG_FD_203693 | JGI IMG/M metagenome (GOLD analysis project Ga0315282, IMG submission 203693) | Sediment microbial communities from Yellowstone Lake, YNP, Wyoming, USA - YL17G07_20 | ecosystem: Environmental > Aquatic > Freshwater > Lake > Sediment | place: USA: Wyoming | collected... | reverse complement strand
ATGAAGCGTCTTGGCTCCTGAAGTCTTTGCAGAAGGATTTTATACTGCATACGGCGGAATGCAGCCATCTCTTATTTTGCTCACTACGTTGAGTGATTTTACTCAATGTGCTGAGTAAATCTACGGACGCAGGAGGACATTGTCAAGTAAGATGTGGGGATATTGGAGGAGTCAGAATTCAGGCGGTCAACTCTCAGCGATCAGCGTACAGCCACCGATGGCATCAGCGACCGTCTCACTTTTCACGTCCTAACAGCTGGCGGTTCGCGGTTCACCATTCGGGCAAACAGTAAACAGAGGCCAACGGTTCACTATCCGCTTTCAGTGCGCGATACTTCGCGACAAACCGCTGAGAAGCATCTGCACCTCTACGAGCTTCTTTTCGACAGCGCGATACGTCTCCTCGCTCATGTTCCGAGTTGGAGGGCAATTTCGACCTGAGTGTCAATCTCGCTCAATGACGCTTGGGCCATATTCATGAAGTGCAACTTGTCCTTGTTTGTCTTCCTCGTAAGACCTTCGGCGATATTTGATGGAACCGAAACCGCCGCTCTGCGCATCTGGGCCGTAAGACCGAACTGCTCTTTTGAAGCGTTTCTCATACGTTGTTTGTTCGATAGTCGCCGGCCTTCTAAATGCGAGTAGTAAGGCAACGCCCAGGGCAGCTCCAAGAATATTGAGGACGATGTCGTTGAAGTCAAGATAATTCGTCACAACGGGATTCATGACAAACTGAAGGAATTCATCCACGAAGCCTGCGAACGACGTGACAAACAAGATGAGAACCTCGCTCCGGATCGAGATTCCCAGAAGCACTGCAAGCGTGGCGTATTGCGGGAAATGAATACGCTCTGCATTATTAACAATGATATATCGGTCCGAGATATACATCAAGACGAGAAGCGCGAGCCAAAGACCAAAATGGTTGAAGGCCCGGAGGCGATGAATCTGGGCGACTCTGACTGCCAGCAACACCACACCGGCGAGAATAACGACCGTGATAACGTCAACCGCATGTTCCACGGTATAGAAGCCTGCCGGAATAAGAATTTCCTTCTCATAAAGAGCCGAGAAAGGATGGTGAGGAAGCGACACCGCAAGGAAATAGAGAAGCGGAAGAACGCGTTTCGTGGCAGTCTTGAAGTCCATTTTAACCTTCTCGCTCCGGGCCGGAGGCGACGCGGCGGTTCCTCGCTCGCCAGTAGGCCTGATAGACGCTCTGCAGACCCCCCTTTTTGAGCGCGCGAGCGATGAGATTCTTAAGAACGGCAAGCGTGTGATAATACAAGACGTTATACCGTGGGAAGTACATCGATCGTGCTTTCCACACTTCTTGCAGACCTGAATACCAGTTTTCGGACGAGATACCATCCAGCGTCATGTTCGCCAGCACCTGTTCGAGAGTGAAAAACTTCGCGCCCCGGCGTTTGAACCTAAGGAGGAGTTCATAGTCCATCGCATACCTATAGCTCTGGTCATAGACCCCGTACTTCTCGTACGCGGCTCTCTTGATGAATACGGTCGGATGATAGACGGAAGTTTGTCTTTCCAGGAGCTCCGGGTTTGAATAGCAGTGCAATACTGGAGAGTTGTGATCCCAGAACCGGATCGATCCGCAAAAGACATCGACGTCCGGGTGCGATTGGTAAACCTCCGCAATCGTGGACAGCGCATTCGGTTCATACCAATCCCCCGCGTTGAGGATTCCGATCAGATCCCCTCTTGCCCGTGCGATTCCTTTGTTGAATGCATTGCTGATCCCTCGGTCAGGTTCACTGATCCAATAGCCGATCTCCTTCTCGTGGGCTCGGATTACGTCAAGGGTACCATCCGTCGATCCAGCATCGATGACGATGTACTGAACACGCTCGTAGTCTTGGCCACTCACGCTGGCCATCGTCTTCTCAATCTTGTCGCTGCCATTGTGCACAGCAGTGACGATGCTGATCAAGGGTGCGTCTGAGCAGGATTTCCTCGGCGATGAGGGGGGAATGTTTTGCGCCCTCGTCGATTTACGGGCTGTAGTCTTCAGCCTTGCCGTTCGCGCACGCATCCTAGGGCTCTTATTTGTCGCTCAGAGAGATACGGAACACTCGAAAACGTAGGATTCTTGGATCATCCTCAAAAGCCGGACCTCCGCCTTCGGGCCTTACGTGGAATCTAATCAGGTTTTCGTTTTGAAGCACATCCGGTAGTCTGATTCTCACTCTGCGGAATCCCGTGATGGCGAGACTGTCACACAGCGTTCCGTTCACATATGTAACGAGGGTATCTCCCCCCGGAGGCAGACTCGGCCCGCGCTCGAGCTCAACATTGAGGAATCTTGATTTCTCCGAAGGGTTGAAGAGGAGAAGCTCGGCATCGTTGTTCACCCAGCGGAAATGTGCGCCCCCCCACTGTTCGATCGATCCCCAGCCATTCCAAATGCAGAGGAGGTCAGTCGTGTCACGAAAGGTCTCAGAGGCTTTCGTCAGTCTCGACCACGTCTCGTGCGGCACTATGTCATTCCTTGTGTTGAGGATCCTCAGCGCCTCGATCGGGAATCTCTGGTTGGTCAAACCGAAAAGGGAGACTCGGTAATTGAGATAGCGCTCTTCCCACGGAAGCAAGTTCTTCCCACGCTCCTTATTCAAGAGCTTTATGGTATTGATGAACTTGTCCAGCCTCGGCAGAGGGAGAACGGCTGCCTGCATACCGCTTACGTAGATGCTGTCGAAAAGTGTGTTGTTGACGTAAACGTAAAGCTGGAACGGCCTATAGTCCAGCCCGGGGCCCGGTTCAACACACGCCAACAGGGACTGATTCGTTCCACTCGGGTTGATCACGTCGAGCGAGATGGCGTCATTGACCCAGCGAAACGGATGTCCGTTGCAGACAGCTGGATGCTGCTCGGCCTGATAGTACGAGTACGTGATGAGTCGATCTTTTTCCGGCGCTCTGACGAGTCTGTACACACCGTTCTCCCAGATGACCTCCCCCCTGCGATCGATAGGGAGGATATCTCGAATTCCTTTGAGGTGAAGCTCATACGTGTAGCTCGAGAGAACGAGCTCCGGACGGGGAACTCCGCGCTTCGACAAGATGTATTGGACAAGATCCTGATAATCATAGCGAGGCAAATTGAAGAAGATGCCTGCTCTTGCGTAAGGCATCAGCCCATCGACGTCTGTGAAGTCGGCAGAATTGCTATTGTACGGTCTCGAAACAAGATCGATATTATAGAGGATGATATAGCTAACGTTTGTGCCGACAAGAAGGAACAGAGCGAGAGAAACAAACGTTCGCCTCGTTCTTTCCCAAACCGGTCGAGATGCGGAACGTGCGTGCTTCAGAAGTTGATCGAATGAAAAGCCGAGTATGATTGCCCCCAGAAAGTAGTTCGTGTAGAAAAACTTGTACAGATAGTATGAGTCAATCACCATGTATTTCATTACGAGGAAGAAAACCAGCCAGCAAGCCGCAAAGATAGAAAGAAATGCAGCCCGTCGATGTTTGTCCAGCCACAGTTTGAGCACGCCGTACACAACGAGAACTGTATAGACGAAGGCTGCGAAGAAACCCAGACTGACGAATGCCGAAACTGCGTTTGCCGCTATGTTCCCTACGGAACCGTACGGGATATTCGCGGGCAAGACTCCCCAATAGATCAGAGCCATTTCTTTGTACTGGGAGATCGCCCAGGCTCTATATCTTGTCGCTGCTCGGATGCGGATCGGCTCCAGGACGCTCCAAACTTCCTTCAGGAGGAAGTATCCCCCAACGATGAGTACCAGACCGAGGGCTCCAAGGGCGATCCACTTTAGCTGTAAAGGTTTTCGAAGGAAGCTCGGGTGCACGGAGCGATGAAGCACGCTGCTGAGCGTTGTCTTGAATTTCGCCGTGCTGAAGACGAGGAGGTACAAGCCGTAGAGGATCAAGGGTATGAGCGTGAAACCCAGTGGAAAGACATAGGTGCGAACGATCACGAAAAGCCACAGGAGGAGCAATCCAAGGTCCCCCACCGCGAGCCTCCTCTCTCGCAGCGATTTCAAGCTCAGACCGAGAACGTAAGGAATGATGCCCCCGAAAATGATCGACCCCTCGTGCCCTGTGTAGAACGTTGAGACATAGAACGCGCTGGCGACCCCGAGAAACGTGCAGAGCAGCGAGAGCTTATGGCTGAACCGAAATCCTGTGCGGCAGAGGAAGTATGTTCCTGTAATCTGCAGAAGAATCATCAAGAGCCCCTGCAGATAGAATACGTTCATCCCGTCAAACGAGCGGAAGAGCAAAGACCAGAATGCCAGACTCGTATATTGATAGCTCGTGAATGGGTCGAGGAAGCGAAGCATCTGCGTCCCCCCGCCTACAACAAACGCATCCCTGCCATAGAGTCCGTCAAAGATGTCTTCATTAGCTGTCCCCCAGAAGCCATGCCATCCTGCGATCGCGAAACTCGAGGACAGGAAAACGACGAATAGAAAGGCTAGTATGTACACTACGACATATGCTCTGAAAACCGGAGCCCGATGAATGCTTGTCGGGCTGGAGCGCGGGGGTATCTCCTTCCTCCGCCACCTGCTATAGATGTATAGGCAATTGAGGACAAAGCAGACCGAGACAGTCACCCAAAACCAATGAGATGGTGAAGCAAAGAGGTTGGTGCTTTCGGAGAAGAGAATGACTGACAGGCAGTAGCCGTTGAGGAGAACGAAGAAATGATTCTGGGTCCCGTGGCGACAAACCAGTCCGGTGATGCCATATCCGGCGAAGAACAGGTATGCAAGCGCGGACAGAAAGTAGAGAAGAACTTCCATTGGAGGTATCGGTGTTCAGCGGATTTGTGTCACGGGGAGATTTGCCGTTATCGAGCTCAAGAGACCCTTGATGGGAGAGAACGTGAACGAGGAGAGAAGTCTCCGCAAGTAGATTTCAGTCTTTCTCAGGTTGTGGTAGCGGATGACGCGAAATGCCATAGGCACCTTGATTCTGGGAACATCAGCATCGAGATCATATGGATGCAGATAGACCATCCCGCTCTGCTTTTTGTGCGCTGACTGCATCAAGGCGCGCTTGCTGGCCCACAAGGGGAGAGCACGCAGGTAGAAGCCCCCGGCAACCGGTATGTTGAGCGGACCGACACGAAGGACCTGAGCGGGGAACTCGTAGATTGTCCTATTTGAGTTGACCTTCAGCCGAAAGGGATGCAACGGTGCTCTAGGCATCCCATACTTGTGAAGAGAAGTCGGAAACATGCTTGAGTCATACTCCACGCCCTGTTCCGCCAATATCTCAAGTGCCCACAGACTATCTCTCGTGATGGACCAACTTGCCGCCCGGTGTCCGACGACTCGTTTGCTCGTAATCTGCTGGAGGACATCCAGTGATCGCCTCAGGTCGTCTGCGAAGCTCGCTCGACTGTGCTGAGGAATGGGCGTGTGGGCGTGACCGTGAGACGCGATCTCGTGGCCAGATGCCGAGATCAGCTTAACAACGGCTGGATGTTGCTCAGCAAATTTGCCGAGGACGAAGAATGTCGCCTTTGTGCTAGTCTCGTCAAGTAGATCGATGATGCGTTGAACATTTTTCTCTTCGCGCGAACCAAACCTTTGCCAACCATCAATCTGCCTGTAGATGAACCCTTGGTACCAATCCTCAACATCAAAGGTGAGTGCGTGGCAGATTTGGCTATGGCCAGGCACCTTGTTCACCATCGACATATTACTTTCTCACCTTGAGCAGTGTCAGGGCAAGAAAACGTCTTAACCAAGGGACCGATGCGAGTGGGTCCTCCAGAGCTATCAATGAGCCAAACCTATTGACGACAAAAGGGGGGAAGGCTCCATAGTTCGTCAGTTCGATCTCACGGAATCCCGCATTTCGGAAATGGCGGATCAGCATCCACGGAAAACATCTCAGAATTCCGTGCTCAACTTTCCAACTTCGGTGAGGATGAAACGTGAGGTACGGATACCAATAGGGGCAGAGCGGATTGGGCTCAAGAAAGATCGCAGTACCGTTTTCTCGGAGGCTTCGATGAATTCTCCGCGCGACCTCGGCAATGTTGTCGACATGGTGGAGAACATGTCGTGTGAGGACCATATCATATTGATCTACGGATTCCAGGCCTTCAGCCTTCTGGCACGAGAGGGTAAGTCTGCTCTCAAGATTCTCCTTGCACGCGAGCATATGATATATCTCCAAAGACTTGGCCGAGATGTCAAGCGCAGTGACTGACGATCCTTCCCTTAGGAGGGGAAGGCTGTACGTTCCAATCCCTGCGCCGATATCCAAAACACGGCTGCGCGGATATTGCACTACCAGCGACAAGAATTTATTCATCACGCGCCGCGCATGAACACTGTTTTCTTCCTGCTTCGAAAGAAAATAGGAGACCTCATCATCGAAGAATCTTGCCTGGGTTTCATTCGTTTTCGCTGTCATCGGCGATCTCTCCGGACTCAGAACCTGTGGACACTGATGGTGAGTGCGTCGTAAGGCGCACAACTGCAGAAAAGAGCAACGAAAACAGGGCCGGCAACAGTATGTTATAAGCAACTGTCACCGTAAACGAAAGCAGCAGCGCTGACTCCGCCGAAACGTTGATGTTGCCGAGATAATAAATGAAGACCGCTTCACGCGTCCCTAGCCCACCAAATGAGATAGGCACCAAGGACACGAGAGCTGCGATAGTGTAAGTCACTGACAAATACAAGAAAGGAACATGGACTCCCAGGGCCAACCCCACCCAAAAGATGCCAACAAACGAGATCATCAGCGCGAGCAAGGACATCGAGAAAGCGAGAACTCGATGACCCTTGAATGCCGCAAGCAAGTACTCCCGGAACGTCAGGAGACGAAATCCCCCGGCCGGGATGATCGATCTCGGAAGCAGCTTGATTGATGCAGCCTCGATCAACGGCGCGATGCGCTCCCACATGATAAGAATGACAAAGACGCCCGCGCCGGCCAGCAACAGAGAAGCAGCGTAGAAGACGGAGGTCCGGCCCGGCAAGAGATTCCAGAAGTATAGCAGCCCTACGGAGCTCCACGCGACGAGTAGAACGACATCGTACATGCGATCCAGTACAACACTCGCGAACGCTCTCAACAGCCGATCTGAGTTTCCAACAAACGGCTTGAAACGATAGAGTTCCCCAATTCTGCCTGGAGTCACTGAAGCCCAGAACACGCTGCTGATCACGGTTCCCAATGCCTCCGGATATTTCAGTTTTGCCCCCACATTTCCGAGAAACATATTCCATCTCGAGGCTTTGAGGGCAATCGTGGCAGATACGGACAAGACGGCAAGGAAGATCCACGCCCACTCGACTCTCTCGAGCAGGACGGTAACCTTTGTCATATCGAGTGATAGTACCAAGTAGATCCAGAGGATGACCCCCAGAAACCGCGCCGCAAAACGCGCCCAACCCGAACTCGGATTTGACTGGCTCATATGGCCGTTCCACTCGCGAGCTTCAAGCTCGATCAAAAGTCAGATACCCGATTGCTGTAAACGCCTTGATGGTCACGTTGATCCGCGGAGTGCACACTCATGAAGATCTCCTCCTGCGATCCACCGGATTGAACAGACGAAGGAGCTTCTTCGTCACTTCGTAGCCGGTTCCGTAAAGGAAGTTGTGTGCCGGTCGAAGACTGATGATCAGATTGAACCATTTATAGGCATAAAGGTCAACCAAGAAGCCGTGCCTCGAGGGACGGAAGCGATGCTCTGTCAAGAGTCCATCAACGCTCTCGGATGTCATCGATCCAATCCCGAGCCTCGCGGCCTCAACAATATGGCCTACGGACAGAGGGCTGAAGCCCATCAGCCGAGTGCTCACGGTATCGACAGCTACAGGATCGTATCCTGCGATAACTGTATCCAGATGTAGCGACGTGCCAAGCACAGGTCCGGTCCCTTCCATCGCGGTGGTTGCGTCAACGATGGTCAGGTCAGGCCGCTTGACCTTATTGAGGAGAGCAATCGAGGCATCAAGACCTTTCAGATGTATGCGGACAGGCATGTACTCGCTGGTCGAGCCCATCATGTTCTTGAGCCCCAACGACACCAAGGTGACGCTGTGCGTTTTCATGACAGGCATGGAAATAAGGAAATCCGCTTCCAGTACGGGACGAGGAAATTCCAAGTACTTCAGATCGTCATCTCCCGTCCGCACCGCAACACACGATTCCTCATTGAGATTGATAACCTTCGCTTTCTGCGAAAGAGCATGCAGACCGCTTCTAGCAATCGCTCGCGCTGTAATCCCTCTCGATGATGTGCTTTCCCCGATCCATACCTCTACACCTTCTTCGCGCAAATGATCGACGAGCTGCTCAATCAACCGGACGCTCGTGATTGATCCTGGAAGATAGCCCGCGACCGCCGCGGCCCGCAGGTTTGGCTTGATGAGAACCTTCTTTACGCGCCGCAACTTAGACTTGAGATCCAGTGCTAAGAGACAGCTTCGCAGCGCGTCAGCTCCTTCGCGAATGACCACGCGGGAGCTTGCCATTGGTTTCTGATCGCTCACCGTGTGTAGACCTTCCTCAGATGTTTTCCCAAGAGGGCGGTCACTCTCAGGGGAACCAGATTCGCCCACAGCCAACTTACGACACTCCGATGTGAGCCGAGCGGCACGCCTGCCTTCTTTCCTGACGTACTGAAATGCGCGATCCTGTATGGCTGCAAGATCGTGCCCCACTTCTTCTTGAATTGGCGCTGCCCCTCATATCTAGCAACTCCAAAGTCAAACCATTTGTAGCCGTTGTTCCGTGCCCACTGTATGAATCGCCAGTGGACAAGGTCATTCGGTCGAAGATGGTGATATTCTTCATCTGACACGATATGCAGAATGTTCGCGCGCTTTCCGGTCGAAATACCCATCAAACCTGAAACAAATCTACCCTGGTGCACAGCCCAGAAGACCTTGAGGCGATCCGGCAGATGGCGGCGAAGCGCCACGAAGTATTCGAGTGGATGAGGGGGCGTTCCGAGATGTTTCATCATTCGCAGATATCTTGGATAGAATTCTTGGGTCAAACAGGCCTCGCTCGATTCCTCGACAGCATTCAGACCTTCTCGTTCTGCCTTGTGAACTGCCTTTCGCACACTGTGGTCAAACTTCGAGTTGAACATTTCGCTCTCACTCGTCTCCAAGTCTAGCACTGCATACTCGAATTGCTGAATCTCGGAAAAACCTTCTATCTGGCATGAGGGCACCGACTCATTCAAACCGCGGATATCAAGCGTTCTCATCCCGGTGCCTTCGAGCAACGTCTTCGCCAATTTCGCAAAAACAGTCTCCGCGTCAATAGCCGATTGACTAAAGAGCGGCCCCCCAAACTGAGAGAATGGCATTGACACACACCGTTTGGCCCAACGGGGACCGACCAGAAAAGAGGGCAAGATCGCTTTCACAGTCTCACCTTCCCACATCGCTAGATACGAAGGCTGCAGATGATAGACCTCCTCGATTGCTTCCTTGTATCCACTCAAGTATGAGTATCGGCCCGCGGGGTGTGAATCGACAAACCTATCCCACTCGGCATAGTGATCTTCCGTAAGTGCAGATATTCCTGAACTTTTCGGAATCTGGTCCAAGTTCATGACACGAGGAGAATAAGTATCCGAGGAGTTTGGCCGACTCCGATTTTCCTGCGTCTTCTTTGCCTCCTGTTGAGATTCGGCTGCACTCGCCATGGCAATTTCAACACTGGCGCGTAGCGAACGAGCCGATCGAGCTCTCGTTTTGCCAGTCCCTAGCCCTTTGAGAGGAGACTTCGCACGTTCTCAAGCTGTCTGCGTATTCTCGTGAACATATCGGCCATCAACGCCGTGATAAAAAGGAGACCGGCAAAGAGGATCGAGAACGCTCCGACAAAAGCAAGGACCTTCGGATAGAATTCTTGCAGGATCAGAGAACTTATTCCAAAGTAGACAAGGCAGAGCAGACCGATCGAGCCAAAGAGAATTGCTGGGCCACCAAACGTAATCAGCGGTTTATAGTCACGGAAATTCCGCAGGATGATGACGCTCGTCTTCACTGCATACCAGACGATGTTTTTCGCAATCCTAGATTCTCCGAATTGGCGTTCACCACGCACGTGCACATCCACCTCTGTGAGCGCCAAGTTTTGGAACGCCAACGTCAGTATGGTTTCGTGAGTATATGTGAAATCACCGATCAGATCCAATGAGAGCAAAGCTTCTCTCGCGTAAGCGCGGAAACCGCACGAAACGTCGTGTAGATTCGTTCTCGCTAACCTGTTCACAAGCCAGGCCACCCGGCGGTTGCCCCAGAGCTTGATTCTTGACATCTTGGGTGTGTAAGCATCGTTTCTGAAACGCGACGCTGTGACGAAGTCCGCTCTCTTTTCAATGATGGGCTTAACCAGCTTCGGGATATCTGCTGGATCGAACTGCCCATCGCCGTCAATCGTCACCATGATATCGACACCGTTCGCCTGCGCATAGCGAACGGCCGATCGAAACGTAGCCCCTAACCCCCGGTTCACTCCATGACTGACAACTGCCACGCCTCTCGCTTGCGCGACCTTGACAGAATCATCGGTCGAGCCATCGTCGATCACAACTATCCACATTCTTGTCCTTGGGATCTTCACTCTTCTTATGCCATCAATCACTGCACCAAGGCTCTCCCCCTCATTGAGGGCTGGTATCGCAACGAGTACCTTGTTCAAGTTGAAGCTTCCTTTCTTGCTGGATCTTTGCAGAGCGCGATCAGCCACGGAAAGCTGACAATGGTCCGAACGCGAGAAAACTTCCGACGGAGCAGACGTGAGAGCGACTTCTTGCCCCAATGGTTCCGGTGATCAGGAGTATTCCCCCAATCGTTCCAGTAGGCGCCGCGCAACAAGTTTCCTATTCTCCACCAAGGTTCAAACGGCACGCTGACAATCACCCACTTCCGGCTCACACGCCCCAATTCCTCGACAGCAGCGTGCGGATCGGGCAAGTGCTCCAGAACCTCCAAAGCGACCACCAAGTCCACCGACTGCGATTTCACCGCCAAGGCATTTATATCCTGCACCAGCACAGTGGAAACGCCGGATCGCTGAGTGTTGCGCTTGGCAAGCTCAGGTATGAGATCGGATGAAATAAAAACAGCCTTATCTGGGAGAGAACTTTTTATAACGGATGTAGAATAGCCTTCTCCCGAGCCAATCTCGAGCGCAGTCTTCACATCGGTTCGCAGGTCATGAAGGATACCCCAAAGACGCAACAGAAACCTACTCAAGAGCATCGTGATCACCGGATTGCCCGAAATGTAGTTGCTGGAAAAATCGAGTTTCTCGAAATGCTCGTAGTTCTTACTCATCAGAATCTCTCGTGGGCTCGAACGTGTTTCGATGGTAGATTCGCCGATGTAGCTCAGACGACGCTCTGAGTCAGTCGAGCGCTTCCAGTTTTTCCAGTAGAAACCCTAGGTCCCGCTCGTCCGTCCCGATTCCCAATCTTCTTGGATTGAACGTATTGCCGATCTTCAGTCGTACGTGATAACAATCGGCATCGCCCAAGATGGCCGGCAACTCGAACCTCACATCGAAATGACCGCTTGTGCTCAGCGAACACTTCGTGCGATACCTTCTGTTGACGGTGATTCGTATTTTCAGCGGCACGTTCGCTTGATAGATTTCACCTGCGATGCGAAGCGTTCTTCGTTTTCGTCGGGGATCTGCATTGGGCACGACCAGCATCGCTTCCCTTCCGACCCAGCCATCTGCATAGTATCCCTGCTGAAGTCTTTTCTGATAGTAGGCAAATAACACCTCAAGCACGCAGCGGCTGAGCGAGAAGGTCTTGCTTTTCAACCAACCCTGATGGCGAATTGAGCCATCCGCGAACCAGCCTTTTCCGTATGTATCCCACGCGTAGTTGAAAAAGGCAAGCGGATATCTCATCACCCCGTGTTTCCGTACGATACCCTTGATTTCTTCAAATCTCTTTGATCCACCTGTCGATGTCTTCGCTTCACCATGCTCCCGGATGCAGCCGAAGTACTCCGGAATGTAGTCCACACGGAACCTTTTTCCGATGCGGATGAACAGATCCCAATCCATGGTATAATGCAGCGACTCGCCGAGCATTTCAATCGAGTCAAAGATGGATTGTCGAAAGAATGTCGACTGCTGGAGAATGTAATCTCCAAAGTAGATCAGTTTCCAAAGATCAAATTTTGGTTCGGTGAACGGGAATCGCGATTTGATCGCATCGTTCTCATCGATCATATACCCTTCACCGTACACCATCATCACATCCGGGTAAGCTGCAAAGTATCTGCCGACTTTCTCCAGGGCGCCGGGCAGATAAGTGTCATCAGAATTCAACCACGCAACGATCTCTCCCTTCGCAAGTCGGAATCCCTTGTTGATCGCTTCAGATTGACCGCTGTCCTTTTCCGAAGTCCATCGCAGCCGACCTTCGTAGCGCTTGAGGATGCTCAATGTTTCATCCGTCGAACCACCGTCAATGACGATGTATTCAAGGTCTGGATAGTTCTGCCGCAACACGCTTTGAATTGTGCGTTCGATGTACTTCCCCTGGTTGAAAGAAGGGGTGACAATCGTGATCGTTGGAAAGTGAGAAGCCGGTACCGACATCGTCATTGTATGTTTAGATGGAGCTTTGTTCTATCTCAGACCGATATACTGCAGCTGATACGAGATCTTTCGACGATCGCTGCTGATACCACGGTCGGCGGGGACAAAGCTGCCGCTCGGCTTGAGGGTGAACGACAGCTTGGGGTCTCCCCGGATCGCATCCGGCAACTGGAATCTCATCCGGAAATTCCCCTGGACCTGCTGCCTGACGACGAGTTGCCCACCATACAGCACGTCGAGCGTGGCCACTCCCTGGAATATATTCCCGGGAACAACACCTCGGACCTCCACCATAGTCTTGTTTTCCGGGTTGAATAGCGTTATGGAGGCCGAATCAGCCATCCAGCCGTCGCTGTAAATGCCCTGAACGTTGGGATCGGTCTCGGCCTTTCTCGGAAATTCGAACGAAGCAGGAAAAGAGTCTCTGGTTTTGTCCCACGGCACGAGCGAGATCTTTCGGAGACGGAACGAAAGGGTTCGGTCATCCTTACTCCTTTCAAGCTTCGACGGCACGAAACTCTTGGTCGTGATCAGTCTGAGTTCAAGTGTGTCGAATGCCCGCGCCTTTTGTGGCAGGAGGGCCATCTCCTGGAAGTTGCCAAGGGTGGAAACAGTCGATACGTGTACAGTGTCCGAGCCAACGAGGAACACAATCTGCAATGTTTCGTCTCCTGGTTTTGTTTCTACGTTGGTGCCTTCCAGCAGCAAGGCTGGCTGATGCGCAGAGTTGCCGAGGACGATTTCTGCTTCATTTCCCATCCATCCATCTTCATAAACACCGAACGCACCAGATGTGCGGACAGCCTCAGCGTTCGTGAAATCGATGCTACTTCGGAGAGTAGGAGAAGTTGAATCGTTTTTCGAACATCCCCAAAATGCAGTGGCAACTACCAACCCTGTCAACCAAATGTAAACGGAAGCTCTCATGTGGGATATCCTCAATTGTTCTTGAGTGACGGAAGATGAACACGATACTAGGAAGAGCCTTTTAGCCGCATCTTCTCCAGCATACGTTTGATGTGAACAGCTGCACGATAGACCCAATGCCGCTTGATCCTTTCCAATTCCTCATTGATCAGCTGAAGGACGCGAGAGCGCTCTTCGGCCACGTCATGAAGAGCACGTATCATTTCTTCCTTTTCCAGAAGTGCACGGGCACGTTCCTCCGCCGCTTTCTGGGTCACCATGATCTCACCCTCTTTCTCGATGAGGGCCTGTGCCCGCTCCATCGCCGTCCTCTGAGTCCGTCTGATTTCTTCTTCTTTTTCCACCAGGGAGTTGGCCCGTTCAGAGGCGGCTTTCTGAGTGGCTGCTCTTTCTTGCTCCTTTTCAACCAAGGCCCGTGCACGTTCCTCTGCAACCTTCAGAGTCGCCGTAATTTCCTGCTCTTTTTCAACAAGAGCGAGGGCTCGTTCCTGTGCTATCTTGTGAGTCCTCGATAGCTGTTCCTCTTTCTCTCTGAGCGCCTTCGCCCCCTCCTGGATTGCCTGCTCTTTCTCTTTAAGGGAAAGTTCTCGACGGGTTGCCTCTTCTAGGATCGCATCTCGGTTTTCTTGCAGCTCATGGAACCTTTCGACCCACCCCTCCCTATCCTTGAAGAGGCTGTAATGGTCTTTGCTTCGCTGATCAAGGATACTCATGTAAAGAGACTGAAACTTAGCCCACGCGAGTGGGTCGGAAAGCAACTTTCTTTTTGTGTCTTGCCTGCGCGCGACGAAAATTACATCATATAGGTAATAGCCCGGGAGCATAGCTTCCAGAAGAAATCCTGTCTTCTGCAGGAGAAGCTGTACGCTTTCGCGATTGAATAGGAAAATGTGACGGTGTTCCGGCGAGAACTGGTCCCATCCGCTTCCTTCACCGCGGTAGCATGGAGTCTGGAAAATGAAGACGCCCTCGTTTGAGAGCAGCTCATGGATCGCTTTGAGACATCCTACGGGGTCGAGGAAGTGTTCCAGTACATCGAAAGATCCAACCACGTCGAACTGTTTAGACGGCAGCTTCACGTCGGGAAAGAACCCGGGCAGCAGATGTTCCAACTGGAACTTATCCCGACCGAAGGCAGCAACTGCGGGATCAGGCTCAATTCCAACCACTTCTTCATATCCGTGATCACGAGCATAAGCCAGAAGACCGCCGTGCGCGGCTCCAATCTCGAGCAGTCTGCTTGGGGGAGGTGAAAACAATTCTATGATTCTGTGCCAGAGCGGTATTCGATCTTGCAGATCGAGATCCGCTCGATCCTGCACCGAGGGGTGCCCGAACGCCGTCCGCATTGATGGCCAGTATTCGGCGCGATAGTAATGAAGAAGAGCCTCTTTCAGCGGTCGCGTCCTGAGGCTCAAAGTGCCACAGTCATGGCAGCGAGAGTACCCTGGGACTTCTTCACTTCCGAGTTTGCCGCCACACCAACAATGCAAGACCTCTTCCATACCCTTAATGGTTTCCATGTCTTGCGTGCCGAGGCGCTCCCCCTTCGGAGGTGTTACTGTTCCGCCATCTTCCATCATTGCCGCCGGAACCTCTTCGCCCTTAATGTACCCAAGTTTTGAAAGAAGACCACGGTCGTTCGCCAGAAAGAATTGCTGATCATCTCCGCTGAACACCTCCTGCCAAATCCCAACCCTCCCAGTGCGAAAAAAACCCGGCATTTCCCGCCTCAAGTTGTCAAACTTCATCTCAGATTCAAACTGGTCGAACCGTCGAATTGGGGCGAGACCGACGAAATCCAGCATCCTCACCAATTCTGTCTTCTGATCAGCGAGCAGGTCTTCGAATCGTACAACCAACTTTGGGTGGCGCTTGTCTTTGACCAACCACTCATACACATGGTCTCCCCACCAGTTGCTGCCCTTCCGCAGGTTCCGAAGAAACGACGAGAACTCTTCCGGACGTTGCGACTCAAAATCTCGCAAATAGTACCAGTAAGAAACTATTGCATCGCGACCATCGCGCAAAACATAAATGACAGGATCCGAGCCCGCGAGCGAAAGATCATGACTCTTGATAAGATCGATGCTCGGCGGACGGACAAGATGCTGATCGTTTCGCGTAACAACCCTGATGGTGTGGGGAATCGAACCGCTGCATTTAGAACGCGCCCGCTCCTCTTCCGGATAAACACTGGTGGTGGGAAATCCCATGGCATACTCCAGAAGCAGCCTGACCCACGTGTTTCCAGACCGGGGATAAGAAACAATGTATGCCTTTTTCCGCTCCGAGTTCTTCACGGATCTTCAGATCCGTCCTTCCTATTCAAACGTGGTTGGTACCTACGTTCAACCGTTCGATCACCACGAGGCGCTCCTGCGCAACTCTGTGCAGCTGCTCGATCAACTCAAGGCGTTCCTGTGCGGCGGCTTCGAGATCCTTAATCACTGCGAGCCGCTCGTCGCACACTTTCTGCAAATCCACATTCTTCGCCTCAAGTTGGGCGATGAGACGATATAGTTCTTCGTTCTCCGGATCTTGGACAATCTCTTCACTTGGCTCGTAGCTCGTGAAAAAACGAGCGAAGACTGACAGAATCTGTGACGGCACGTAATCATATAAGTGTCGATTGTCTTCTCTGAAAGGCTCCTTGAATATCTCAGTGACCATTTCGTAGGAGGGAAAATAGTAATATGTCTTGTTCACCTCTTGCCACTTCAACCGCAGAAACTCATCCAACCCAGCGCGCAGGATCGCCTTGGATGCACTATTAGCCGTGATTGCAGATATTGGGCGAAATGTGGCTTTTAACCTCACTGGCGAGACAGTGAAGATGATCTTGAGATTTGGCAAGTATCGTTCGCGAAGCTCATCAATCTTTTGCAGCGAGGCGACAGTACTCCCGATTGACTCAACCCTGAACAGGTGGCGTTGCGGATCATAGTACTTCGCCGGGATAGCCCGCCAAAGCGGTTCACCAGAGGATTCGTCATACCACACCTCCGACAATCCCAGAGTAAGGACGAGAACATCCGTTTGCTCGAGCGTTTGCCTCACCAACATTCGACGCTCCTCAGTCGCCTCGAACAGCTCACGCTTTCTGTCAATCCACAATGCGTTCCGCGAATCAAACTCGCCAAAGGCCCAACGAAACTGTTGCGCGATCACTGAGATGTTCTCAAACCCGAAACTGTTTCTGATGAGAGCGTTGTACGGTGAGTCAGGGATCGATTTGTTAAAGCCATGGTCTGCCAACCACAAGATGAAGTACCTTGCGAAGCAACTCCCGAGACCAATTACTCGAGTATGCTGATCGATAATCGGCTTGTCAGGTTTCCAACCGTCTAGCAAACACGCGAGGCCCATCTTCCTCAATTCCGATTTGCTCGGCAGCCAATTAAAATCTTCCTTTTTGAACCATCGACCCATGACATCTGTCTGAGGCGAAATGCCCTCATCAGGTGTCCACTCCACCAGGTTCTTTCTGTTTGTGTCCATCGTACTATCTCTCCGCCATTCGAATTTGCAGGATTCCGTTTCGTCCGCGCATCCGCCGTCAATGATTTGGCGGCCGCTCCAACTTAGTGAATGTTTCTTGCGTAGTACTCCACCATCTCCTCGGCACCCCCCTCGTTCGCGATCTTACCATCAGTTAGCACTACCACCCGATCACAGAATCTTTGCACTTGGTACAGATCGTGACTCACAAAGATGACTGTCTTTCGCTCCGTTTTGAATTTGCGGAACTGGTCCTCACACCTTTGAGCGAAATCCTTGTCTCCAACTGCCAACACTTCGTCAACCAGGAATATTGATGCCTTGGACTGGACAGCGACGGCGAATCCTAATCGAAGCATCATACCTAGTGACAAGGTACCAAGTTTGGCGTCGATGAATCTCTCGAGTTCGGCATACTGTACGATCGTATTGAGCAAGTGGTTAAGCTGCTTTCGTGTGAAGCCGAGCACCGTCCCATACAAAAAGATATTCTCCTTCACAGAGAACTCGGGTTGAAATCCAACCCCCAGCTCAAGCATCGGGAAGATGTCGCTGTTGACCTCAACCGTTCCCGCACTCGGCGGGTATATCCCTGAGATGACTTTCAGCAGCGTCGACTTCCCCGATCCGTTCTTCCCGATGACGCCCAGGAATTCCCCTTCACGAACTTGCAGGTTGATATCCTTCAATGCGTAGAGCGGCTCATAATCGTACTGTTTTCCGAAAACCGATGTTACCCAGTGGAAGAGCGTTCTCTTCCTCTCGTGAGGAAGCGCAAAAACCTTGCTTACGTTCTCGAGTTGGATCACGATTCTCTTAAAGTTGTTCTGCAATCTGATCCTGAGTCCGCCGGAAGAGCCAGAAACCTGCAAGGAACACAACCGTCGAAGCGGCGATTGTGATAAGCAAGAAACGCGGCTCAAAGAAATCATAGAGCAAGTAGTGGCGGAACAGCATGAAGATCCGCGCGAGCGGATTGAGAAACACGATGATCTGTGTCGACTCAGGCAGCGCGGTAACATCGTAGACCACAGGGGTCAGCCAGAAGATCGCAAGCACGAGAACATTCCAGATCTGCGCGAGGTCCTTAAAGCGCACGAAGAGCTTTGCAAGAATGAATCCAATGCCCGTTGAAAAGAGAAAGAGGCAAACCAGCGGTATCGGGAATAGCCAGATCAACGGAGGTATGCCACGAGTGATGAAAACCACCACCAGGATTATCCCGAGATTGACGAGCAAAGAGAAGGTGCCCGTCACCGAGGATGCCAGAATAATCAGATACCGCGGGAAGTAGATCTTCTTGATGATCGGCGCCTTTGCCTGTAAACTGTACATCGCGCTGAAGCTGCAATCCTGAAAGAAGTTGTAGCTGATAATCCCGAGGATGAGATAAAGGGCGTAGTTTGGAACGCCCATGTAGATAACCTCCGTAAATACGAAGTAGTACACGCCAAACATCAGAGCGGGGCTGAGCAGGAACCAGACATATCCCAGCAGAGAATCATGATAGCGCAACCGGAAGTCTGCAACGGCAAATTCCCTGACGATGTCACGATATCGCTGTGCCCTTATCGCCAACGAGGGCTTTCGAGCGATCGCGCTCGGCTGATGCGATTCGATCTCCTCTGTCACCGCTGTGCTCTGATCGTTCATTCTGAATGACTCATTACTGACTGTCAGCTTGAAACGGAACACCACTGCGCAGCTATCGTTTCCCTAGAATGCCCAAGTCCCGAAGAAGGGCCCCCACTTGCTGTGCAGCCGACTTCACCTCCGTGTCCTCCCCTAAACTCAAGTCACGACGCAGGGCATCAGAGCCGCCTGCACCCCGCCAAACCGTGACAATCTGGTCCGACTCGATGCCCGTGTGAATGGTCTCTAACTCCTCTTGTGTGAGTTCGATGGCTGTGACGATCAAGATGAAGCCTGCTTCAAGCAGAATGTGCGCCACTTCCGCCAGTCGGCGGATATCCTCCTTCCGCACATCCGCCTGTCCCCTGATGTCCGCATCGACTCCGTAGAGGATGTTGCCGATACCGAGAAAATAGACAAGGTACCCATCGACCAGGAGGTCCTGTTCCAGCGCCCGGGCGATCGGCTTCTTGCCGGAATCCTTCTTGCCTGTGATGATTACCAACGCGGGCCTCTGCCTGAACCTCGCCGCCCTTTCCTCCGCCGAAATGGTGCTCCGCTCCCATCTGTAATCCCGAAGCAGCACCTTCTCTCGCACCCATGTTTGGCGATCCTTCAACGCCTCACGCACGATACCGCCACCACAGATCTCGTATCTGTCAACAACGACAAAGCGACCCGTGGCTAGCACTTCCTCCGCAGGGTCAAACGCGATGGCACGGCCGAGCTGAAGGTCACAATCGGCGACGGTATAACGATCGATCTTGTCCGTCCGCTCGTTGGCCAGAGACGCCACGTCCTGGACACTCCGTACTTGTTCAAGTCTGCACGGGACACGCGTGGCTCCAATCTTCAACGTGTATTCCTTCTCCTGAATCATCGGATCCCTTCCGAGCCAGAATAGGCTCGCGCGCAACCGCGATGTGACAGACGGCCTGGGATCCCCGATCTTGATCGCGAGCTCACCACGACCCAGATAAACCTGTTCGCTCAGAGTGAATCCCGCCGCCTCCCCCGCTTGAACGGTCGTCTGTTGACGCGCGGGAAATGTCTCAATGCTCTCTACAACACTCTTCTTACCTGAGGGGTAGAAGATAACCTGATCCCCCACACTCAGCGAGCCTGTTTCGATCGTCCCTGCGACGATCCTCCGCGTGTCGCCGTCATTGGTAAACTTGTAAACATCCTGCAACCACATGCGGAACGGCTTCTCAGAGGGAGTTCCCTCCTGCCGGAAACTCTTCAGCACTTCGACCACCGTGGCTCCCGAATACCATCCCATCGCAGTGCTGGATTGCACGATGTTGTCCCCCCGCATGCCGCTCACGGGTATGAACT
>Ga0315282_10006256_pt1 | contig 20005 bp, 16 predicted proteins | sample YL17G07_20_MG_FD_203693 | JGI IMG/M metagenome (GOLD analysis project Ga0315282, IMG submission 203693) | Sediment microbial communities from Yellowstone Lake, YNP, Wyoming, USA - YL17G07_20 | ecosystem: Environmental > Aquatic > Freshwater > Lake > Sediment | place: USA: Wyoming | collected... | reverse complement strand
CATGCCTAATTCAAAATCATTTATGAGCTTGTCTAGTATAGCTTGGCGGGCAAAATCGGCAACACTTGAGTAGTATCCTCTAGCTACGAGTTGGGTGATGAACTGAATCGTTCTTTCGGGAATTCTGGTTTTTACTTCAATCAACTTTGCGTCTGTGTCACGTACTTGACCCATACATGTCACACTTAAGTGACATCAATGGGACTCTGACATATAGCCTTTTCGTTCGTATGCAGATCCTCAGGAGCGCGCGCAATCTTGTGCAGATCTCCGGGCGATGCTGTGAAAAAAGGGAAAAAGACTGATGCGACAAATCCGAATCTAGTCTCTAGCTGAATATTTTTTCTTGAAGTCAAAAATTGCAACCTGCTGGCTTGCACTAAAGGCCTTGGAGATCTTCTCGCTAAGGGCTTCTTCCTTGAGCTGCAAGAGAGCGTCTATCGCATCAAAACCAAGTCCGGACAAAAGGCCAACGCAACCGCCTGAAAGACCTGTGGCGACTGTTCCAACTACTCCTAGAGCCAATGGCACGCCAAATCTTATGCCAGTAATATTTCTAGTAAGACTTTTGTCCTTCCAAATATTGTCCAACACACTTGACAATTCACTTTCGCTTCTCTGTACCGCATCGGGTTGTTCGCGTAAAATGCTCTCATTAATCGCTTTGAATAACTTCTGAACATCTTCCTCTTCATACAGCGCTACGAGTTGTTTACACGCCTCAAGGCTTTCTGGGTAGTGAGTTAACTTTCGCATTAAAAGTCTGCCTAATTCGCATGGAAATGGCTTGTTCTGCATCTCAATTCCTTCCTTGGCAGCCAACTGAGTTGCCCTTCTCAAGGATGTCAAATCAAAACATTCCATGCATTGCAGTGGGTTGAACAAAGGATCTAAAAGAAATATGTTCATAAATTCCATTATCTCCAAGTATCTACGATAGTCAGAAACCAAGGCGTCTTCCATCTCTTGACTAAAGTTAGCTTTTGTTAAAACTTTGATCATTACATAGTTTCTCGCGAAGGTAGTCAAGTGCGAACCAAAAAGAGCTTTGTTCGAAGCGTATGGGAACGTCATCTGAAAATAATCGATGAATCCGAGATCCGCCAGTGTTTGAAATTCCTCAAAGTATCCGTTCAAGACAATTCGGGTGGCGAATTCAGCTGGGGGAATACCTTCAAGCTGGGGTGGTCTCAACCTTTCAAGAATCGGACTCATGAATTCAAGATGTTGATACTCGGTTGGTTTTCTCATGAGGGCAAATTGAACCTTGCCAGTTTCTTCAGCGAAAGAGACTATTTCGTCTATCTGGTTGATTTTGAAGCGGTACAATTTTTCAAACATTTGTTTTTCTGCAGGAAATAACGGTATGATTACGGACCCTGAAAATGCAACAGCCGACCAAAAAGGCATGTTAAGTTGACTCAAATATGTTACTGGGCTGTGTAGCTTGTTGAAACGTCGGTCTGGGGGAAATCTTTGGAACCGCGAGATTTTTCCTTCAGAGAGCTTATTAAAGTATCTATCAATCTCTTCAGATTCTCTCTGTTCATAATCTTCTAAGAACTCCTTATCCAATAGTATTAGCCCCGAATATGCAACCTCAGTAGATTGATTTAGGTGGCATTTGCTTATCTCTTTTTAGTCTTTGGTTTGGTTTACTTCAGATCAGGTTCGATCGCGTACAATCCATGTTTTCGGGTGGTATTTGGCATCATGGAACTCGGAGGTTGGCGGCGGGTGCGGTATCTTTGGAGTTATGGCGCGGCACAGAACGGAAGCTATTTCTCTGAGTCTCTAAGTTTCTGTAAAGCTCTTTCTACTGCATGGCGGAAATTCCAGAATTGTCGTTTCTCTATCTGTTCCTCAATCCATTCGTATAGTTCGGGTTTAACGTAAACTGTTTTCTTTTTCTTTCGTTGTTCCGGCATCCTCTCAATCCTCTACACCATAGAACATGGTAAGCGGTTAATAAATGTTGTTCACCAACAGCAAGACCTATATTCGGTTCGAACCTAGTTGAAAACATGAAAGTCACACGTTCCATCACAATTGATAAAGACCTTCTGGAATGGCTGGAAGACATGGTTAAAAAGAAGGAATTCGGAAGTGTCAGCCACGGTATAGAGAAAAGCATCACTAGACTGAAAGAGGAATATGAGAGAAAAACGTAGCATGCTTTGTGTGGAGAAAAACGTAGAAGCAAATAGAGAAGGTAATGGCCAACAGCAAGCATTCGAGCAAGAGGAGCATCAAACTGTTCAAGCATGTTGCTTGCAGTAAAAGGCTACTGAGATGAGAGAAGAGAATTCTAATAAACTGTGTGAACTGATTATACGTTATTTAGAGGAAGGACATTGAAGGTAAGCCTTGTTTCATCTACTAAGGATCCGGAGATAACTTGCGCTAAATGCGCTTCAGTCTCTTGGCGGAGAAGAGGTATGAAAGAGGTTTCACTTGAGGAAGCAAGGGAAATCATCAGACGTGTTTTAGGATATGGCCATGAATCAGTAATAGAACATGCTTGTTTCACTTTCTTTGTTGAAGGCATTTCAAGGAGTCTAACTCATCAACTGGTCAGACACAGAATCGCCTCCTATACCCAGCAGAGCATGAGGTATGTGGACTTGAGCAGATCGAAAGAGTACTTCATAAGACCGAAGACAATATCAGACGACGAAGAGCTGACCAGACTGTTCAATGCAACTGTAGCTAAGTGCAAAGAGACCTACGATCTTCTTAGGAAAAAAGGAGTTCCCTGCGAAGACTCAAGATTTGTACTACCCATCGCTAGTCAAACAAAGATAGCGATAACAATGAATGCCCGTGAACTCAGACACTTTTTCACTATGCGCTGTTGCCTAAGGGCTCAATGGGAGATAAGAGAACTGGCCAACCGAATGCTCAAGGTCTGCAAGACCACAGCGCCCTCCCTGTTTGAAAACGCAGGACCATCTTGTGCCAGCCTTGGATTTTGTCCAGAAGCTGAATTGACTTGTGGCAAACTAAACCAAATCGCAAAAAAGTACAGGGGAAAGTAGCATTTGAACGCTGAGAGAAATGCTCACCTTAAAAAAGGCTCAATGCATACCTATGAACATGCAGGTTGTTATGTTGCATGCTCACTCAACTGAGAGGGGGAAAAGCATGCACTAATGTCCTTCACAACAAAGGATTTCTCATCCAAGAAAGAAAAATACATGGACGATTTGATGACGTTGAGCCAATACGCATGGGAAAATCGCGTAGATAAAACCTTAATCGACAGGTGGCTTCAGAATTTCAATCACGACGATGAAAAAATCATAGCTCTCGAGATCTTAACGAAGTTCGTCTACTTCACCGAAAAGGAGATACTGCGACTATGCGAGGTTGCCTTCCAGAAACTGCTAGTAAGAATCGGCACCATCAACAATGAAAGGATATCGATTGATCTGAGCAGTATTAGGACAAAATATCTTCCAAAGTGCAGATTCTTTGGTGCCGGATACCCTTCGGAAAGCGGATCATTTCTCCTTTATCCGTTTAGGCAACGGAATTCTCTGCCTACCTCACTCTTTCCCTCAAACCTGAATGAAGTAGATTCAAGCACGGAGTTTGCAGTTTTTCTGGATGACATAGCAGCTAGCGGGGACACGGCATGCGGTTTCTGGGAAGAAGCTGAACGTATTTCGCTTTCTGGCAAGATCCGCTTCTTCTACTTGGCACTTCTAGCCTATGACAGAGGAATAGAAGAGATTGAGAAGAATACTGGTTTTGAAGTCATTGCATGTCAGACATTTGATGACAGTTGCAGAGCATTCGGTGATGGATCTTGGATTTTTCCCGAGAAGGAGAAGCGGAAAAAAGCAAAAGAGATCTCAGAAAAATACGGGAAAAAGGTCTATTGTGACTGGCCACTTGGGTTTCAAGGTTTTCAGGGTCTAATTGGTTTTCATCATAACGTACCTGACACTACACTTCCGATAATCTGGGCGAAGAATGGATGGTTTCCGATATTCGAAAGATATGAAAAGAAAAAGGTGATTGAGACTTGAGTGAAAATGGGAAATTTTCGAATCCATTTGCTGACTTCAATGCAAATTACATGTCAGATGAAAGCGTTCTCAGGTATTGGGTGAAACCAGAGCTCCTCTTTGAACTCGAAGCTGTTGGCATTGACTTGGTAGGAAAGATCCCTGTTGTTGTGCAGGGTGGTCGAGGAACTGGGAAAACAATGTTGCTGAGATACTTATCTTACGAGCTACAACTAAAAGAATATGAAAAGACCCACGGTAGCCTCAAGGGATTCGTAAAGAACGCGAAGTACCTTGGGGTCTATTATAGGTTTGATGGACCCAAACTTTCAAGTTTTTCTAATAAAGACACTTCAAATGTGGTTTGGGACACCATTTTCAAGAACTTTGTTGAATTGACAATAGGACAAAAGTATCTTACCATGCTGAATGATCTTCGCCGAAATAAGATTCTGCGTCTATCAGAAGAAATGGAGAGTTCTTTCTGTCAAGATCTTTCAGAGAATCTTTTCGAGAAAGCTCGAGCTGATAATCTACTAGACCTGAAAGACATAATGACGAAGCTTCAACGTGAAATCGAAAGATTCACGGAAAAATGCACGTTCGGGAAAGCGGATTTCTGCCCATCCGAAGTCGTCCCGCCGGGTAACATGGTCTTCGGTATCCCAAAGATAGCTGTCAAACATATGGCTGAACTGCGAGATAAGAACTTCATACTGCTACTGGATGAATACGAGAATCTTGCATTAGATCAGCAAAGGATTTTGAACACTTACGTCAAACACACCCAGCTCCCAGCAACTTTCCGTCTAGGCATGCGCATCAACGGCTTTCGAACCTATGGCACCCTCAATGAAAATGAGTTTCTTAGAGAAGGCGCAGACTTCAGAAGGATATTTTTCGAGGATATTTTGCTTTCCAAATCGGACAAATATCGGCAACTACTAAAGGGAATTGCCGAGAAAAGACTCGAGCTTCACCCACAACTAAAGAGGATGGGATCAACTGACATAGAGTCGATTCTCGGAAACACTCCCAGCCCGGAACAAGAAGCAAAACAGTTGTTGGAAGGAATCGAGGCTGAGAAGCCTCATTTCAATAGGGCCAGAAGATTTCTGAGAAGCACGGGGCGTTATAAAGACACACAGATAGAGGACATCCTGAAGAATCTTGCCTACCCTGACAATCCTCTCGTTGAGATGTTGAATATTCTGTTGCTAGTGCGCGGGGTTCCTCCTGAGCAGGTCAGGAAAATGATGAAGGATTTCATTGAGAACAAAAAGCCTTCCAGCGAATACAAGACATACGCATATTTGTATGACAAAAACAAAGTTGCGCTTGTGTTCCACCTAGCTCGTGATTGCAAAAGACCAAAGCGATACTACGGTTTTGACGCATTCTGCATGCTCTCTTCTGGAATAATAAGAAGCTTTGTTGAACTCTGCTATCATACCTTCAACTACGCAATCTTTTCAGAACTCGAGAACCTCGCGAAAAATGGCAAGATCGGCTGGGAATCTCAGAACAAAGGCGCCAAGAGAGAAGCTACAGATTTCTTCGATTGGATGCAATCGATTCCTAAGCATGGATCAAAAGTGACTCTATTCGTTGATTCAATAGGCACGTTGTTTAGATCGTTACACTACATGGACGAGCGAATAAGCGAACCTGAGCCCACATACTTCAACACAGAATATGATATCTTGGGCAGGGAAGCAAAAGAAGTACTTGATGTTGCTCTGATGTGGTCAACATTGCAGCAGAAAGAGGCCATGCAACCCAGAGAACCTGATGAAATGCTACCTGATGTCTATGCACTTAACAAGATACTGGCTCCACGATATCGAATTTCATACAGGACCAGAGGAAGGACAGACATCAAACCAAAGGACTTGGAGGTTCTGATATTAGGTAGTGAGGATGACAAGAGGAATATAATTAGAAGATATTCCAAAGAGACATACCAGTCGAGATTGTTCGATTCCATACCTAAAGGTGAATCAATCTGATTTCTTACAGAATAGATTTGCTCAACTTGGCCCTAAAACATCACGAGAAATTCGACCTGCTCATTCAAAGCACAAGTGCAGAAGAAAGAAGCACTCGAGTAGCTGAGATCCTTCGAGAAGCTGGAACCCAAGTTAATCAAAACGTAGTTTTCTGCTTCAACGAAGTCATTTCAAGCATCCAAGATGCGAAAGATGATTTTCTCGCAAACTACTCTTTGAAACAGAGTAAAATGCTACCGTTTGACTGTGAATTACTTAATGTCGAAAACGGCATCAAATCATTCTGTCAGAATTTTAAGTCGGCTCAAGCCTTGACTACAGAGAAGAAAATACTGATTGACATCTCAACTTTCATAAAACCATATTTCTATTGCCTCCTTAAGCTACTGAAGCAAGAGTGCAACATTCAAGAAATCTACATTACATATACCGAGCCTGCTAGCTATGGGAGACCTTTGGGTGAGAGCTTCGCCTTCACAAGGGGGTTGGATCATGTCGGAGAGATCCCCTCTTTTCACGGTTTTGCTGATATTGATAAGAGAAACATGCTTGTAATCATGCTGGGTTTCGAAGGTCAGCGTGCTCTTGAAGTTCTGAGAAGTGTACAACCAGACAAGACTCTTGTGATAAATGGGTTTCCCGCTTACAGATCGGAATTCAAAGATGTAAGCCTGATCAGCAACAAGAATGTGATACGAGAAGGAGAATGTCTTCCTGAACTACGGTTTTCTTCAGCCAGTGATCCGTTCGAAACCTACAGAACACTAGAGAAGCTTTACAGCGATTGGTCAGAAAGCTACAATTTCTCGCTGGCACCATTGGGTCCGAAGCCGATGGCACTTGGGGCCTGCCTATTCGCTCTTCAACATGACGATGCTAGAATCCTTTATGCATACCCACAAGGTTATGTACAGAAAGTGGCTGAAAAATACGGCAAGACTTGGATGTATGAGATCTTCATTGAATAATCCAATACTTGTTTCTGTCCTAAAAGGACTTAAGACAGAAAGCAACAACGTACATTTGAATCCAAGGAACGTCGGGATAACTAGTGAAAGTGTTTGATTATGATTAAGACTTTTTGGGCTTGCTCTTCAGCATTGCCATTATCGTTAAGAATGCACTTCTTCTTTGGTTCGTATATGTTCCCTCAAGCGCGCCGTCATTAGTTCGCCATATCTTGACGTTGCCGTTGAGCTGATCTGCGAACTCGATTGACGTTATTTTTCTTTCTCTGATTTTGCTAATGAGGTCTGCCACGATTTTCGGCGAGTCCTTGAAGTTGCCGACATAAAACTTTTTGTGCTGGTTGCCAACGTAGATGTGAACGTATCCTATTTGGTGTGCTCTGCAGACGTCAGGCACGCGAGCAAGTGCGGCTTCGTCAAGTTCCTCGTGGAGCTTCCAAGTCTCTACAGGCGTCTTTTTTTCCTTTCTCGGATGGTAGGGGTTGAATGACCATCGACTTTTCTTGTGCATCACTATTTCTTTATCCTTCCAGAGGCTTCTGAGGGCATCTCCGATGGACTTGCGGGAAATCCTTCCGTCGCTGAGCAGAACTCTCTGGGCCATCTTCGCGAGGGGGATCTTTTCTGGATATCTGGACGCAAGGAAGCCCAGTATTTCCTGTTTGACGGAGGCCAGCGGGATGGCAGCGTCTTTCGAAAGTATTTTTATCCGTGGGTTCAGCAACCAGCCTTCGCCCAAGATATCCCCGTATATTAGATCTTTGTCCATTAGGTACGCGAGGGAGTTTTTCAGGTTGCTGAGACTTTCCGACAGGCCTTCGCGTCTCAGTCTTGTCGCGAGGTCGCCCATCTGGTGCATTCTGTCCCTCTCAGCGCTCATTATCCTGAGGATGCGTCCTTCGAGGGGCGAGAATTCCGTCTCGCTTATTTCGGTGTAGTACGGTGGAGGCGGTGGCTTTGGAGGCAATGGCGGTAGCTCGGGCTCTAATGGGGGCACCTCGACCGTAACGGTTGGGATGGGTTTGGCTTCGGGTTTCGGCTCCTTCAACTTAACTTCTTTCTCGAGTTCTCTAAGGACATTTGGCGCGACGTGCTTGAATAGGAAGGCGTCGGCAAGTTCTTTTGTGACCTCGGCTATGGACGGCAACTCCTGCATATGGGTCGTGTTCTGGGAAGACTTCAGTTCTTCTGCCGTATCTGGACAGAGTGCGAGCAGTGTGATGGGTATTTGCCTGAGAACTGGTTCTTGGAGTCCAACTGGTATGAATCCGAAGATTGTTGCCTCCTGCCCAGCCAGTTTTTCGAGGTTCAGGGTGCCGTCAAAGCAGAACGAGTTCTCGATTCCGCCTGCAACCGTGCTTTTGTCGATGGATAGATCGAAGACATATTCGGAGCCACAATCGTCCGAGCTCTCTATTGTGGCAGTGGTTATGAAGGGCCTAAAGAACACCAAGCTGTTGAGGAGGCGTGAGACGAAGTAGTCTCTGAGGCAGAGTGGCGAAGAACCGGAGGCTTCGAGGTGGAATTCCTCTGGTTGCAGAGTGCTTGCCTGACACGCCGAGATGAGCTCCTTAAACGTGGGAAGCCACTGGGTGTTCTGTTCCAGTACGCGGGTTGATGAGCGCCGACGGATTCTGTTGAAGCCCCAGTGGACCTCGCATCTTGAAACCCTCGTCTTCATACCGACGAAGGGGCTACGTCCCAGTTCCACCTTCTTCTTGAAAGCTTCGGTCATTCTTCCGAAGTCTGACGAGCTGATCTTGAAGGCCATCACGCGGGAGTGTTCGGGCACGTGGCATATCAGTGCGTCATATTTCCATACGGAGCCGCCGAAACTGCGTGCGGCAAACAAGCTTACAAGGTCTATATCTCTGGGGTTTGACGGGTAGCTTTTCTGTGATGTCTGGGTTGACTGGTTCAGACGGGTTTTCCACGCTTCTTCCAGTGCCCTGATGGTTTTCCTGCAATTACCGTCTTGGAGCTTTTCGTATCTTTTCTGGGCGCTCCGCATAATGCCGCCCGCGGGGCTGAGGTCATAGGACCACATATCATCGTAGAGGGCGTCCTCAAGAGACAGGTCGGGGTCTGGGCTCCGTCGGTCAAACCTCAGGGAAGCCTGATACATAGCCGTCCATATGCTAACGACTATCCGGAGAGGGTACCACTGTGCAAGGTCAGCCCCATCCATTCAGTGCACCACGATTGTTACCTGAGAGACCATATTGTGTCGTAGGTTGCCGTGATGTCTTGGACTATCTTTCCGGTGACGAGAAGCCCTACGTCGATGTTGTAAACCACGTGCGAGTGGGTGAAGTTGAAGCTGCCGATCAGTGCCTCAGAGGTGTCGGCTATCAGTATTTTCGCGTGTATGCCGCCGATTTTGAGTTCTCCGGCTCCTCTGTAGAGATACTTGATTTCCACATTGGGAAATAGTGCCTTTGCCTTTTTGAGGGTCGCTCTTGCCTGGTCTTTTTCCTGGTCTGCGATGATTCGTATCCAATCCAGCATCTTCAGCTTGGACGTGTGTTTTGAAAGTACATCCATAAAGAGTTCATCGTAAAATGGGGAAATCACCCTCAGGGTTTTCTTCGCATCTATGATGACCTTTTCGATGGCTTCTCTTGCCTCTAAAGCGTGTATTCTCTTTTTGAGTTCTTCCAACTGTGAGAATGCGAAGCTGGGCTGGGAAACCACGAGCCGAGCTTCGGGTACATAGTCCGCGGCTTCGACCACTGCGGGCGTGACTTCGACGGTCTTATTCTGGGTTTTCAGGTTTGCTTGCGGCTTGGGTTTTTTGAAGGCGGCCCCGGTTTTCCATCCGACGGAAGTCAGCGGTTTCAATTCGTCGAAGCGGTCGTCCCTCACTTTCTCTATGATGCCTTCACGTTCTGCCTGCAGCAAAATGTTGACGAGCTGGCCAGTGGTGGTCTTTTTTCCGGTGCTTCCGATTTCCTTGAGCATTTCCTCAGCAGTCAGGATTTCTCCTCTGCCTATTAGGTCAAAAACGAATTTCTTAAGCCAATCGTCTTCACTCACTTGCAATAACCCCTTCAAGAAGGTGCCGGTTGAGCTGTCTATTGAGCCGACCGCAGTTCTCCACGTAGAGGCACGCCTTGCAGGACGACGGACAATCCAAGTCGCACGTCTGAGAGTCAGACACCAAGTGCTGGTAGTCGGAGTCCAGTTCGCTCGCCTCTAGGTCAACCACGCTCTCCACTCCACCTATGCCGCCGGGCTGGTTATCGTAAATGGCTATCTCCCGCTTTTCAACATCCATACTTTCATAGAATTCGTTTGGTTCTAGTCCCGCCTTCAGGGGCAGGTGCTTTAGGAAGGCGTGCGAGACCGTGTGCAACAGCTTGCCTGCCGCGGCTGGGTCGTCAGCGATTTCCTCGAACAGTGCAGGCTTGAGTCTGATGACCAAACCGCGCGTGTTGAGCCGTCTAGAGAGGATGACCAACCTTTTTCTGCCCTCAGAGTCCTCCTCCTCGTTGAAAATTAATGTGCGGCTGTAAAGCGGAGCAGTGGTGAACCCGACAGCAACTGCAAGCGAGAAATTCAGCGCAAGCAGATTTCGCACGTACGCAATGCTTTCAACACCAGGCAGAAGCATCCTGTGAAAGCTGAGCTCCTGCGCATCCCGCTCCTTGAACGAGTGGATGCCTATCTGGATAGACCTCGTCAATCCTTCTGAAGGCAAAGCAGGAGAGTACCGGAAGGGTATGCTGGTGCCCAGCTTCGACAGCATTGCACGGGACTTGTATAGTCTGACGTGTCCATTGCGGGTCTGTATTCCTCCCCAAGCACGCTGTTGCCTGTTGCAGAAGCCCAAAGAGTCGCGGTCTTCACACTTACCCCTCTCTCCAGACGGGTCAGGGCAGTACCAACTCAGGGATTCGACAGGCCTCTCCCTGTCGTCCCTCTTCAGGTGCTTGTGGGTCTTCAGCGTCGTGCAGTAAGAGTTTTCATCCTGCCAGACCAAGAGAATGAGGTCGCTGATGTGTGGAGCACGCTGCGGTTTGTCATAGAAATAAGGGGCAAAAACGTAGCATTGCGCCAGTTCCGAACCGCAACTTGCACATTTGAAACCCCGTTTGCCTGCTTCTTGCCAGTGGGATATCGCGCCGCACACCGGGCACCAGAACAGACCTATTTTGTAGTCGCTCTCAAACTTGCAGAAGACGGTTTCGGGAACCCTGAATTCGACCATCCCATCTTTTATTCTGTTTGCAAGGTGTCCTGCTTCCCATCCTGACAATATAGAACCTTTCATCGACTCGATGTTCTTGAGCAACTTGTCTACCAAAGGCATTCTTCATCACTCCTTCAATATCCTGTCAATCTCGAGGCCCTCGCTCGTGTTGGGCTCCACGCGGGTGACTATGAAGGCGTGTTTTCTGTAGGAAGAAAGCTGGTGCGGCGAATAGTGGCCGACAGCCAGTCCTAACTGTCTAGGACGCACAAATTCGTCGGTAGAAACGCGTCTCAGTCCCTGCAGGTCTTCGTACCTAATGATGACATTGTAGTCGGAGTGCCGTAGCTCCGCGAGGAAGAACCTTCGGTTGAAGGCCCTGTTCGGCACTAGACTGCCTAGGCTACCCTCGTCCATCTCATCAACCAGCTCCATCAGCGCCGTGACGACGTCCAGAACGTTCTCTTCGGTCTCCGGCTTGGCACCAACAGCCTCCTTAACGTAGTTTGCCAGCTCTGGGTTAAGAACGGTCTCCGAACGGCTCGGAGGTGACGCGGAACCCTCCATCAGCGCCTGAAGATACTGCTTTGCTGTCGACGAGTCGAAGAGTCTGTTTATCAGGGCAGTAGCGTTTGATTTTGCCTTAGGAGTTATACCTTTTATTCGTTGCGAATAGTATTCGTATGCGTCGCTTCTTGTGCACAGGTAGTCGAATACGGCGCGGGCGACGGTGCGCTTGTAGATGACGGGGTTGTCCCGCGTGATTGACGACCCTTCGGCTGCGAGGGCATCGTCCCTAATGGTGAGGTCTGATATGAGCCTGAAGTTTCTCAGGAAGAAAAAGTCTATGGGCTTTTCGAGGTGAAGGCTTACTGCCAGTGCGCTGTGGTTGCGGGCTGCCCTTCCTATCCTCTGGAGGTAGTCTGAAACGTAGAAGGGGGCTCCGTACATTATCAGCGCGTCTATCCTGTCGAAGTCCACGCCCACCTCAAGTCCGCGGGTAGCGACCAAAACGTCAATTTCGCCCTTGCTGAAACGGTCTTCAACATCGGCCCTGTCTTTGTCCCAGTCGGTGCTGTGACCGTCTACTCTCGGCATTGCGCCCACGACAAGTTTTTCCTCGCTCAGAAAATCGGACAGGCTTGTGTTGATTTCGTTGATGAGCTCGCTGGTCATCGAGAGCTGGTTGGCGAATATGAGCACGTTGGGATACCTCTTCTTGCTTTCGACGAAGTACTTGAAAATCTGCTGCACGGTCTTAGTCAGGCAGGCGTTGGGGGTGTAACCCTTGGCCATAAGGAACAGGTGTGACCGCACGTAGCCGTTTGCCTCGGCTTCAGCCGTTCCAGCGCGTATCTTGGCGTATTCCGCGTTAATTCTCTCAATGGTCAGGCGCTTGCCCAGGAACTTTTCAACGAACTTTTCCGGCTGGTTGAATGTCGCGCTTGAAAAAATGAACAGTGGTTGATACTTTTCGAGGCTGTTAATATCCTTCACTGCCTTGACCAGACGGCTTATTACGAACGAAACCTGCGACCCAAAGCTTCCTCGGAGCTGGTGTGCCTCGTCAAAGACTACTATCTGCGGGTAACTGACGTTGAGGGGCGGGCTGAGCTTGGAGTGGCACTGGCTACAGGTTCTCTTGCTCAACTGGGCGAATGGCACATCGCAGTTGTTACAACGCAGTATGCTTCGACCAAAGATGGCGTGCTGGTTTGGGCTTGCAAAGAGCCGGTAACTCATCATATCCGGCGTGGCAATCAGAATCTCCGGCGGGCTCGAATAGATTGTTGTGCGGGTGGGTCGCAACATTCTGTTGAGGAATCCGATTAATTCCTGTGATTCCTGTAGGCTTCCTCTGTGAAGCGAGCACTGCTTGTTTTCCCTGCCGCTGCAGAAGACCTCCCATCGAAGGACTTGGCCGGGGGTTCCCCATTCGGTCTCGTCTTCGGCTTCCTCATTCTTTGAGGCATCTGCCTGTTCGAGTTTGAAGCTGATAACCAGCCTGGAACCGCAGTTCGGACATTTGTACCGCAGTTCTTTCTGGAGTTCCGGAACTCCCTTTTCTTTCATTTCCTGTTTGATGTCAAAGTCGCTGTAGGTGTTGCCATGCAGAATTCCCATCGATACTATCTGGTTTATGCCGCTGTTCTTGAGGTGAAGGTTGCCGAACCACAGAAGCCTGAGAATAGTGTCTGCTTGGTCGTGGCATAGGGCCTTCGTGGGATAGAAAAGGATGGCTTTGACGCCGGGCTTTCCACTCCCAAGTTTGTCAATGAAGCAGTATGTTGCTATTGGAATGAGGAAGGCCAAGGTTTTTCCGCCGGCAGTTCTTGCTGCAATGATGACTGCTTTTCCGGAGCCGATGGAGTTGAGAATCTTGCGTGTGCTCTCCTCCTGAAAGACGTATAGGTTGCCGATCTGCATATTGTCGCGAAGGGCATCAGTCAGGGCATCTGACACCGTGCCGACCGTGCTGGAGGGAATGGCATTTAGCTGCACGTACTCCCTGATTGCGGTTGTCAAGAAATCGGCTGTGGCAGAGGCGCTCTTCATCACCGACGGAACTGCCTCCCTGTCGATTGCATAGTCTCTGAACATAACTCCGCCGTTTGCAGAGCGGTAGACGCTGTTTATCGTGTGCATTCCAACCACCCCGCGTGCCGTCGGTCTCCACTGTTGCCTGAATCCGTCAATCTTGCTCACAATTCCCTCCACCTCAAAGAAGTAACCGACGTTCCAGGTTTCGCTGTCTGCATCGTAAACCTGATAGCGGAAGTCTTTCTGTAGCTCGGGAGAAACGGGCGTCGTCATCGCTGGCCTCTCCGTAAGCCATCCCGCCTCGTTGGTGAGCCTGACAATTAGGCTGACAACGTCTGGCTGACCTGTGGGCTTGATGGAAACCGCAAGCGAAAAACTCGGAATATACGCTATTTCCGTGGCCAAGTAGAGCCGTTCTTCTTTTCCTCTTCGTTCGGGTCGAGGTTCCCAGCGCTTCATAAGCGTATAGGGCTCATCGAGAGTGCAGAGGTGGGACGCCACATCCGGAAAGTCCTCGTTTGGGACGGACACCTTAGCAACCCCGTCCTTCAGCAACTTTTTGATGGAAGAAGAGTACAGCAGCTTTCCAGCCGTGTCGAAAATCTTCACCTCTACATTCAGTTCTTTCGCATTCACTATGGAGGCCCTAAGTTCAACCTTCCTGAATGGGTCCTGCGTCTCGCTTTCTTCATTGCCGTGAAGCATCGTCGGCGGGGCGATTCTGAGATAGAAAGAATAAGCTAGGTCAACGCGGTTCGTCTCGGAAACTCTCTGCAGATTCGCCCTGAAACCTGTGACGTAGGGAATTATTCTCTCGCTCGTTTCCTCCTCAATCTTTTCTGAGAAAACCTCATCCTCTTCCTCTTTGAAGGCGACCAATCTGGTGGTTGCCTCTGCCTGCGGTTTCCTGTAACGAGGCCCCAATAGGGCTATGTGAGGACGCTTCTCAAAATTCTTGGCTTTCAAATAATTAGCGATATTCTCGGCAAGCTGGACAGCCTCTGAGCTTGTGAGATAAGACATTAACTACACCGCTTGAAATATTAGGTCCACTCAATCTATAAACTTTAGGTTGTTCACTTCTGGACTTATGACTGGCCAAACACACCTAGCCGAAAGCACGACGTTCCATAAAATAGATGCAGAAATCGTTCATCGGACAGACTGAGCATCTGGGGTTCTTGGCGCGGCACACAAGAGAGGCAAAGTCCAGAGTTCCGAGGCCTAACTCTCTTCCCTTGCCCTTCGGGATAACGTCCTCGGCAAGTTTCCACATCGCTCTGTCTGTTCTAGCCCGCTTTTTTGATGATTTGATGCCGAAAATCCTGTCGAAAACCCTCAGCTGGTTCGTGTCGAGAAGAGGCAGATCCTCGCCGTACGCCAAGCAAAGAACCGCGTTTGCGATGTATTTTCCAACACCTGGCAAAGAAAGTAGCGCCTTCTTGTCGCGCGGTATCTGCCCGCTGTGCTTTTCAGCGATTTCCTTGGCTGTTTTCTTAAGACGGACTGCTCTGACGTGCTCAAGCCCCAGCGGCGTTATGGTCTCCTCGATACGATTAAGAGGAGTTCTTGCGAGGTCTTGAACGGACGGAAACCGGTCGAGAAAGATGCGGAATACTTCTTCCGCCTGTTTTGAGGTGGTTTTCTGAAGCATCATCTCGGCAACAAGTATTCTATAGGGGTTTCGGGTTTCTCTCCACGGAAAACTTCTGGCGTTAGACCTGAACCATGCTAAGAGACGTCCTGCGAAGAGGCTAAAACGTTGCTTTTGATCATTTTCAATCAATGCAATACAGCCTGAGCCTGCTCTTTCCTTTTCTCACCAGCTTCCATCAAGTGAGACATAACCTTGTCCGCAATGCCGTTGGCCATAAAGACCGGTACGGCATCCGCCACCTGCTGATACTCCCTTGACACGCTACCGAAAAAGCGGTAACGATCAAAGAAACTCTGAAGCCTTGCTGCTTCCCTGACAGAAAGCAGACGGTGCTGAAAAGGGTGCAGGAGAACTGCCTTGCGGACGTGAACTATAGTCGGTGCGGGTTCCCTCCAGCGCAACCGTCTGTAGATGTTGCTGTGCACATATCCTGTTTGAACACACACTATGCCTTCCTTCAGGTTCGACGGAAGCTTGGGCCACACGTCGTTGAGCGACTTTCCTTGTGGAATTCTCTTGAACCTTTTTATGACATTGGGGTCGATGCTTCCGCTTTTTGATGTGGCATGGTTGAAAAGTTTCGGGCTGTTCTCCCTCATCAAACTCTGGTATCTATTCTGGGGCTTCTTCCCATAATCCGCTATTTCAGAGCCTCCTCCACCCTCAGGAAGCGGCGGCAAATCGCTGATTGCAGTGCTCACCTTCAACGTTGCCTTCTTCCTCTTGCTGATTGCACCGAGAGACGTTTTCAGCCTGGTTCCAAAAACAAACGTCCGCCTACGCTTCTGCGGTACGCCGAAATCAACCGCGCAGAAAGGCTCGCTCTTCGACTCGTAGCCAAGTTGTTGAGCCTTTTCTACGATTTGAGCGGAGACGTGACCGTTCCTTTTCGACCTTAGGCCGAGCACATTTTCCATCACGAACACTGTTGGCTTTATCTCCTCTATCAGTCGCAAGAACTCCCAGACGCCGTTTGAAAGCGGATTTTCAATTCCTCCAGATTGTGTGTTCGCAAATGAGAAAGCCTGGCACGGGGGGCCCCCGATCAGAACATCAACGCCCAAGAAGCCTTTTTTTGCCACAAGATCCAAGATTTTGCCGCCGTTGATATTCTCCACTTTGTCCCTAATGAAGTGAACTTCCGGATGATTGAACTTGTAAGTCTGTTCAACATATTCGTCGTTGTCCACTGCCACCGCGACTTCAAATCCGGCGAGCTTGAATCCCTCTGTCAGTCCCCCTGCTCCCGAGTAAACATCGACCGCTACAAAAAGACCATTCTTTTCCGCCGAATTTCGCAGAGAACTGATGAATTGCCCGCTTGCCAACAACTTTACATCCTATTCAGTATATCACCCTTTCACATTCTATCTTTTTCACAGGTCTCAGGATATTAGCGTTGCTTTTTACGCACGCGCAAATTCTCCTGCGTTGATGAACGGGTTCAATTTAGGCTCTGCAAACTACACACTAGATGGAAGGGTACCTTTGTGTTGCGCTTTCAAGCGCATCTGTTCCAAAGAAACTCGACAGGAACTCAGAGAATTCTCTCCTTTGAGATTCTATCCTGAACCATCTCGTAAACAATGATTTGAACGTGAAGTGCTTTCCAGTTTTTTCTCGCAGATACCTCTCGAATTCTGAAGTGAAAAGAACAAGGCCACCCTGAGAAACCACGTAGCTAGCGAAACTCTGCTCTTTCTCACTTTTACCCGCACTCGGAACCACCATAACAGGCACAATATTCGCCTTAGGCGCAAAAACTCTCACAGGAATTCCACGCTCGCTTTTCAATGTCAACAACGTACCAAAATCCAGTGTATCCCCAATCTTCTGCAAGTAGTCATCCCAATCTTCCCTACTCAAATCTCGTTTATACCTGGACTCAAAAATCAAGTAAATCCGTCTCGGGATCCTCTGTGAAAAGGGTGCAAGATCGATAAACAGCACTCTGTCGAATTCTGATAGATTTTTACTTGTCCGTTTTCGAACAATACAGTTGAACTTTTTCTTTCCGTCTCGGGTAATGTGAAAAAGCCAGTCCATATTCTCTGCTTTAAGATCACGATTATTCCACATTTTTTGCATTGCGTATCCGAAGAAGTCTTCAATGGCATGGCCCTGCCTAAAATAGAGAGAGGACTTTGATTCCTTCATCTTCTGCCAATAAGCAATCTGCTTCTCGACTTCATCGTCTGTTAACATATCTTTGATATAGTAGAAAATCTCTCCACCAACCTCCTTGGCCGCTATGTCAGTGTAGATGCTGCACAGCGTTTTCATCAATTTCTCTTTTCTAGATTCTTCAGATCCTCCAAATATCTCAACCTTGGGAGTAAAGCGCCTCTCAGTCTCTGAATTTAATTTAATCATTTCATAGATGCTTTGTCTATAATCACTCAGAACATCATGCTTATTCAGGCGATTACTGAACTGCAATGGTGTTACGAACCACAAATATCCTCGATCAAAAACAGTTACCTTGCTATAATCAGGATTAAACCAACCTTTCGAATATACACGACCGCGACCCTTCAAGTAGCACAAAGCCTTTCTGACAGTTTCTTTCGGGACTTGAATCTTCGTCGCTATTTCATCTGAAAAAAGAGCAACATCTGAGCAGTTTAATTGTGCGATTACTTTTGCTGACGCGTTATTTTTGTGATGAAGCGCGTTAGGAGAAAACGTCTCAAACAACAGTCTTTCTGTTATTATCTCATTTATCCTTAGCATAGGGCGCCAACGGTGATATCTGACTTCTAAAGAAATCGGAGCTGGACCTTTTTGTTTTACATAGAAGCGCATTCGCCGCGGAGTCCACTGGAGCTTTCCTCTCTTTTCCTCCAGCATGTATGCGTTCACTATTCTGGTGGCTAGCAGATCGCCTTTCTGCCACATCTGATGAAGTAAAGAGTCCAGCTTTGTTACCTTGGTTTGCTTCGCAATTTCAGGTGGAGCCCTTGGTAGACCATCGCTCATGAGTTCAAGCACTTTCTCTCTTCGAGTCTTATGTGGAACATCCAAAGCCATCATCGCTGGTTACGTAGTCTGGTATTCTACTCTATTGATAAACGTTTCTCCTTAAAGTAGTTCCTAATCTGCTCACGCACCCATTCAGCAAAGCTCTTGTATCCATCGGCACGTATAGCTTCAAACAGTTGCCTAGCTGTATCTTTGTCCAACTCGAACCTAATCGAGTGCTTCTCTTTGGTCAAATCCTTCCCTTCCCACTTATTTAGTAATTAAGGCGATTTTTAAAAGCCTTCTTGTAGAATCTCTGCATGTACAGAAAATAGATATAAAATCGGCAAGATTCAAGCCGTTTTCATAGTTAAGCACCTGATATTCGACAAAAATGCAGTTCAGTTTGCAAGCCTAAGAGTGCTAGTCCTTGTGAACTACCTCTGGTATGGTCTTTCTTCTATCTAACATGCCAAGTCGTTCAATGATTTCGTATTGAGCTGATCAAAAAAGTGGATGGACAAACGTCTTCATTTTCAGCTGTCTTACTTCTTGATGAGAAGAAGGATAGCCTTTTCAATTTCCTTTGAAATGACGCCGCCGTGCGTTTTGCCGTGTTTTTCGACTAAGTATTTCATAAATCTATTCCACACGTCTTCGTCAACGTAAATAGTTGTTCTTCTCTTCGTCATGAAATGTATCCCTTAGACCACGTTTTTAACGTCATAACCCTAAATGCTTTATACGACATGATGTCATAACATCACAACGTCAAAGCAACACGCGCGCTCTCCGACAGGGAGTGAAACAACTTGAGTAGGAAGATGTCTAGAAGCGTGGAATGCCCCAAATGTAAAAGTTTCGCAACGGTTGTTGAAAGAACGAAGGATTTCAAATACGTTCTGGAATGCAAAAACTGTGGACAGTTTGAAATCACCAGTTCAGAAGAACGGACAGCTCGTTTACACTACACAAAAAGGATGAAAGACTGGGCAAAAAACCCGAGTCCCTTAAGTGTTCCAACTCAGATTAGGAACAAAAATGCCAAGATGATAAAACAAGATCTACTTAATGGGATAAAGTACTATCCAATAATAGCAAAAGGATTAAGCTCCAGATTCAAGACTATAGGATATCTTAGAATAGTCAAAAGAAGTCCCGAAGGCTGTTTCACGATCGATAGTGAAAGCATCAGCGTGAACGATATTGCCAACATGCAATGGAAAGAAGCCTCAGAAAAATATGAGTTACAGAAAGGTGTCGAGTGGTACTGCGTAGAAGGCACTTATGGCAAGTTTACGCTAGTACGATGTTTAACGGACGACCCGAACTCAGGCGCAGTTATCGAAAGATTCTTTTTGAAACCACGATAGTAAGGGATTTGCAGAATAATTCGCTTAAGTACCATTACTAGATTAGAACGCCTTCCGTTTCAAGAAGCGACGTGGGAGTGGAAATATAATGAAAACTGATGTCAAAGAAATAAGGTTGCAAGTCTGGGAGGAAATCATTGGTAAATGCGTTAAATTCGAAACTGAAAAGGATCAGGTGGTCGTTATCCTTAGAATATGCGGTCGAAGAGTGCGAATGGCTTACACACGCGACTCCCAGGAAGGAATCATTCTTAAAAGGTTTGGAAGAAAACTAGTAGGACAAAAAATAGG
>Ga0315282_10006255_pt1 | contig 20006 bp, 18 predicted proteins | sample YL17G07_20_MG_FD_203693 | JGI IMG/M metagenome (GOLD analysis project Ga0315282, IMG submission 203693) | Sediment microbial communities from Yellowstone Lake, YNP, Wyoming, USA - YL17G07_20 | ecosystem: Environmental > Aquatic > Freshwater > Lake > Sediment | place: USA: Wyoming | collected... | reverse complement strand
GGTTATCCTCGCAGTAGAATTGCATCCACCCCGTGTCCCTCTGGGAGAGGCTGTCCCCCTGGTCGCACCACATGGTCCAGGGAGCGGACATGGCCCGGTTGACATTGGCCATCACAATGGGCAAACGGGCCCCCGCGGCCCAGTGCAGGACTTCGTGCATCAGGGCCAGCCCCTGGGCGGAGGTCGCCGTGAAGGCTCTGGCGCCCGCTGAGGCCGCGCCGATGCAGCAGGCCATGGCCGAGTGCTCGGACTCCACCTTGACGAAATCAGCCTTGAGCCTGCCGCTGGCGCAGAAATCCGACAGGGCCTCCACGATGGTCGTCTGCGGTGAAATCGGATAGGCCGGAATCACCTGTACCCGCGAAAGCATGGCGCCGTAAGCCACGGCCTCGTTCCCGGAAATTACTCGCTCCATTTTTCTTCCTCCAGGCTCATGGCCGACCGGGGACACTCCACGGAGCAGATCCCGCAGCCCTTGCAGTGGTCGTAATCGACCTGGTATTCGTTCTCTTTTTCTCTGAAAGAAATGGCCACATCCGGGCAGACCATCAGGCAGACATTGCAGCGGATGCAGTTTCCGCAGCTGAAGCAGCGCTCCGCTTCCTTCCTGGCCCTGAGCCCGGAGAGCCCGCCATGAATCTCCTTGAACCCCCGAACTCGTTCCTTCGGGGAAAGCTTTGGAACCTCTGCTCGGGGTACCGGAGGAAAATAATCGAGGTTGATCTTTTCAAACCCGGCCACCCGAAGAAGGTTCTCCGGCGGGTCCCCCACCTCACCCCTCAGGTGGAGGTCAATGGCCCGGGCAGCCCTTCTCCCGGAAGCGATGGCCTGCGATACATACCCTTCCCCAGTGGCCGCGTCCCCGCCGGCAAAGACGCCGGGGAGGCTCGTCCTTCCCCAGGAATCAATGGCGATCAAACCGTTTGTCGTCTTCATACCACGGGGCAGGAAAGAGAGTTCGGCTTTTTCCCCCACGGCTAAGATCACGCTGTCGGCCGGCAAAACAAATGAAGACCCTTTTATGAAAACAGGTGTTCTCCTTCCGCTCTTATCCACCTTCCCCGGTTTTGTCCGCGAGCACTCGACTTCCCTGACCTTCCCATTCTTGCCGGGAATCCTGAGTGGAGCGGCGTTGAAAATGAACCCAACACCCTCCCTGACAGCTTCCTCCACTTCCCCGGGAATGGCCGGCATATCTTCTTTCGCCCTCCGGTAGACGACCGTGACCTTGCTTCCAAGCCTCCAGGCTACCCGGGCAGAATCGACGGCCGTGTTCCCCCCGCCGACTACAATTACTTTTTTCCCCGGGGGGATGCTTTTCCCCGAGTTGGCCTCTTTGAGAAAGGCCAACCCGTGCCAGACTCCCCTTAAATCCTCCCCGGGGATCCCGGGTTTCCGTTCTTCCTGGGCACCGGTGGCCAGAAAAATGGCCCCATTGGGCTTCAGGTCATCCATCCCAAAATCGATTCCGAACCTTTGCCCCGTCCGGATCTTTACTCCCGCCGCTTCAATCCGCTCAACCTCCCTGTTTAAAATTCTCCTGGGCAGGCGATACGGGGGGATTCCATAACGCAGCATGCCCCCGGGATCATTCATGGCTTCATAAACTTCAACCGCGTACCCCTTCCGACCCAGGTAATAAGCGCAGGAGAGGCCTGCCGGGCCGGAGCCGATCACGGCAATTTTCCCATTTCGCTTGATGATTTTGCCGCCATTACGACTTCCTTCTCTCATCCCCCAGTCGCCGATAAAACGCTCCAGGGCATTGATGGACAGGGCTCCGTCGTACTCTTTGCGGTTGCAATCTCCCTCGCAGGGATGGTGGCAAACCCGTCCGCAGATGGAGGGAAACGGGTTGGCCTCCAACATCTTCTGCCAGGCTTCTTCCGGCTTACCATCTGCCAGGGAGGTTAGGTAAAAGGGAATGTCCTGCCCGATGGGGCAGGCTTTGGAACAGGGCGCCCGCAGAGAAATATAGGAAGGTCGCAGGTACCTCCAGTTTCCCGTCTTGTTCCAGAGCGTGGACTGCAGGGATACCGAAAGGATGGGGACATCTTTAAAATTTTTGATGACAATCTTTTCTTCCACTCTCGCACCTTTCAATCCTGGGGGGACGACCGGCCGTTCGTCCCCGCGATTTATGATTCCTTCTTTTCTCAGCGGATTTTCACGCTGGCGTAGGCCTCCCGGGCCGCGGCCTCGTTCTCTTTCCCTTTCCCCGGAACCGACTCCCTCACAGTCTCCGCCAGAGCTTCGATCCCTAAAATCCCGGTCGCCCTGGCAAAACCGCCGAGAATGGCTGTGTTCACGATGGGCTCGGTCCTGGACCCGAGTTTGTACTTTTGAGCAATGCCGCTGGCATCTACCGTGGCCACCTGAAAATGAGCCGGAAACGGGAACGACGCGGGCACCTGAGCGCTGTTGAGGATGATCCATCCCCCTTCCTTGAGACCGGCGGTTACATTGACGGTCTTGTAGAGGACCGGGTCGAGGACGATCACACAATCCGGGGTGTACACCTCGCTGTGGATGCGGATCTTTTCCCTGTCGATCCGGGCAAAGGCCGCCACCGGAGCCCCCCTTCTCTCGGCCCCGAAGGTAGGAAAAGCCTGGACCTTCTTTCCTTCTTTGGCCGCGGCCATGACGAGCATCTTGGAGGCAACCACCGCTCCCTGCCCTCCCCGGCCGTGGATGCGAATCTCGATCATTCTCTCTTCCCCCTTTTCAACACCCCAATTGCCGGGCAATGATCAGGCGCTGAATTTCCGACGTACCTTCGGCAATCTCGTTGGCTTTCACGTCCCGCCAGAAACGCGAGACCGCGTACTCATTCATAAACCCGTATCCCCCGTGGACCTGCAGGGCCTGGTCGGCGCAATACTTGGAGGTCTCGGAAGCAAAAAGTTTGGCCATGGCCGCTTCCCTGGTGAATGGAATCCCGCTGTCCTTCATCCAGGCCGTCTTGTAGAGGATCAGCCGGGAGAGTTCCACCCGGGTAGCCATCTCAGCTAATTTGAGCTGGATGGCCTGGAACTTCGCTATGGGCTGGCCAAACTGGACACGGGCTTTAGCGTATTTCAGAGCTTCCTCGAAGGCCGCCTGGGCCAACCCGAGGGAGACTGCGGCCAGGCCGATGCGGCCACCGTCGAGGGAGGCCAGAAATTGCCTGAAGCCGCTTCCTTCCTCTCCGAGGGTATTGCTTCGAGGCACCCGGCAATCCTCAAAGATCAGCTCCCGCGTATCCGAGAGATGCCAGCCCAACTTGGAATATTTTCTCCCCACCGTGTACCCCGGAGCTCCCCGGGGGACAATAATGTTGCTGATCTCCCGTTCCCCTTCCTTTCTGCCCGTCACTGCCGTGACAATGACCACCTTGCTCAGGTCTGTCCCGCCGTTGGTGATAAATTGTTTTGTCCCGTTAATCACCCAATCGTCTCCCCGGGGGATGGCCGTCGTTTGGGTGGCCCCGGCATCGGAACCGGCGTTGGCCTCGGTCAGGCCGAAAGACCCTAAAATCTCTCCCCGCAAAAGGGGCGGAAGCCACTCCCGCTTCTGGGCTTCGCTGGCAAAGCGATACAACACCGAGGAAACCAGGCACTGAAGGACCAGGTTTATGGCGATTCCGGGAGAGCCCCGGGAGAGTTCTTCCACGGCAATAGCATAGGAAAGGGCATCGCCCCCCACTCCGTCATACTCTTCGGGAAAGCCGAGGCCGAAGAGGCGCAATTCGGCCATCTTATTCACGATGGGGTAAGGAAATTCTTCCTCCCGGTCCAGTTCCTCAATGACCGGCAGGATTTCCCGCTCCACAAACTTGCGTACCATTTCCTGAATGGAACGCTGCTCTTCAGAAAGGTTAAAATCCATAAAAACTCAGTTTTCCTTTGTCCATTAATGCATCACCGCCCCGCCGTCCACGTTGATGGCCTGGCCCGTGATGTTCCGCGCTTCCTCCGAGACCAAAAAAGCGACCAGATTGGCCACATCCTCGGGCGTTTGCGACCGGCGCAGAGGCGTGACCGCTTTCACCCTTCTTTCGAAAATCTCCTCCAGACTCTTATCAGACAGAGAAGGGAAATTTTCCTTGAACCACTGGGCCAGGCTCTGCCACATGGGTGTCCAGACGTATCCCGGGCAGACGGCGTTCACCGTGATCAGATGGCGTCCCAGTTCTTTGGCCAGGACCTGGGTCAGGCCAATCACTCCAAACTTGGACGCGCTATAGGCGCCGATGAATTCCTCCCCGGATTTGCCGCTCACGGAAGAAATATTCACGATCCTCCCCCGCTTGCGGGGAATCATCTCTTTGGCCACAGCCCGCGAGCATAAGAAAGATCCCCTGAGATTGACCCGCATCGGCTTCTCCCAATCCTCTTCGGAGAGGTCAATAATGAGCCCCGTGCTTCCGGCGCCGGCATTGTTGACCAGGATATCAATCTGGCCATAATTCTCCAGACTCTCCTTGACCATGCGTCCCACGTCTTTTTCGGCCGAGACATCCGCTGTTAGAGCCAGACCGCGCCTTCCCCGGGCGACAATCTCCTGGACCACCTTTTCGGCAGCCTCCCCGTTCAGGTCCGCAGCCACGACGGCCGTTCCTTCTGAAGAAAGACGCAGGGCGATTGCCCGGCCCATCCCGCTGCCCGCACCGGTGACGATGGCCACCTGACCATTTAGATTATACATGGCCGTCCAACCCTTTCCCAAAATTACCCCTTCGCTGAAAGCTGAGCTCTCGCTTCCTCTTTCGCAGAATTTGAGAAACAGGAACCTTTCTGGCCATGCGCAGCCCTGACGGAAAAAGCGAAGGGAGATCGAATTGCACCATGGAGAAATTTACCATACAGTAGCCCCCTTTTGTCAATTCAAGACTTGCCGCCGAAAGACCCGGCCCATTCATTTTTGGCTGCCACTCTTATCGTGGCCCGCATTAAATTCCTTCTCATATCATGGAATCAGAACAAAGGGAGGCAAGCCGCAAGATCATCTTGATTCTGCGGCCTTATTCTGTTATTGATGAAAGTGATCCCGTAAGGGCAACTCATGATTGTCCCTACATCTTCCGAGAAGATTACAACGGGTGGGTTCGTTTTGTCTCTCAAGAATCCTTTCTTTTTTGTAGCCTTTGCAATCGTTTTTGTCGTCCTCCAGGTGGGGATAAGCTTTTACAGCATTAACTCCTTCCTGGATGGGGACCTCCTCGTAGGCTTTTCGTTTTTCCTCCTTGTTCCTTTTTTGGCCTTTCTCATGGCCCTTTATTATGCCTGGTTTCGCCGCCAGCGTCGTCAAAGTTCTCCTTCGCAAACAGCCGGCGAAAACTCCAAATGACGAGACAATATAACCTTTCTATTTTCCTGGCCTACCCCCAGTTTTAGTCATTGTTTATGTATCCTGGCCCGGGTGTATGGACGATGAATGAAGGAATAACCGGCCGGTCCTCAAAACCGCTAAGCGCAGAGCGCTATGCGTATGGCGAATAAATCCACGCCCCATCCATGGAAGGATCACCGCCTTGTTGTTCCGAATGGGGCGCACATGCACCCGGGCCTGATATCTCTGATAAAAGCTAAGGGCGCGCGGGTTCCTATTTTCCCCTCGACAATCACGCTCTGCTTTTATATTTTTCTTCCTATTGGGGACCCTTAAGAATCCCTTTTCATTTCTTCTGGGCAACGAAGCGACAAAGAAAACGTTTGTTTGATGATCCGGATTGACCGCAACCCGGGCTGTTCATGATATCGTCGCGGAAAGGTGATAAGACGGAAGGAAGCTGGAGGTGAAGCGCCACAGATTCTGAAGGCGCTCATCCATCCAATCTAAAGCCGATGGAGGTGCAAGGATGAAGATGAGGAGTGCATGGATGGTTGCAGGAGTTCTTGGGGTAATCCTTTTCGCTGGCATGGTTGCCCTACCGCCCACTCTCTGGGCCCAGGCTAAACCCGTCGTCTGGAATCTGCCCCATGTAGCTGCCCCGACGTATTACCATATCCTTAATCTAAATGCTTTTGCCGAGAAGGTGAAAGAAAAGAGCAAGGGAAGGATGGAGATCCGAGTCCATCCCGCCTCCTCCCTTTATCCCCAGCCGGAATTGATCCCGGCAGTGGTGGAGGGTAGAGTGGAGATCGCTCCCGTCCTCACCTCCTACCTGGTGGACCTTTTCCTTCCCATGGGGGTTCTCGAGCTGCCCTTCATGACCAGTTCCATAGAAGAACATCGGGCAGCAGCCATGAAAATGCGCCCCTTCTACCAGGAGCAGTTCGCCAAGAAAGGACTACTCCTCATGTCCATTGAAACCTGGCCATCACAGCAGCTCTTTTCGACCAAGAAGCCTATTGCAAAGGTAGAGGACTGGAAAGGACTCAAGGTCCGGATTTATGGCCTGGAGGCTGCAGAACTGACCAAGTCCCTCGGAGGAGCTCCGGTGAATATCCCCTTCGGTGAGGTTTACACGGCCTTGCAGCGGAACGCGGTTGACGGAGCCGTCACCTCGGCCACCAATGCCGAACCGATGAAATTCTTTGAGGTGACCAAGTATCTGAACTACTGGTATCTCAGCGGCGCCCATCCGGAATTTTTGGCGGTCAACAAGAAAGCCTGGGATGCCCTTTCGCCCGATCTTCGAGAGGTGGTAACCGCTTCTCTGAAGGAAGTTCGCTTCGAAGAAAAGGAATGGGAGGATGCCATTTCCTGGGATGCACGGGCCAAAAAAAGAGTTCAGGAGCTGGGGATGACCGTTGTCGATGTCCCAAAATCAGAGATCGAGAAGGCCCGGAAGATGGCCCAGCCAGCCTGGGATGTCTGGACCAAGCGAACCGGGGCTGACGGCAAACGGGCAATGGAGCTGGCCTTGAAGGCTCTGGGAAGGTAATGTTTCCCTGGTTACCAGGTAATTTCATTCGGGGGCGATGCCCGCATCGCCCCCCTAATTCCGGAAGAATGCGCCCATGACCGCCCATGAATCCTCCCATTGCCCGGTCCTGGATCGGGTATCGGGCGGCACGTCCTCGTTTATCGCCGGGTTGGCCGTGCTGGCGATCACCTTGATGATCACCTTTGACGTACTGATGCGCTATTTCTTCAACCAACCACAGCTCTTCGTGGATGAACTGGCTTCTTTTCTTCTGGTGGGGATCATCTTCCTGGGTCTGGCCCAGACATTTCAGAAAGGAGGCCACATCCAGGTTGACTTAGTGACGAACCGGCTCGGCCCGAATGCCCGGAGAGCTTTCCGAATCATCACCCTCGCCGTGGGGATTGTCTTCCTCGGGGTCGTTGCCTGCGAGACCGTGGTCAGCTCTATGATCGCCTACCAGCAGGACCGTGTTTCGGCGGTGATGATCTATCCTCTCTGGATCCCCATGCTCCTGATCCCGATCGGCGTGGTGTTCATGATGCTTGTCATGATGGCGAGCCTGATTCATGAATGGAAGACCGGACAGAAGAAGGCAAGCGAAGGCCCGGAAGAAATGCATACGGAGAGTGCTGATTGAGTGACGCGCTTCTGGGCACTGTCCTGATTGCTGGCCTTTTCCTTTTCCTTTCCATGGGGCTCGAGGTTGCCCTTTCCCTGGGCTTTATGGGGCTCGTCGGGCTCATTCTGCTCAAGGGCTGGACTGCCGGGATCAGCGTCATCGGCTCCATCATCTGGTCGAATGCCTCAAGTTTTTCTTTAGTCGCCGTCCCCCTGTTTATCTTCATGAGCGCCATCCTCCTCCATTCGGGGATTGGTTCCTCTCTTTACACCGCAGTGTCCCGCTGGGTCTCCTTCTTACCCGGAGGATTGGCCGTGGCCAGCATCTTTGCCTGCGCCATTTTTGCCGCCGTCTCCGGCTCCAGCGTGGCCACGGCTGCCACCATCGGCCTGATTGCCATTCCCGAGATGGAGAAACGCGGCTACCAGCGGGAGCTGATGTACGGTTCCCTGGCTGCGGGCGGCACCCTGGGCATTCTCATCCCGCCTTCGATCCCGATGATCCTCTATGGAGTGATGACCGAAACATCGGTAGGCCAGCTTTACATGGCCGGAGTGATCCCCGGGATCATCCTGAGCATAATATTCGCCTCCTACATCATCATCCGCTGCTTGCTCCGCCCGGAACTCGCTCCGAGGGAGGGCCTCGAAGAGGTGGCCTGGAGGGATCGGGTCCGTTCCCTTATCGAGGCCGCGCCCGTAGTGCTGCTTATTTTCGTTGTCCTGGGTACAATGTACATAGGGGTGGTGACCCCTACCGAAGCAGCAGCCCTGGGGGCCTCTGTCAGTATGTTTCTGGCCTGGGTTTATCGGCGGTTGAGCTGGAAAGTCATCGTCAACTCGTTCAAAGACACGATCGGCCCCACTTCCATGGTCTTGCTGATTATCACCTTTGCCTCGATTTTCTCCCACGTAATCGCTCTCATCGGAGCGCCCAAGGCGATCTTTCGAATCATCACCGGCCTGGGACTGCCCCCGTGGGCGGTCTTTGGCCTTATCTTCCTTCTTCTGATCGCGATTGCTTATGCCCTGGAAGAGCTCTCGGTCATGATCATCATGCTTCCTTTCCTTTTTCCCCTGGTAACAGGCCTGGGCTTCGACCCGATCTGGTTCGGCGTGATCATGATCGTCTGGCTCGAGATGGGCTTCATCACTCCCCCGGTAGGAATCAACCTTTTCGTCATCCAGGGAGTCGCCAAAGGTAGCACTATGAAAGAGATCGCCTGGGGAGCGACTCCCTATGTCATCATGATGATCTTTTTTGTCATTCTCCTCGCCTTCTTTCCGGACATTGCCCTCTGGCTGCCGAGGCAGATGGCCCCCGGTCGATAGGGCCGACTAAGAATGACTCTTTGGCCGACTCCCAGTTTTATTCATCGCCCATTTGGCGCCTTCACATGGGCACCTTCTGGTAACTCCTTCTCATAACATTTTCCAGGAGGTTAAGGGTTAGGTTCTTGGTTTAATGAGGTCGGCAGTGGGGAATACGATAGCGAAAATTTAGTTTAAAAGACCATCAAGAGATTTTTTTCTTGCCGTGGCTCAACATTTGACCCAGGAGTTTCTTTTCCTCTCAACTTATGGGCTTATGCATCTCCTCTTTTTGCCCGTTTTCGCTGTAACCTCCCTGATGGCGGAGGCGATGGCTTCCTTATCGGGGATGACTGACGCCTCGCAGGTGGGCGGGAAAGGGACCGGGACATTGGGGTTGCCCAGTCTCCTGGGAGCAGCTTCCAAATAAGGGAAGGCTTCTTCAGCCACTATGGCTGTAAGCTCGCTCTGGATGCCGCAGTTTAAATACGCCTCATCGACGACTACCAGGGGCGGTGCGTCTTCTTGACAGAGTCAACGATGGTCTGTCTGTCAAGGGGAACTAAGGTGCGGGGATCGATCACTTCGACGCTGATCCCTTCCTTTTCCAGCTCCTCAGCCGCTGATAGAGCATAATGCAATGTCGCCAGCGTGGCCACCACGGTTACATCCCTCCCCACCCTCTTTATATCGGCCTGGCCGAAGGGGATCAGAAAATCGGGTTGATGGTATTCGGGCGGTACCGGCCACCGGGATCGATAAAGGATTTTGTGCTCATAAAAAAGTACCATGTTATTGTCTCTGATCGCCGTCTTCATGAGCCCTTTGGCATCCCTGGCCGTAGAGGGAAGGGCGACTTTGATACCGGGGGCGTGTGCGAACCAGGAATAAAGGCACTGGGCGTGATGGGAGCCAGTGCCCTGTCCCGCTCCGCATGGCAGCCGGACCACCACCGGCACCTTGATCTGTCCCCCGCTCAGGTACCTTAGCATGCCCCCCTGGTGGGTCACCTGATCAATAGCGCAGGATAGAAAATCTCCAAATTGAAATTCCACAATGGGCCTCATCCCGGCCAGGGCCGCGCCTACTGCTGCTCCTACCATTGCTATCTCGGATATAGGGGTATCACGGACCCTATCCTTCCCGAACTCTTGAAGCAGGCCCATGGTGACCCCAAATGCTGGCGCCTTAGCCACATCCTGCCCCATGACAATCACGGTTTCATCCCGCCTCATCTCCTCTCGCAGGGCTTCATTTATGGCACCCCGATAGGAAATCAGCTTCTTTTCTTCAGGGCTGAGCTTTCCTCCATGATCGAACAACCTTTTGGGAAACATCTTACCCTCCCGGTATTAAGTTGCAGAAATTGGCGTGATGAGAAAGACTCTGGGGTCCGGGGGCCAGGGCGTTTCGCTTTGGGCAACGAAGTATTAGCTGAATATGTCTTGGAAAGCTTCCTCCGGATCCGGGAAAGGGCTCGTCCTCGCGAAGGCAACTGCTTTGTCGACCTCCTGATTCACTTCCTGTTCCAGACGTTCCATCTCCCCCTCTGAAAGAACCCCTTCCGCCTTAAGCTGCGCTTTGAATCTCTTGATAGGGCAATTCTGCCATTTCACATCGACCTCCTCCAGGCTGCGGTAATGCTGGGGGTCATCGAAAAGATGCCCGGCCAGTCGATATGTTTTAGCTTCCACCAGGGAAGGCCCCTGACCTTCTCTGGCCCTCTTTGCAGCCCTGGCCACGCCCTCATAGACCGCAACCACATCATTTCCGTCCACTGTGACGCCGGGCATTCCATAGGCAGCAGCCCTGTCGGCAATGTTCTTCACCCTGACGAATTCCTCGAGTTTCAATGAAATGGCATACAGGTTGTTTTCACAGAGGAAGATGACCGGAAGTTCCCAGATGGCCGCCAGGTTCAGGGATTCATGGAATGCCCCCTCGTTGCTGGCGCCTTCACCAAAGAAGCAAAGCGCCAGTTGACGGGACCCTTTCAATTTAAAAGCCAGAGCTGCACCGGCGGCCACTGGAAGCTGGGCTCCCACTATGCCCCCATGCCCACCACCCCGCTTTCCATATCGGTGACATGATAGGACTTGCCCTTGTTGTAGCCCGTTCTCTTGCAAAAGAGGTCAGCCATAATCCTGTTGATGTCCAGGCCCATGGCTATCTGGGGCGCCTGTCCGCGATGGGTGGTGAAGACATAGTCGCCCCTTTTTAGAGCCAGACAGGCTCCTACAGATATCGCTTCCTGTCCGGTACCGATGGAAGGGGGCAACCCTCCCGTCTCCTCCCGCATATAGCATTCTCCCCACTTATTCTCGAAATGCCTGACTAACATCATCTTGCGCACCATCTCGACCTTCAGGCCGGCTTCCATGGCTTTTCCCCTCTTTAAGCTTTCGTATTGTCAAGAGTTATCTTGAAGATAATTCCAGGATTTTATTATCTTCAATAGGCTTCGGTAAGCACCGGGAAAAAATGGCCGTGACTCCTATGCTCCCCATTAGAACCAAACACATATTCATGGTGCAAGACACTTGAAAGACCCAATCTAACTAATCGAGCATGCCCATTTCCTAATCCATTTAGCCCAGCCCGTCAAGCGATTTCTGCACCTCGCCCACCCTCAGTTTTTATCCGGCCAATCAGGCTCAGGCATACGTGCGCTTCACTCGGAAAAACAAGGCGGTAATCCTTCCATGGATGGGGCGTGGATTTATCGCCATGCGCATAGCGCTCTGCGCTTAGCGTTTTTGAGGACCGGCCGGTTATTCCTTCGCTCATCGGCCAAGCATCTGGGCCACGATGAGGGGGTGATAGTTAAAACTGGAGGGGGGCAAGCTGAACAATCTACTTGCTTTTTCCCTTTTTTTTCAGTACCATCGGGCCGTAAGGATTTCGGCTCCCGGCGCGGAATAACCCGGACCGCTTTACGATTGCCTTTTCGGTTACGGCAGCAAAAGAGAGCCACTTAAAGGTCTCGTTACCTCTTGAGGCGATATGAGAGAAGGCGCTCAATTTAAATAATCCAATGGGGAGGTGGCACGATGAAATCCAAGATATTGGTGGTTTTATTGGCAGCCATAATTGGGTCGAGTTTTTGGATAGTTAGAGGGGCCGAAGCCGCAGACCCGATCAAACTGGGAGCCATAATGCCCCTGGCCGATATCACCGGCGATCAAGGGGCCAAAGCCATGAAGCTGGCCGTAAAGGAAATCAACAAGGCCGGTGGGCTCCTGGGCCGTCAGGTTGTGCTCATCGTGGTCGATGACGAGATGAAACCGGAAAAAGGGGCGGCCGCGGTGGAGAAATTAGTCACGGTGGATAAAGTGGATGTGCTAATCGGCGGCATGGCCAGCGGTGTGCATCTGGGTCAGATCCCGATTTTGAAAAAATACGAGAAGGTGACCGTTTGGATGGGTGCTGCATCCTCCCGTTGTGAACAGGCCCTCGGTGCTGCCGCCAATTGGTACTTCCACCTTCATCCCTGGGACTACCAGCAGGGGGAGAGTTATTTAGAAGGCTGGACAGCGATCAGCCAGCAGCGGTCTGAGGTCAAGAGAGGGAAATGGTTTATGGCTTACGAAGAAGGGGCATTCGGCACTGCTTCCTTCAAAGCCGGCCAGGCCCAGTTCAAAGAGTGGCTCACGCCCGAAGGGAAACCGAGTCAAGTTGAGGGAGAACCCTTCAAGAGTTCGGCCCTGGGGGGTGGAGACTATCGCACCGTACTCCGGCATGCGAAAGAATTTAAACCGGATATCTTTCTCTGGGCGGGATATGATGCCGATGCCCTCCCGATCATGGAGCAGTCGAAGGAGATTGGCTTTGCTCCTCCCGTATTCATCGGAGCCCCCCCGGGCTGGCCGGCTGATTTCGGCAAATCCCCGCTGGCCGAGGGGGTGACCCTGTACGGCATGTGGGCCCCTTCCATCAAAGAGGTAAGCAAGGTGAGCAAACATTTCTGGGAGGCTTACATCAAAGAGTATAACCAGGAACCGGCTACTTATTTTGCTCCTCTGGCCTACACGAATGCCTTTTTTGTGGCCGAGGGCATCAAAAAAGCGAAGACCCTGGAAAAAGCTGCTTTAATCAAGGCGCTTGAAGAGACGAAGTATGTTTCGCCAATCGGAGAGACTCTGGCCATAAAACCGAGCAGGATAATTAAGCACCAGGGTTTCACCAAGCAGAAGATCCTCCAGTGGCAAAAAGGGCAACAACAGGTTATCTGGCCCTTTGAATTTGCAACGTCCAAGCTTGCCTATCCCTTCCCGAGCTGGGATAAACGTTAATTTTTCTCAATCCCTGGACTACCCTCACCCTGCCCTCCCCCTCAGGGAGTGTGTCGCAACCCGAGTGGGAGGGCTTGGTCGTGAGCCTTCGGCCTGAGCTCGGTCGAACGCTCAGCCGAGCGGCTTAAGACGGGGGGAATAAAAACTTGCCTCTATGATGAGCCTGATTGGAAAGCTCAAACAGCGAAATTATCAAATCGCCTTTATCTGCCTGATCCTCGCCGTTCTTTTAGGGCTTTGGAAACCCCATGTGCTCATTGAAGGACTGCAGAGGGCCTGTCTCTACGCGGTGATCGCCCTTCCCATGGCGCTCATCTTGGGGATTGTGGGCATCATCAATCTGGCCCACGGCGACTTCATGATGTTGGGGGCTTACTTCGCCTACTGGCTTAATGTCTACACGGGTATGGACCCGCTCGTGGCCATCCTTCCCGCTTTGTTAGCTTTTTTTCTGATTGGCATGGCCAGCTACAGGGCTATTATCAGGTATGTCCTGGGCGCCCCGGAGTTGAATCAGCTCTTATTGACTTTTGGCCTGGCCATGGTGTTGGAGCAATTGGCCAACCTGATATGGACCTCCCGTCCCATGAAGCTGCCCTTAAAATACGTTTCGGCCTCGGCTACCATCGGTTCTTTTACCTTTGGAACCTATGAATTCATCTATGTGGGGGCAGCCATCATCGTGCTCGCTGGACTCTTACTATTTTTGAAACGCACCAGCACGGGGCAGGCCGCCCTGGCTGTAGGGCAGAATCCCCGGGGGGCGAAATTGGTGGGCATCCATGTGGACCGGACCTATCTCTTGATCTTCAGCCTCTCCATTGCCCTCGTGGGGGCCATCGGCGCAATCTTCATGACTCGCCATTCGATCTTTCCCCTGGTGGGGGCGTCCTTCACGATGAAATCCTTCTGTCTCATCGCCATGGCCGGCATCGGGAACCTCATGGGGATCTTATGGTGCAGTTTGATTCTGGGTCTGGCCGAAAATTTTGTCCTATCCTTCCGGGGGTACGCGGGCTGGGCTGACATTCTTTTCTTTGCCCTGATCGTTTTTGTGATTATTGTACGCGCCCGCCAGAGGCAAGTGAAATGAGAGCCTGGAGATATTTTCTCTATATCCTTATTGCTATCATTCTCCTCACTTTGCCCTTCTACACCGGGGTATATCTCCTGAACGTGATAGATATCATCCTGATTTACCTGGCCCTGGCTCTGAGCTGGGACATGCTGCTCCGGTCGGGACAGATCTCTTTTGGCATGGCCGGTCTTTTTGGGGTCGGCGGATATACGGCCGTGCTCCTGCACTTGAATGCCGGGGTGAATCCCTTGTTCAGTATCATCCTGGGCGGACTGGCCGCCGGCGTTCTCGCCTGGGTTATCGGCATGGCCGTTCTGCAGCTCCGGGGAATGTACTTTGCCATCGTTACATTAGCCCTGGCGGAAATCTTCCGGGTAATTGTCAGGAATTTGCCCGACCTGACCGGAGGGCCTGAAGGAACGGTCCTCCCATCGGCGATTTTTTCCGGAAATTCTACAAGAACCTATTGGCTGGTCTTAGCTGTGGCAGTGGTCAGCGTTATGGCTTCCGAAATATTTCGCCGGACTCGCATTCACTTTGCCCTTACCTCCATCCGCAATGATGAAGTGGTAGCCAAGTCGAGCGGAATCGATGTTTTCAAATATTTGGTCTTCATTTTTATGGTTACCTCGGCAATCCAGGGAATGATCGGCGGTGCGTATGCCCATATCTACGGTTTCGTTTCGCCGGAGGGGAGCTTTTCCGTGGACTTTACCCTCCTGCCCATTGCCATGGCCCTCCTGGGAGGGATGCATTCAACCTGGGGGCCTGTAGTCGGTGCCTTGGTATTAGGAATCGTCTCCGAGTTCCTTAAGCTAAAAATTCCCTACGGCCACCTCTTAGTCTATGGGCTCATCATCGTCATCGCCATATTGTTCTTCCCCCAGGGAATCGTGGGAACCCTCGGACAACGATTTAAGCGAACCGGTAAGGTTTAGAAGGGCAGCTCCATGGCTGTTTTAGAGACGGAAAACTTAAGCAGAAATTTTGGCGGGTTAGCGGCCCTCAATCATGTGAGCATTGAATTCCGGAAAAACGAAATCCTGGGAATCCTCGGGCCAAACGGAGCTGGCAAAACTACTCTGATCAACGTCATTGCAGGTATCTATCTGCCCACGGAAGGAAGAATTCTTTTCCATGGTCAAGACATAAGCGAACTGCCGGCCCATCAAAGATGCCGGCTGGGAATCGCCAGAACCTTCCAGCTCGTAAGACCCCTTCCCGGGCTTACCCTGCTCGAGAATGTGATGGTCGGTTCTCTCTTCGGGAAGGGACTCGGGCAGAAAGAAGCCCGCCGGAGGGCCGCCCAGTTATGCGAATTCTTGGGGCTCTCCGGGGTGACCCGCGACATCACCCGGATGACGGTTCTGGAGATCAAAAAGATGGAAATTGCCCGCGCCCTGGCGACTCAACCCAAGCTTCTATTCTTGGATGAGGTGATGGCGGGATTGAACAGCGATGAAACGAGGGAGATGATCGATCTGGTAAAAAAGATTCATAGCCGGGGCATTACCATCGGTATCGTGGAACACGTGATGAGGGTCATCCGCGAATTGACCGATCGGGTCGTCGTCCTGGACTGGGGAGAATTCCTCGCCGCAGGCCCTTATGAGGAGGTCTCCAATGATCCCAGGGTGATTACGGCGTACCTGGGCGAGGAAGCCTGATGCTCACGGTCAACCATATTAATATCTTTTACGGAAAGCTGCACATCCTCTGGGATTTGTCCCTGATAGTGGGCCAAGAATCGGTCGGGCTGTTCGGGCCGAACGGGGCCGGAAAGACCACCCTGATCAATGCGATTTTGGGCTTGGTGAAACCGGCGAGCGGAGAAATTCAGTTCGGCGACGGGTCTCTTCTGCCGTTTGAAACGTACCAGCGCATCCGCCGGGGGATTTCCGTTGTTCCGCAGGAACGGGAGCTGTTTCCGCAAATGACGGTCAAGGAGAATTTGAGGTCCGGGGCAGCTTATATTCCCGAAGCCAAAGGAAAGACCCAGCAGAGTCTGGATTTCGTCTTCGCGGTCTTCCCGCTTCTCAAGGACCGGCTAAAGCAGCCGGCCGGAACGCTGAGCGGAGGGGGCCAGCGGATGCTGGCCATCGGCAGGGCCCTGATGGCCGACCCGAAGATGCTGATCCTGGATGAGCCTTCCTGCGGGCTGCAGCCCTCGCTGGTCTCCGAGCTCTTTCAGCGGCTGAAGGAGATCAAAGAAAGAGTTTCTCTCCTCATTGCCGAGCAAAACGTGCGCCAGTGTTTGAAAGCCATCGACCGAGGCTATGTCATCGAGAATGGGCGGATCGTGATGGAAAAAGCGGCGGAGGATTTGGCAGGGAATGATCACATCCGCAGGTCCTACCTGGGATTATGATTCCGGCTAACCCGATGGATCTTCCTCCGCGCACTACACCGTCTGCGCAAGGTCTTTTTACGGGAATTCCCGCTGTTCAAACAACAATGCCCTCTAACAGGCTGCGAAAAAACTCAATACACTGTCACTCCCGCGAAAGCGGGAGTCCAGAATACCTTGAAAAGACTGGATTCCCCGCATCAAGTGCGGGGCAGGCTCTGCTTCCGCAGGAATGACGTCCTGAGACCGAAAATGTCTTTTTCAGCAAACCTGCTAAGGCCTCAAAGGCAGGAGGAGCGGATCACTCCAGTCTTTTCAAGAAGTCGTCGTGCGTTAGTACCTCTCCCATATAAGGGAAGAACTTCTCCTCCACGTATTTCTGCTCCTCAGCGGAAAGGGCTGCGCAGCAGTCTTTCAAGAGGAAAACTCTGTAACCCTTGTCGTAGGCGGACCTCGCAGTTCCTTCCACACAAACGTTGGTAAGGAAGCCGCAGAACGCCACGTTCTTGATGCAGTTGACCCGGAGAAGGAAATCAATGTTGGTTGAATGGAAGGCATCCAGAGTTCGCTTGCCCTCCACCACGATATCCTGCTTCGTTGGTTTCAGTTCATCAATGATCTCTCCTCCCCATGTGCCTTTCCGGAAGGCCTTTGTTTGCATGACATTGGCATGTATGGGACCCAATACACCTTCGCACCCCGCATCATGATAGTCCGGCTCGAAGACGATGGGGACGAGCAATGTGAGGCACTTCTCCCTGGCCTTCTGGATGCAGTCCTGAGCATTCTTGATTGTGTTCTGGGTCGCTATCTGATCCTTCACTCCCCCATATAAAGCGCCGCCCTCCTTGCAGAAATCATTTTGGAACTCGATGAAAACGACCGCGGTCTCGCTTGCCTTCATATAGAACCTCCCTTTGAGATTGAAAATGAATTTATCACAGGTTGCTCGTGCATATCGTTCGACTCTGCTATTAGCAACGAAGATAAGAGCCTCCAGAGGATGAAAACCCCTGCGGGCTCTTATATTGGCACCTTCTCCAAACTCCTTCTCCTACCACCTTCCAGAAGGTTAGGGGCAATGTTGTTTCATTTGGTAAGACAGGGCCATAATGACCCTGTCCTCCCAGATCGATCGAACAGCCAGCCCAAATTCGAATCGTTACAAACAAGGCTCAACTGCCAATAAGCTTCGACCAACGTGAAAAGACATTTGTTAAGCCTTCGCCGATGAAGCCAGGGACAAGCCCAAATCCCTCCAAACAGTACCCCGCCTCGACGATGATGTTTACAAAAGCATTATCTTCACGGAGTTCCGCGAGCTTGCCGGCACTGCCTTTAAGCATGATGAACCCGTTCAAGTCGCCTCCATGAGCAGAGAGGATTACCGGCTCAAAGCCCTCGATTCTCCCGTCAGCTTGCAACTTGGCGTTAAATTGCATCACCTTTTGAAACAGCTGATTCGCCTGTTTCTCCCGGCCGACAACAGGACGATTCCATCCTATGAAAAGTACTCTGTCTGCCATAAGTGCCTCCTTAGGTTTTTTGAGGTTTTACATGGCCATTTAATGAAAGCAGTGTTCCTTAGCATGGCAAAGAGGCCCCAAGGGGATGCAAGAGTCCCCCTGGAGCCTTCTTATGGGCATCTTCCGGATTATTCCTTCCAAAATTCCCTCCAAAATAGGATGAAGTCTCAGTTCCCATTAAGACATGAATAACCTTTCATTCGCTGTAATTCAGGGTCCAATACTGATGGTAAGGATTTTTTGGGCTGTACCTCCCAGGGGGTCTGTGACCTGCAAGGTTAGATCAAAACTCCCTGAAGTCCCGGGTATCCCCGCAATTTTTCCCGTGACACTATTCAAGCTCAAGCCTGAAAGCAGGTTGCCCGACGCCAGAGACCAGGCGTAAGGCTTCTTCCCTCCTTTGGCCTTCAGGGTGGCCCCGTAGGATTTCCCTACACGGCCTGCTTTGAAGCTCTTAGTGGTAATCCCCAGCACATCGAAGATTTTTATCTTCACTTTCTTGCTCACTGAATAGCCGACACTATCGTGCACCTTCAGAGTGAAGCTTTTGGTTTCTGCCTTAACAGGAATTCCAGTAATAGTACCACTGGGGTTAACGGTAAGACCGAGAGGAAGAGAGCCCTTGATAAGGTTGATTACCAAAGGCGGAAAGCCTCCGGTAATCTTCAAGGAATTTATGTCTAAGGAGACCATATAAGGGACACCCATTTCTCCTTCAGGAAGAGAAGAAGCACCAATGGTGAGCGGATTTGGGGTAGTCATAGCCACCAATTCAGCCCTTACACTGGCCCCGAATTGTGATGTTTCCGATTTCACTATACCGACTTCTTCAGCCAAGTGCAAGGTGAATAATATGGGAGGCTGACCTGAGCCCGGAACATTAATCCCTCCCTGAAGTTGGATTACATCAAAGGGTCCCGCTGGGACAGTAACACTCCCGGTTAGCTGAAAAGTAAAGGTTGCATCGTAAGGAAACACCAGCTCGCCGTAACGCGGCAGACTATTGGTGCGAACAGTTCCAGACGAGGAAATCGTTTCTCCAACGACTGCCAGCTCATTGGCTAATCTAACGGGCGGATTGAAGGTCAAGGTCAGATCCACTACGCCCACCCCTGAAATGAGGACCTCAGGCAAAAAAGCCTGTGTAATTTAATTCCATCCCCATCGTTCGTAAAAAACATCATCGAACCGCCCCGCGAGTAATGCAGTACCCGAGTCTCTACCCCATGAATGAGAACAGTTTCCTCGAGGACCTCTGTGGTAGAGATGGCCGAACCGTTCACCTGATATATCCATGTAGTTCCAGGCAGGAGTGGAAAAAGATCGGTTGAAGCTCTGCCAATGGTCAGTACTGCGTTATTGCGGTGGCCTACCGTGGCACCCCCTGTAGGGTTGCTTAAGGTCAGACGAAGGGTCTCTTCGCCTTCCGATAGGTTGTCGGTCAAAAATTTGAACAGAGAAGGTCTTGCTGGTTTCGCCCTCATTTAACATCAGCGTTGCCGAGACAGGTGCATAGTCTAAGTTAGGCGTGGCTGTGCCGTCGCCGCTTGTTAGATTGACTGTTACTCGGCCTTTACTGCCATCTTTTCGGATAACGGTGATGAAACCGTTTCCACTCTTTTCACTCCCGCTGAAAAGGCTGGAGCTAAACTGCAAAACGCCTGAGGGATTAAATTCATGGGCGCCGATGTCGCAACGATCTGCGCGGGGCACCCCGCGCTGGTCAATCGTCAGCACATGGCCTTCCTGATCGGTGCAGCCGTCTGGATTACCGGCGTTGATGGCTGGGCTGTCGGGCAGGAGTCCATGGGTGTCGGTGAGGCCGCCGTTATCCTGTAACGGGCCAAGTTTGGGGTCAACATTAACCAGGTCCCCCAAACCAGGCGTGAAGTTACAAAGAGAGATCTTCCCTACGAGGTTGTAGCCGCCAGAGATAAAGGTTGTGTTAAGGCAATCTTCGTCCCTGTTTCCGGCTACGATG